>Ga0209737_10000235_pt1 | contig 50524 bp, 42 predicted proteins | sample TergutCu122P3_FD_187284 | JGI IMG/M metagenome (GOLD analysis project Ga0209737, IMG submission 187284) | Cubitermes ugandensis P3 segment gut microbial communities from Kakamega Forest, Kenya - Cu122 P3 (SPAdes) (version 2) | ecosystem: Host-associated > Arthropoda: Insects > Digestive system... | reverse complement strand
CCCACGCTTTGTCAACGATGCAAGCCAACACTGGTGCAGAGGCGCCTTCATGTGCGTCAATGACACATGCACTTGTCCAACAACACCCGCGTGTGGAGGGTGCCCTGCGGACAAGCCTATGTGTGACGTGGATGCCTGCGTCTGCTTCTTTCTGCCTGGCTGACAACACACCGCAAGCAGGCGGCACCTTAGGTGCCGCCTGCGCCTTTGGGCAACGCAAAGCTCATGCCGGAGCAGTCTAGACCGCTTTAGGGTTGAATTGATTCGCTGCGACCCACAGTTTTCGCACATCTTCATGCGCTTCCTCCTTCGGCCGTCCTCGACGTGCCTCAGGGCACGCCTGCGGGGTCCTCAGTCCGGGCCGCATGAATCTGCACGAAAACTGTGTGTCTCGCTTGAATCACTTCAACCCTAAAGCAGTCTAAAAAACACCTATGCTGAAATGGAGTTTGCCCCAGTCTTCATTGAGCAGCCTGTCGCGGTCCAAATTAAACCCTACGTCGAAAACCAGGGGGCCCACAGGTGTCCCCCAGCGGACTCCAAAGCCTGCCACAGGACGCAACTCGAAAGGAAACTTTGGCGTGCTCAGCCACAGGTTTCCGGCCTCCACAAACAAACCCAACTCCAATTTTTCAAAAAGAGGCACCCGAAACTCTGACTTCAGCAATACAAAAACCTCGCCTCCTTCTGAAAACCAAGGCTCCCCTTTCCGGAATGTACGTGCCACCTGACTGCACCCTGCTTGAGAAAGAATGCCCTCGCACTCACGGACTTCTTGCCGGTAAGTCCGACGTGAATCCGCCGCCAACAACCTGTCTTCCTCAAAACCGCGCAAACTGGTGGCGCCTCCCAAATAAAAACGCTTCACCGGAGGGCTCATGCTGTGTCTGCCCAATGGAAAAATTTTCCCTCCGCGCAAAGAAAAGGCCAGGACGTTCTTTTGCACGGGAATATAAAAACTGAAATTGCCCGACAGCTTCAAAAAATGAACGACAACGGAGTTTTTTTCGTCATCCCTTGCATACAGATCGCTGACCCAGTCCAAGGAGGTTTGGGCTAAAAAACCTTTCCTCGGAAAAACGGGGTTGTCCCGAGCATCCAATGTGCCCGAGGCCCGCAAAACCGAAAGCAGAAAATTCCCAGCTAAAAAACGAAGCCTTTCTACGTCGGAGCGGAGCAGGGGTTGAATGTTTTGTCCCCTATACAGCAGCCTGTTGACATGGGAATATTCCGCCTCCCATTGCAAAAGAAACATCAGCTCCGGCCACACCCATGGAAACCAGGAGGTGCGCAGGCGGTGTGTCCAGTCCACTCCCGGCCCCAAGCCGGTGCGTACAAAGCGGTAGGACTGGCGAAACAGGCGCTCTCCTACCAAGTCGGCGCGAAACCCCATGTCCTTGGGCAACAGGGAGCGGTTTTGCAAGGACAAATTCCACCGCGCACCAAACAACTCAAAGCCTGACAAGTCTTCTACGTCTACCTGGTCCGAGAGGGCAGGTGCACTCAATGCATAATAGTTAATGGCCAAGCGTCCCGTCAAAGCCAGCGCAAGCCCACCCATGTTGGGGTAGGCAAAGTCGAATACCAACCGAGGGCCATCGGCTGTAAAATAACCAAAGCCCATTTCCCAGGAAAGCGTTGGACGCTCTCTCAATTCAACCACAACATCCTTTTGGGCACTGGGCTGCTCCGGCTCCCTCAGGCGCACTTCTACAAAACGAAATGCCCCCATGGCTGAAAGCCTCCGTTGCAATGCCACCAGCGCTCTGGGGTGAATGACTTGCCCTTCCACCAAGGAGACTTTGGAGTAAAGCGTTTTGAGTTTTGTCTTTTCCTGGCCGCGAAATACAACCTTGCCCAAATGGACTTGGGGGCCAGGCGTTGCCTCAAACTGCAAGTCCACATGGCCTTCTCCATCCTTCTGCAACTGGGAGTGGAGGGTGGCAAACCCATAGCCCGCATTGGTCAACTCCACCAACAACCTCTGCCGCTCAGCCTCAATGCTGAATTCAGAAACCACCATGCCTGGCACCAGTTTAGGCTCAAACCGAAAGCCGCGTCTGAAACGACGCTCCCCTTTAGGAAAGCCCTCCAGCTTCAACTCCCTCAAACGAAAGAGGGGGCCTTCTTCTACCTCGAAAAAGACGCGTATGCCTTCGTCGTCCCACTCCACCCGGGAGAGGGCAACACGTGCATCCAAAAAGCCTCGCTCCCTGTATATATGTGTCATCCCCATGGCTGTTTGGGGCCACACCTCCTCAATAAAAACCTGCTCTGCTCTTGGAATATAGTTGGGCTTTGCACTCTTCGGAGTTTGGCCCTGCAACATCAACGGGTCTACCATGGGCTCTTCCAAAGCATCCGTCGTTGGGGCGGCCGCATTCATCATGTCCACAATAACGCGAAGCAACTTGGCCGTCGCCAGCTGCTCGTTTCCACGGAACACAATTTGACGCACCAGCAACTGGCGCCCTTCGTCTATAAAAAACGACAAGCTGGCGCGACTTTTGTCTTCTGAAAAAACCTGCGCATGGAAAATCCGCACCTCTGGGTAGCCGCGAAAGCGATAAAAATCCGTCAGCCTTTGCTGAATGCGCTCTAACTCCCAATGGTTTAAAGTCAGCACGTTTTCTGAGCGAACAATTTTTTCCAACAGCTTTCCTGAAAGCTGTTGGTTGCCTCGAAAAGCCAGTGTCCACTTGGGCCCGGGCACTATTAAAAAACAAAGCTCTTCTTCCGTTCTCTCCACGCGCATCAGCTGAACTTGCCAATGGCCTTCATGGACAAAAAACGCCTTCAGCTTCTGCTCCTCCTCTGCCGCCTGCTCTGTGTTGAAAATGGCCCCCTCTTTCAAACTTATTTTCTGTCTTAAAAATTTTTCTGAAAAAGGAAACTCCCCTTCAAAGGTTATTTTTCGGATGAGCTGCGGCGCGCCCTCGTTAATCTCTATAATGGCTTCTGCTCCCCGAGGTTGCAGGCTTGCCGTCACGGAAATGTGCGCCCGGGGGTATCCCAGCTTTTGGTAGCGCTCCTTCAACCGCTCCCGTGCTTCCACAATGGTTTCATTTGTCAAATCCCCTCCCACTACCAGGCCGGAAATGCTCGCCACCTCTGCCTCGGACAGGCGCGCATTGCCAATAACAATCAACCGCCTCAGCTTTCTTTTGGCCCATAAGTCAAACCTCACCAACAAGCCTTCCTCGCCGGGCGCTGAAAACACCGCCGCATCCGCAAACCGCCCCGTTTCAAAAAGCCGCAACAACGTTTGGCGCACCGCTTTGGGCGAAAGCTGCTGCCCTTTGCGTACTGAAACCAAAGCGTCCAAACCTTCCAACTCGGAAACGTCTCCCTCCATGAGACGCAGCTCCACATTCTCCACCTCCATTGAGGCAGAGGCACACAAAAAAAGCCCCGTCAATAAAGCCGCTATTCCCATTCGAAACGAAACTTCCAGTCGAAACCGAGGTTCCCAAGAGGTCCAAAGGAAAACCCTTGGTTCCAGTTATCCCATTGCGTGCGCAATGAAACTCTGTCATTAAATCGCCACTCCGCCTGAGCTTTGGTTCCCCTTCCTGTCAATGGCTGCACTATCCCCAGCCGAAGTTGTTCTGACAACAGCTTGGATTCCCAGCGTACCGAGGGCTCTGTCGCCCCTGTCGCCTCATTCAAAGTCGTCGCAAACTGCATCTGCTGGCCTTGCAACAAGGCACTGCCTGAAAACACACCTTGCAGCAAACGCTCTAAACCCGAAACACTGAAAAAAGCCTGTGCCGCCAAACTGAAGCCTGCGCTGGTGGTGGACTGTGCGCCGGCGGTAGTTCCTATCGTCAATACGCTGAGAATGTCCGCCTCTGTCAAAGCAGGCTCGCTGCTCAAAACAACTTTGGGGTGGCTCAAATCCCCGGAAGCCCTTATTAATACCAGGTATTCGTGGATTTGGGACTGTGCCACAAGCTGCACGGAGTTTGTTTTGCCAGAAAACTGCAAAAGCCCCCGCTGAATGCCAAAGGTATTGCCTCTAAAATAGGCCTCTCCGCCGGGGGCTGTCTCTATGGTGCCGTACAAATCAGGCTGTACGTTGTTTCCCAGCAGACGCACCTGGCCCAGCAAACGTGCGCGCGCAAGGTTGTTGTCAATGCGCACATCCCCGGCCCTCAGCATGACGTCATATTTCAACCACTCCTCCGGGGGCTTGGCATCCCCATAACTGCGAGTGCCCATCTGCTTCATCCAATCATCCAACACCAGCAGCTTGTCATAGCGAAGTTTGTCCACTTCTATCAACCCTGACAAGGCAAGCAAACCCTGGGAAGCTTCCAGCAAAGCGTTTCCACCCTCCAACTGAAGGTTGCCAGAAAACATGCCCAAAACCCCCGGCAACACTTCCAGGTTCACGTTTTGAAATTGCCCTGCCATGCTGACATCTTCCAGGCCGCCCAAACGCCAACTCAACGCACCTTGCGCCTGCACCTGGCCACCGTTTGCCAATGCACGCAAGTCATGCAACCACACCCTCTGGTTGGAAAACTCAATTTGTGCATTTATCTGCTCCAAGGCCAGCGGCCATGCTTGGAGCATGGCTTGGGCCTGGTTTAACTCGGCGACGCCGGAAATGGAGGGGTTGCTCAAACCTCCACCTATGGCCGCTGTAATGCCAACCTCTCCGGCGCTGCCTCTCATGCCAGGCAGCACATTCTCCAACAACCTTAAATCAAACGTCCCATAAATGCTGAAATTGGAGTCCTCAGGGCCCAAAACACCTTGCGCCAACAGCGTCGTGTTGGGGCCTTCCATTTGCAAAAAAGAAAGTCGGAGTTTTTCATCCGCATAAGCCAGCCGCACCGGGGACTGGTTGGAAACAGAAAAACCCTCTCTAAACAGACGCAACACCTCAACGTCTGCTTCTGCCCTCAGCGTCTTTGGGTTGTTAAGCTCACCTTTGGCACTCAAGCGAGCGTTTATTTCAGCTGACATCGGCAAATCCAACAAAGCCCCTGGCAGCTGCAGCGCCACGGCGGAGGAGAGGTGGTAGGCATACGGCTCCGTCAAACGCATCCCCGCGCTCAAATGTATCCCCGCCACCGGGGAGCCCCAAAGCGTTAACTCTCTGCCCAACAGCCTCCCTTCCAGGCGAACAGCCCCCAGGCTCCTTTCCTGCCAAACCAGCTGCGGGGAATGCATCCACAGCGACACCTCGGGGACGTTGCTGTCCCCAAGCGCGCGGGCTTGTATGGACAGGGGGCCCGAAAGCGCCTGCGCTGCAGGAAAAACCGCCCCAAGCCCTTTCTCCAGGGCGGGGGTTTCATAGTTGGCCAAAAAATCCATTGAGCCATCAAAATCCCAGCTTCCGGAAACCCGAAGCTGGCCCCACTCACTCGTCAAGGAGGTGGGCAAAATACGCAATGTCTGGCCCTCCATCAACGCAAGCTCAATGGAGCCCTTTCCCAAGGGCCATTGCATCAACGCCACCTCCTCCACATTCAGGTGAATTGCACCCGTAAAAGTGGCAGCTGGGCTTGCAAACAGGAGGGAGCCTGAGGCCTTTCCGCTCAGCTTGCCTTGGAAGGTTTCAAAGGCCGGGTGGAGCGGCAACAAAATGTCTATTATGTCCTCAACGCGGCCGTGGGGGACTTGCGCAACGGCGACGAGGGTGGGCTCGTCCTTCTCAAAACTCAAATCCGCGCGCCCAAAAAAAGCCGTCTTGTGTTTTTTCCCCACAATACGGGGGAAGGAAAGCACAGGGCCCTTGGAAAAAAGAGAGGAATGAAGGCTGCCCAAAGCATAGTCTCCAAAAACAAAATCCTGGAGGCGGGCTTCGCCTTGCACGGTTATGTCCTCTTTAAACTGCCCAAAAACACTCACCTGTCCTGTGCCTGTGCCGGCAAAGGGGAGTTGTGCAATATGTCCAAAGTCAGACAGGTGGAGTTTGGGGGCCCTCCCCTCTACGGAAATGCCGCCGCCGTCTTTGAAAAAAATCTTCACCGTCCCCTCCGCCTGGGTAAGCCAGTGGGGGCCTGCTTCTACGTAGGCGTTTTGGAATTCAACTCTGTCTTCCAAAATTCCAAAGCGGAATTTTGAGCGGCTTTGCTGAAATTGCAAAATGTCAACGCCCTCGTGCTTTGGAGCGCGAAAGGAGCGCGAAGCCAAAATGAAGGGCCCTGTGTGCGCATCCACATCCCCCCAAATGCTCAGGCGAGGAAACAGCTGGCCTGTAAACTTGCCTTTTGCATGGGCTTCAAAATCCACCCAGGAGCCTGGTATGCCGGAGCGCTCCAACACTTGTGCCAGTGAAACATTCTGCGCCTCCACTGAAAAATGAAGCGGCCAGGACTCTTCCACCTTCAGCTCCCCTTGGAGTTGCACCTCCCCTTCGCCTATGGGAATGCGCAAATCCTCCACAAGCAATGTCTTGTCCGCAAAAGCCAGCTTGGCGCGAAAATCCCCCGGCCGCATCTCATCCAACGTCAGCCCCACCGCGTCCAACTCCGCGCGCGCTGTCAACTGGTGGCTTCGCCCATTGAGTGAAACCCGGGCCCAAACATGGCCATCCGCCCCGGGGAGGTTGAGCCAGCGGGCCAACATTTCGGCGGGTACATAGAGTTGAGAGACAATGCCTATATAAGGCTGGGGCGCGCATAAGTCTTCCACCTCTCCTGAGGAGCGCCACAACATCTGCCCCAGGTTAAACTCTCCTCCGCCAAGCACAAGCCGCTCCTCTCCAACATCCAACTCCGCTTCCAAACGCAGCCTTCCTAGCTTCTCGTGTCTCTCCTGGAGTTGAAGCTTCCCCTCTTCAATGCCTGCGCGAAACCGCCCCTGGCCTGCCTTCTGGGACCATTGCAGAAAAAACCCATGGAAAGCAGTTTCAACCGCTCCGGGAAATTCCAACTCAAACCCTCCATCGGCTATTTCCAGCCTTTGGACAACCCAGCGGTTCAAATATTTTACCCAGCACCCCTTTTTTGCGGAGGTGCCAACAGAGTGAGAGGCTTCTATTTTGAAGCGCAGCCTCGGCTTTTGCACAACCACTTCCCTCAACTCTAAGCCAAGCCAACGCAACCCTCCCAGCTTTATGTCCAAGGCCTCCAGCTCCAAGGCAAAACCTGCTTCCTTGGCGTCTATGGCCAGCTTGCGAAGCGAGGCTTTGCGCTGCAACAACTGGATAGAGCATTCCTCAAAATGCACTTCTCCCCCTGTCTGCTCCGCAAGCTGCTTCTGGAGAAACTCACACAAAACCGGCGACGCACGCCCTAGGCCCACCCCTACCACGGCTGTGGCTGTCAAAACCAATGCCGCCAACAACGCTAAGAGGAGGAACTTCGTTTGCGTCTTGGATAGGCCAAGCATCAGCCACTGGCTTTCCCGAGTCCTTCCAAATACCGGTCTATTTCCGCCAAGTCGATGTTGGTTTTGGGGGCACTCGGAAGCGGAGGAGGCGATTCCAAAACCTCTTCCTTGGGCGGAGGGTGTGAAAAATCCAAACCCATATTGCTCGCCACCTGCCCGACCAACATCGGATCAATATGGCGCTGGCGTGTCAAAAAAGCCTCGAACAAAGCATTGTCACATAAGGTGTTAATGAGTCGAGGGACGCCTCTCACATGGCGATGGATGGCTTCAATGGCCTCTTGAGAGAAAGGCATTTGTGGGCATTCTGCAAGGCGCAACCGGTGGTGGATATAGTCCGAGGTGGACTCGGCGGTGAAAGGTTGCAGCCTATAGCGCAAAGCCACACGCTGAGCCAAAGGCGGGTCCAACTTGAGGTTTTGCTCAAGCTCCGGAAGGCCGAAGAAGACAAAAGAAATTAATTTGGCCCCCGGCACTTCGAGGTTTAAAAGGCCGCGGAACTCCTCCATCAACTCGCGGCTTTGAAGCATTTGCGCCTCATCCACCAACACCACGGCCTTGCGCCCTGAGTCATAAATGTCCAACAGCCGCTGATAAAGCTGTGAAAGCAACGTCAGCTTTTCCGTGCCGGCGTCCTCAACGCCCAGTTGGATGGCGATGCGTCGAAGCAGCCAGGTGGCGGAAATGCCAGAATGGATGATGATGAGGAGTGCGGCCTCATATTCCTCCTCTGGCAACAAGTCCAACAAACGCCGGGCCAGCGTGGTTTTCCCGGCACCAATGTCACCTACCAAAAGCGACAAGCCCTTCATCCCCTGCACCGCATGCCACAGCCGCATTAAGGCCTGCTCATGCTGCGCTGAGTGAAAATAAAAATGGCTGAGCGGGGCATTTGAAAAAGGCTCTTGCCTGAGTTGAAAAAAATCAAGGTACGTCATAAGTGGCCTACAAATAACTAACCTTTCTTGAAACTGCGGACTTTGGCCTGTCTGCTGACGACCCTATGTGGACAGGCCCTCCTAGGCCTTGCAACCGCTGCTCCACATCCCTGAAAGCAGGCTGTTTTGCCAGCAACTGTGAATAGTGCATACGCGCATCCTCCTTGCGCCCGGTGGCTTCCAAAAGCGTCGCCAACTCATAACGCAATGAGGACTCGCTGGCTGGACTTAAGGCAATGCGCGCAAGGGCCAACTCATAGGTGCGGATAGCCTCGCCCCATTCTTGTTGTGCCGAAAACAAAAGCGCCATCATCGTCAAACAGTCCAGCTCCTTCTTCGTCCCCTGGCACCCTTGAAGGGCTTGCTTAAACGCTGTGAGTGCATCCTCCAACAACCCCATTTCCTTGTAGGCAATGCCCAAGTCATAGTGTGTCTCAACGTCACCGCCTTGGACAACTTGTTGGAGGCCTTTTTTGAATTCCGAAAACACATCATCCACGGAATATTGGAAGTCATCCACCGGAACGCTGGGCTCCTCGTCGACAATGACAAAGTCATCATCCTCCAGGGCCGAAGGCGGCGGCGAGGGGGGCAAGTCCGGCACCTCCAGAGGGGCCAAAGCCAGCGAAGGGGCGGCCACCTCTTTTGAAGGCCCCAGCTTCGCCAGCAAGGCTGTGGCGCGTACATGGCCTGGCCGTACCGCCAAAACCGAATTTAAAATGACGCGGGCCTCGTCCATAATGCCCTGGCTGATGAAAAACTCAGCCTCCTCGCATTCCTCTGCGCCCAACTCGACGCTTCCAACCAGGGGGGTTTGGTGTCCGGTGGCCCAGGTACTCGCCAAGGAAGAGGGCGGGGGGGTGAAAACCTCAGGCGTCTTGGAGGCCCGCACTGCCGGCAAGGTAGCCTCCAGGGCTTCCACCACACCTTCTGTTGAAAGCATGGAGTTCACCCCCAACTCCTCCGCAAACAGGACACCTCCGGGGGGGGTGCCTTCACCTTCCGCCTCCAGCAGGGAGGGGGAAATGTCCATGCCGCCACCCAACACCGCCATAAAGGCGGGGACTTCGGGGTGGGTTGGGTTTTGTTCCAACATTTTCGACAAAAAAAACCGCGCCTGCTTGGAGTCCCCCAGCCGCGCATGCAAACGCAACACATTTAACAGCTGCTCCTCCGCCAGGCCGGCGTTATTGGACTCTGCATAAATGTGGTAGGCTTTCTCGTGGGCCTCCATGTTTTCAGGGTCCACCTGAAAAATTTTCTTCAAGTGGTCGAGCGCCTTCTCAAACAACCCATATTTAATGTAGACGTCCGCCTCCGTCAAAATGCGTCCGAGGCTTTCTGACTCTGGAGAAGGTGTCGCCGTCCTCTTCCAGGAGGCACTCTCTGCGGGCTGTAGAGAGGCAGAAACAGGCGCCGGGGGTGAGGCCGCTGTGGCCGCATAATGCTGGCTTACCTCCAAGTCTCCTGGCGCCAGTTGAGAGAGGTGTGCCCAAATTTGCTCTGCCTCCGCGGCATTGCCTTGCGCCATATAAATGCGCGCCAACTCTTTGTAGACGGACAGCACCTTCGGCAACTGTCCCAGCCCTTCAAAAGCCATGGCCATCATGCGCAAGGTGTCCACATCTTTCGCATCTGCTTTAAAGCAAAGTTGGAGTTTGCTTAAGGCGCGTTTGGGCTCTCCTTCGGACAAGTACACCTGCGCCAACTCCTTGGCCAAATCCACGCGCTCTGGAGCTACCGTTAAAATCCGCTCCACCACACGCGCATATTCATCCAAACGCCCCTGCTCCCTCGAGGCCAAGGCGGCCCCCTCAAACATTTTGAGAGACTCTGTCTGCTTGTTATGGCGTGCATAAAGCTCGGCGAGTTTGGCGCGAATGGTGACATTTTGCATGTCCATTTTTGCCATCCTCTCGAGGACGTCAATGGCGGCAGCCCAGTTGCCTTGTTGCTCAAAATAGCTGACGGTGGTTTGGTAGTAGCCTAGGGCCTCTCCCATTAAATGCAGCTGCTGGTGAAGCTCCGCCAGCTTCAGGTTAATTTCCACCAAGGAAGGGTCCAACTTCAGCACTTGTTTATAGAGGGCCACTGCTTTGAGAAAAAAACCATCGCTCGCATAGCTTTCGGCCACGCGCATGAAATAAGACGAGGCTTGCTTGGGCTCGTTCTTCTTCTGGTAGAGCTCCCCCATCTTCTGCAGGGTGCGCACATCCCGAGAATCCACGTCCAAAATGCGCTGGTATTCCTTGATGGCCTTGTCATAGGCCCCCTTCGCAACCAGCTTGCCAGCAGTTTCAATTATTTTGTTCTTATCCAAGATGGTCAACAACGAAAGCAACAGCGAGGGAAAGTGGCCCTAAGCCTAGCAGTGAAATGCCCATGAGGCCAAATTTTTCGCTCGGGCCTATGGCATTTCTTCAATGGCCCGCCTCAGCCTTTGCACGCCCAACTCCGAATCCTGCATCCTCTCCACGAAACGCGTGTCGTATTTGCCGGCGACAAAGCCCTCCTCCTGCAAGGCCGCCCGGTGAAAGGGAATGTTGGTCCGGACGCCTCGAATGACATACTCGGACAAAGCCCGCTTCATCCGCGCAATGGCCGTGGGCCGGTCCTCGCCATAGCTGATGAGTTTGGCCAGCAAGGAGTCATAATAGGGCAACACGGTGTAATTCTCATAGGCCGCCGTGTCCACCCGCACCCCCGGGCCGCCGGGGGCACTGTAAGCGGTTATTTTTCCAGGAGAAGGCGCGAAGGTGACGGCATCTTCCGCATTAATGCGACATTCCAAGGCTGCCCCTCGGAAATGCACCTCTTTTTGCGTCAAGTGCAGCTTCTGGCCCGAGCTCATCAACAACTGGGTTTTCACCAAATCCACCCCCGTCACTTGCTCTGTGACGGGGTGCTCCACCTGGACGCGTGTATTCATCTCCATGAAATAAAATTCACCGTGCTCATCCAGCAAATATTCAATCGTCCCCAGGCTGTTATAACCAATCTCCCTCATGGCTTTGACGGACACCTCCCCCATCTTCTCGCGTAACTTGGGAGTTAAGGCGCAAGAGGGGGACTCTTCTATCAACTTTTGGTGGCGCCGCTGTACGGAGCATTCGCGCTCCCCCAGGTGGATGATGTTGCCATACTCATCGGCCACAATTTGAATTTCTATGTGCCTTGGGCGCTCAACGTAGCGCTCCAAATACATGTCGCCGTTGCCAAAGGCCGCCACCGCCTCCGCCGAGGCTGTCGCAAATGCCTTGGCCAGCGCCTCCGGGGCCCTCACTATTTTCATTCCTCTGCCCCCTCCGCCGGCGGAGGCTTTCAAAATGACAGGAAACCCGATGTGCCTTGCCAGCTGCTCCGCCTCTTCAATGTTTTTGATAACCCCCGGAGAGCCCGGCAACAAGGGGAGCCCTGCGGCTTTGGCCGCCTCCCTGGCGTGTACTTTGTTGCCCATGGTGCGAATAACGCCGGAGTTGGGGCCGATGAAATGGATTTTGCAGGTTTTGCAAATTTCGGCAAAATCCGCATTCTCGGACAAAAACCCATAGCCGGGGTGGATGGCGTCCGCCTGGGTTATTTCCGCCGCCGAAAGCAGGGCGGGGACATGGAGGTAGCTTTCTCTCGAGGGAGGCGGCCCTATGCAAACGGCCTCATCCGCAAAACGTACGTGCAGGGCGCTGGCATCCGCCGTCGAGTGGACGGCCACCGTGCGAATGCCCAACTCACGACACGCCCGAATAATGCGAAGGGCAATTTCTCCGCGGTTGGCAATGAGGACTTTCTTAAACAAATGCCCCTTCCTCTCTTCAGCAAATGCGTAAGCCGTGGGCCGCCAAGCTATGGGCTTGGCTCCAGGCGAAACAAGGCCTGTCCAAATTCCACAGGTTGAGCGTTGTCCACGAGAATGGCCACCACTTTCCCTGAAATGTCCGCCTCAATTTCATTCATAAGTTTCATCGCCTCCACAATGCACAGGGCTTGCCCTTTGCGAACACTGCTGCCCAACTCTATGAAGGGCGGCTGCTCCGGCCCGGGTGCACGGTAGAAAGTCCCCACAAAGGGCGAAACAATGACATGCCCCTGCGGCTCCGGCGCCAAAGCGGGGGTGCTGGCAGCCGCTTGGGGCATGTCAGCTGCGACACAAAGCGTTGAGGGCGAAGGCGGCAGCGCAGCCGGCGCAGCTTCCGGCGCTTCGCGTACAATGCACAGCTTTTCATCCGCACGTTGCCAGACAAAGCGAGAGATTTTGGATTTTCCGACAGCTTCTATCAACGCCTTCACGGCCTGTACGTCCAGGCTTATGCCTTTGTCGGGGGCCGCGCCTTTTGCAAGGGCAGCGCCTGGTGCAGGGGCAGAAGCGGCCAGGGGTTTGGCAGGGGGCCGCGTTTTTTTCTTCGTCTTGGTGGGCATGGGCTTTAACTCCCTGTGGACACCCGGGTGAGGTATTTCCCATCTCGGGTGTCTACTTTTAAAACATCTCCTTCGTTGATGAACAAGGGCACATTCACGCTATAGCCGGTTTCCAGCTTCGCAGGTTTGCTCGCGCCTGTCACCGTGTCCCCGCGAACGCTGGGGTCGCACTGCACCACTTTCAAGTCTACGGAGTTGGGCAAGGTGATGCCGATGGCCGCACCGTTATAAAAGAGGATGGAGACGTTAATGTTCTCCTTCAGGAAATTGCGCGCCTCCCCGAGGACGGAGGCCAGCACAAAAGTCTGCTCATAGTTTCTGTTGTCCATGAAATAGAATTCTTCACCCTGCTGGTAGAGGAATTGCATTTCCTTATCCTCAATGTCGGGCTTGCCAACCTTTTCGCCACTTTTGAGCGTCGGCTGCAGGATGCGGCCCGTTATGAGGCTCCGCAGGGTTGTCCGCACAAAAGCAGAACCCTTGCCGGGCTTCACATGTTGAAAATCCACAATCTCAAAGGGCTCGTTGTCCATCTCTATCTTCAGCCCTTTTCTAAACTCTGATGTATCAATGACTCCAGCCATCATTCGCCTTTCGAAAACAAGTGCAGCATGTCTGACGTCTTCTCTAGGCGCTTCAAGCAAGGAGCGCAAGCGCAACCTCACCGTGCTCCAGCGCGCCTAAAGCTCCGCCTGCAATTGGGGCGCGGCAAGCCGCAGCAAATAGCGCCCTTTGCCGATGTTGCCTTCTGGAAACATGCCCAGCACCACAAAATAGTCATTGTTGACCAGGCGAATGAGCGTAAAAAGCTTTTCTGTCCCAACATGCACCTCCACCACTTCACCTGTTCTCAAAATCTCCGCTGTATTTTTCAGCTGCGACAGAACGCTCGAATATTCTATCCAGGCACCTTGGACGTCGACAGAAGAATCCAAGTCCGCCTGCGTTTGATAGGTTTCGACAGCGATGCCGTCAAACCCCATTAAACTGCAAGCAACGGCCCCTTCGATACCTGAAACCACGGCCTTCAAATGCGTTTCAAACGACATGTCAACCCCAGCGTGGATGTTTAAATTAGTTTTTGCATTTTCTACTGTTTGGATCCAATTCGCAACAAATTGGAACAAAGCTGTCTTGCCCACCCTGAAGGCTACAGGGGCCGACGGGGGCCAAGGTTTGCCCTTCCAGGCACAGGGGAAGAGGTTCCCCCAAATAAACGAAGATTGGAAAGTCAATGGGGGCTGTCTCCAGTTTTTTTCCGGAATTCATGAGTTTCCCATGCATTTGAAACCTGACGACGGCCTCCATCCCGGGGGGAGGAAGGCCCTCTCCCGGGGAAGCTCCCGCGGCTTGTTGCAACAAGCCCTTCAGGGCCTGGGCACTGGCTGGGCTGAGCATGGAAAGCGGTACCACCAACTGCGTATCCGCATTCGGCTCCAAAATCCCCGAAAGCGGCTCGCTCTCTTTGAAGACACGCTTGGAAGTCCCCGCCGCTCCATAGACAAAAATTTCGCGCGTCCACTCCGTCAACACCACCCGGTTTTCCTTCTCGCTGGACAAAAGACGGCCTCCGGAGCCTTCAATGTCTTCCCCTAAAACGACACTCTCCATAACCACCGAAAGCAAATAGGTAGAGCTGGCATTCAGGTTTAAGCTGCCTTTGCCCACGAAGGCATTGCTGTCTACCTTGCAGTCTGCATCCAAAGGATGAAGCGCCCTCACCATGATGGAGACGTTTTCTGTTTGGCAAGCCCCTGCCAACACCCCGAAGCACAACACAAGCAACAACTTTGTTTTCTGTCGACGCATTCTAAATCTCTTGCAAAACCGGCTTTTTGTTCAAAATTCGCGGCGTAATAAAAATGAGAAGCTCCTGGCGCGTCTCTGTTTCTCGATGGTTTTTGAAAAGGTGGCCCACAATGGGGATGCGACCTACGCCGGGGACGGAGGCCCGGTTGGAGGAGCCACTGCGTACATAAATGCCGCCAATGACGGTTGTTTCCGCATCTCTCACCAAAACCTGGGTGGTGGCTTCTTTTCGCTGAATGGCAGGTTGGCCATTGGCCCCGGTGTTGGAAGGGTCCGGCTGGTTGTTCGTCGCGCGGATATTCATCAGGACACTCCCATCCGCCGTAATGTGGGGGGTCACCTCCAGCGACAGGCGCGCCTCAATGAAAGCCGTGTTCACCCCAGAGGCCGAAACTTGTGAGAAGGGCAAGGAAATGCCCTGGCTAATGCGGGCCGTCGAGTTGTCCATGGTGGTAACTTTGGGCGCAGAAATGGTTTTGACATGCCCCTGGGTTTCCAAGGCGGAAAGCCGGAGGTTCAGCTGGAAGGCCCCCCCGGCGGAGCCGAAGACGAAGCCCAAACCGCCGCCGGAGCCTGCCCCGACGGCAACGGGAAGGTTGACGGCATATTGAGGTGCAGAGCTCGTCCCCGCATTGGGGGTGTCTCCCGCGGCGCCCCCCACGGAAATGGTGTTGGGAAAAGCAATGCCCGTTGCATTGCCCGTCGCCGGAGACAAGGCAGCGTGTCCACCCCATTGAATGCCAAACTCTTTGGTATAATTTGTATTGGCTTCCACAATGCGGCTTTCAATCAACACCTGGGGCGTCTGTGTGTCCAAGCTGCTCACCAAAGAGCGCGTGCGCTCCATGTTGGAGGCGACTTCTCGAACAATTAAAGTGTTGGTACGCGTATCCACAGAAACACTGCCTCGCTCTGTCAGCATTTCCTTCACACGGTCCCTCATCTGCTCGGCATTGGCATAGCTGACGGGAATGAGTTGAATGATAAGCGGCTCCTGGCGGACTTGCATCCGCGCCCGCTCCTCGCGCATGCGCGCCTCTTCTTCGAGGACTTTGAGGGGGGCAACGCGAATAATGTTGTTCCCCAGGGTTTCCTTCCCCAGGCTTTTGGAGCGCAACACCAACTCCAGCGCCTGGTCCCACGGGACATTCTTCAAGCGAATCGTCACCTTGCCTTGTACATCGTCTGCAACAACAATGTTTTTTTGAGCAACCTCCGCAATCATCCTCAGCAAGTTATGAATGCCAATGTCCTTAAACTCAAAAGAAACCCGCTTCCCCACAAACGGCGAGGAAGCCTCTACCTCATGGGCAACAGACACCTTCGAGAGTTTCTGGGCAGCCACCTTCGCCTGCGTTTCGCGCTCTTGCCTCACCGCTTCGGGGGAAACCAACTTCCATAACAAACCATTTTTCGTCCTTCTGACAACTTCTTGCAGCTCCCTCTCACTCCTGACAACAATTTGGACATGCTCCTTTGCCTCCGGAGACTTCAAGGTATGTATAAGCTGAATGGGCGTGTCATACGTGCTCAAATCCCAATTCCTCTCCAAGGCCTCCGGCAAATGTGCATTCTCTATTGTCAGCACCGCGCTGTGGGAGTCCGGACGGTTTGTTTTCCATTTGGGCACCCCCGACAATGCAATGGCTATCTCTCCTCCTACAGAGGACTCTGCAAAATGAATGTCTTTTAAAAGGAGGGGCTGTGGGAGCGTCGGCTGCGTAGACAAGGCAGGGGTGGCGTTTGTCCTTTCAGCTGTTTTGATACGCAAAATCAGCCCAGACTTTAGCCTGTCCGCTGTCCAGGAAAGGGGAGCTTCGTGCAAATCCAAAACAATACGGATTTTGTCTTCATGTTTTCCCTGGCGAATGGACTTCACATTTGGATGTCGCGTCGGCACACGCACGTTGGATTGTACGCCAAAAATATCCACCGCCATGCGCGGAGGGTTGGCCAATTCATAAACATCAAATTTTTCGAATTCTCCATCGGCCACAACCAAAAGCCTGTTGTTCTCAAAACCAATGGACTGAAGTGCTTTGGCTTTCTGTTGAACGGCTTGCTCATTGGTTATGTGCGAAACAACCTCCGTCTGCACCACCGCCTGAAGAATGTTCATATGTCTCTTCAGTGCCGAAGGGTTGGGTTGTCCAAAAGCATAGGGAGGAACAAAGAGAAATATTGGAAGGGACACCATGCCTATGGCAACGAAAATATTTTTAGCCCTTGGAAACCGAGACACTTTAGAAAACCCTAAATAAAACACAAAAAGCCTCACTGAACTTGTCTGTTATTCATTAAATCAACAGACACCGAATTCATATCTTCCGACTTCACACACAATGTAATGTCCTTCACGCCACTTTTTAAATCTGCACTGGGTTCAGAAACCACCAAACAATTCTGATAAATGCTGCTAATTCGCCCTCCACGTTTGCCTATTCGACTGTTCTTCTTCACAATATAACCAATGCCTTGTGCATCTTCCAACATTGCGACAGGGCTTGCACCACCACTCATGACCGCCACCAATGAAAGCTGGCTGATTTCAAACCCACACAACAACTCCTCACACACATTGTCTTCTTTTTCCAACTCATCCAGCAATACCTGTTGGTTTTGAGCAGATGAAAAAGGATCTCTCGGAATATTCATTAAGAAAAGATTGTTATTCCCAAGTTCAACCATTGTTTTGGCCAATTCATCATCCACCTTGCGAGCGGGGGGGGCCTCTTTTTTCTCCTGGGAGCTTTTCACAACCTGGGGTGCTTTGGCGCCTGGGTTGTCAGGGCAACCCCACAAAACAAACAAAACAAACAGCGCCATTCCTATACAAAAAACTCTCATTTCTGGGTGCTCCCCGTGGGCTTTGGCGCCTGTGAGGAGGGAGCACCCAAAAACCGGAAGGTATTGGCTAAAAAATCTGCTTTTAAAACCGGGGAAGCGCCCAAAACCTCTGGTTTTGACATGGAAGCTTTGCTCAGTCGAATATGGCTGACATTCACAATTCGGCGCATATGTGAAATATTTTGAAAAAACAGAGATATCTCTTGAAAACTGCCCCTCACCATCATTCGCACAGGAATTTTTGAAAAAAATTCCGCCGGCACTTCACGCAATGGCTCAATGTGTGCAATTTCTAGACCTGCTTTTCTGGCCACCTCACTTAATTGCCATAACAATTCATCCATATCTTTTTCATCAGGAAGCTCCTCAAGCGCTGATTTGAACTTGGATTCAAGATGAACCATCTCCTCTTGGAGTTCACGAAGGTTTTCCGGCACCCTTTGCTTTTCAGCCAAGCTTTTCTCCAATTGTATTTTTTGGGAGTTTTGCCTCTTTCTTTTCTCCTCAATAGGCGTAACAACAAAATAAAAATGAATGCCTGTCAGCAACAAAGCCACCGCCGCTGTCACCGAAATTTTTGCAATCCAACTGGCACTGTTCAGTTTTTCAAGATATTTTTCCATGCCTCACCCTAACTCAGGTAATTCACACTCAGCTGAATTTCAAAACTTACACGCCCCTCCTGATGGCTTTTTGATGAATGTTCTGCCTTTTGCTCAGCTCGCTTTAATTCGATGTTTTGAAAAAAATATTGAATATTGTTTGCCAAAACCTCTTCTGTCCTTCCAGGAAGTGACAACAATTCGACTCGAATTTGAAAACCATTTCTGGGCTTATCCACAATTCGGGCAATCCCCTGTGGTGTGCGAACAATGGACTGAAGTTGCCGCATAAACTCTGCAACATCCTCATGAGAATTGGCTTTTCCCTTTAAAAAACTCGGCTTGGCACTTTCGTCAAACTCCTCCAAAATAATCCCCCCGGGCGTCACCCATGCCAATGTGTTTAAAACAAATGCAGCACCCCTCCTGTTCCCTTTCAACTCATCAAGCACTTTGAGCCTATCGACTATTTCATCTCGTCTCTTTTTGATAACCCCAATTTCCAGCGCTGTCTTTTCCAATTCTTTTATTTTAGACTGCATGGCAACAATTTGCTTTGCCTCTCGCTCCTGAGCATCCGAAATATGGTTATACCAAATAACATTCACAACAACCACAACAGCAAGAACCAATCCCAACAATACCAGTGTTTGAATGCCATATTCCCTGCGCTTCACCTGCCTGACAGGTAATAAATTTATATATATATACATAACACTCCTAATATAATTTATCACCTGGCCTGCGCAAAGCAAGCCCCACCGCAACCGTGCCTAGCGTTCCCATGGTTTCAATAAATTGATGGTTGAAACGTTTTGAGTCAATATGTATTTCTTTGAAAGGATTAATAAGCTCCGTTTCTGTTCGAGTCCTCTCTTGAATGGCTTGAATGAGTTTGGGCGTTTTGGCTGCCCCCCCCGAAACATAGACTTTGGCAAAGGTTGAATCCCCCTCTGTCCCAGCATAAAAATCCAACGAGCGTTGGATTTCTCCTGCAACTTGCTTGGCGACCTTCTCTAAGGAGGTTTGAAGTTGTTTTTGTATTTTTAAATCCGTTTGGCTTTTATAGTCCGCACACTTGAGCGCCTCGGCCTCCTCCGCGGAAACATGAAATTGTCTTTGTATTTCTTCAGTAAACTGTTGGCCTCCAATCGGAATATCTCGTGTAAACTGTGATATTCCTTGTCGAATAATATTAATGGCCACCACTTCTGCCCCTATATTAATCAATGCAATGGTTTTGTTCTCGTGGGTGCCATAATTGGCATGGAAACAATTCTGCATCGCAAAAACATCCACATCTACAACCACCGGCTTGAGTCCGGACTCTCCCACCACGGACATATAATCATTCACTATCTCCTTCTTGGCTGCGACAAGCACCACCTCCATCTGGCCTGTGGCTTCATCTTCCGCCCCAGGAAGAATGAAGGTGTCGACAAATACATCTTTTATATCAAACGGAATATACCGTTGCATTTCTGCAGAAATTGTCTCATCCAATTCAAAATGAGACATCACCGGAACAGTTATTTTTTTGACGATGACAGAATTGCCACCCACTCCAATGGCAACCTCTTTCCTTTTAATACGCAATTCCTTTATCAACTCACGAATTGCCTGGATGATGGCTGACGAGTTCATCAACGCACCATCGACAATGGCTTCCGAAGAAATGTGTTTGATGCCAAAATGCTCTAAACTATAACGGTTGCGTTGCTTTTTGAGTCCAACCAGTTTGATGCTGGTTGCACCAATATCCAGTCCTATGGCCAGTTGTTCACTTGACAAGCGAACCTCCCCTCATACGGAAAGAAAAAACGGCCACCCCATAGGACATACGCTCTGTTATGCTCTGTTATGCCCATAGCTGAACTTCTATGCGCATTTGACAACAATCGAATGTATATAGATAAGCTCAACCTTTGACGAACAATCATCCTAAGGTATGATCTGCAAAGCGAATGCGGTGATGTCAACGAAGAGTGCAGGCTATCCCCAAAAAAGCCAAGACAAACTCGTGCCTTCTAGCAAACGCTGCAAAGTGGGCGCCAACAACAGGTATTCCACCCCGGCAAGCGCCAACCAAGGGCCAAAGGGCATATTGGTTGCCCCCGGCTGCCACTCCTGGGCTGAGGCGTCCTCGCCCTCACCCTCGCCCTCGTCTTCCTCATCCGGTATAGGCTGAATCAACACCCCATAGGGCACCAAACTCAGTCGCTTCCAAAACCGAAGCCCAGGACGACAAAAAACCGGAAGAAACCGCGGCTCCGGCAACTCCCCTTCTGCGCCTTCCGCTTCTGCACCTTCCTTCACTCCCGCGCCAGGCCCAGCTCGGCCTGTCAACAACAAGCGAAAGCCACCAAACAAAGCCCCCTGGACAGATGCAAAAAACAAAATGCTTAACAAAGCCTTCCAACCCAAAAATGCCCCCAAAAGCGCCAGCAAATACTTGTCTCCTCCCCCCAAAGCCTCCTTGCGGAAAAACAACCAACCTACATATTCCAATAACCGAAAAGCCAAAAAACCTGCCACGGCCCCCATCAGCGCTGCCTCAAACCCATGCCACCCTCGAAATAAACCACACAACAAACCCACAGCAATGCCAGACAATGTTAACTCAAAGGGCAAAATCCAATGTTTGGCATCAATAAAAGTAAGCGGCAAAAGAAAAACAACGAGGAGCAGTGCACAAAATAACTCAAATGTCCCGCCAAAACGCCAAAGACATAACAAAAACAAAAGTGCACACAAAAACTCTACCACCGGATATTGAATGGAAATGCTCTGCTTGCAATGCCGACATCGCCCTCTCAGCAAAAGCCAAGAAAAAACCGGCACATTGTCAAACCAGCGAATTGGAGTCTGACACCTCATGCACCGCGAGCGCGGCCTCCAAAGGCTCAGCCCTTCTGGCAGTCGCACAATCACCACATTCATAAAGCTGCCGATGCATAACCCCAAGACAGCCAGCCAAATATAACCGACAACACCATCAAGCAAGTGGACCATGGTGAGAGGAGACTACTGGAAATCCCTCCGTTGGAAAACAAGACAAGCAGCCAACAAGGCAAAAAAAGCATAGGCCGCACTATAGCCCAATGAAGACAAGACTTCTGCCCAGGGAACCTCCACCCCATGAGAAGCCTGGAGCTTAAAGTCCGAGCGACTTAAATTCGGCAGAACATAATAAAGGCCTTTGCCCAAAAAAGAAACCACCTCCCCCGAAGTCCGCTCTGCCATGAAAAACAACTCGTCTACCTGGTTGCCAACAATATACATAAGTATCAACAGCGTCCCTGCCACAACCTGACTGCATAAGCAACTCATTAAAATGCCCATGCTGGAAAATAAAAGCAGCTGCGCACTTATGCCTATCAGTGCCGCCACCTGGGCTTGTGTCACAACAACCTTCAAAAATTTCATTTGAAATAAAAAAACACAAACCATCAACAGCTGCAAAACAAACAACGTAAAAATATTTCCAAAATAGCGACCTATCAGAAAATTTGCTCGCGAAATGGGCGCTGAAAGCACAAGACAAGCTGAGCGCTCATGAAGTTCTCTGGAAAAACTCCCGGCAGTCAAATAGATGGACATCAAAATCAACACAAAACTCATGGAGCCCAAAGCCACATCCACCAATACCCTGTCAAGTGTAAAAACAGTCACTCGCATAACTAAGGTGGTTGAAAGAAGCAATATGACTGCAAACGCAACAAGAACCACCATGATACGGTTTCTTCTTGCTTCAGAAAACCCATTCCAGGCAATAGCGAAAATTTTCATGAATGTTTCACTGTTCTTCATGAGCAGACTTATCTCCCAACACCGCTTTAAAAAACACTTTTTCTAAACTTTGAGCAGAGGACTCCAGCTTTCGAATGTCTGCCTTCCTGGACAACAAAAACTCTAAGAATGCAGACATATTATGTTTTTCAACCGAAACTTCTAAGAGGTTGTCTTTTTCTGCAAGCAACTCAAAGGGAACGGGAGAAGACAAAAGTTGCTCTTGTTGGACTCCAGAAAACCAAACTGTCTGTTTTGAAGAGGATGTGGACAATAATGCATTTAAATCTCCAGAGCAAACAACAGAACCCTTCGCCAAAATAACCAATTCATCACATAGCATTTCTGCGTCGGATATGATATGTGTGCAAAACAAAATGGTGGTGTTCTTTTCTTTCTCTCTTTGAATAATTTCTCGAATTTTAACGCGTCCCAGAGGGTCCAACCCAGAAGTGGGTTCATCCAAAACAAGTAACTTTGGCTGTGACACCAAAGCCTGTGCCAAAATAAGACGCTGCATCATGCCTTTCGAATATTGTCGAATGAACATCCCTGCGCTCTCAGACATTCCCACCCATTCTAAGACATCGGCTGTTTTTCTTTTCCTCTCTTTTGAAGACAAAGAATGTAACCTGGAAGAAAGAGACAGAAATTCAAATCCAGTCAAATAGCCATAGAGCGTTGGATGCTCTGGGACATAACCTATGGCCTCTCGAGATTTCCAATGGCTGACTTCTCTCCCGAAAACAGATGCATTCCCGGAGCTTGGATAAACAAGGCCCAGCAATATTTTAATGGCTGTCGACTTTCCTGCTCCATTGGGGCCTAACACACCAAACACTTGGCCCGGGGTGACGCTGATGGAAAAACCATTTAACGCTCGAATGGTTTTTCTTTTTAAAAAACCGCTTTTATATACCTTTGTTATTCCTTGCATTACAATGGCAGACATAATTATTTCTTTGAAAATATTTTGAGTCGACTTGAAATGGAAGTGGAATGCATTTTTCCTTCTTCATCTATATAGAATTCTCCGCCAAAAGGTTCCTCCGGCAACCTTGGCACAACTCCCGCGCTCACCAATTCGTCAGGTGTTTTTGGAAATCGCCCATGCCACCTTTGAAATGCCTCTATGCTGCCATCCAAAATACTCAAAATCTGCTCAAGCTGTATCTCTTTCACCCGCTTTTCTAACAGCTCTCTCTCCATCTCATCCGTTGCCGCCTTTTGCATGAAAGCCATAAAATCTAAGGCCATATCAAAACTTTTGTTGTGTGCCAAAACCCTCGCCGCCAACATCCCCGCATAGGGAGGCGCATCGTCGTTTTGCGCCAAAGCCATTAATAACTCTGCTGCTTTCAGTGGGTTGTGGCGATAAAACAATTCATTGCTTGCATAATAAATGAGCAGCCTCGTGTTGTTTGGAAATTGAAGCAGGCCCCTTTCATACATTTGAGAGGCCAGCTCTGCATTCTCCCAGCCATGGGCTGTCGGAAACGGCAGACTCAACCCTGTCAGCCAATAGTTTTGTAAAAGCTTCGGTTCTAAGTCTGCAATAAAATTCCCATAAGCAAACAATTCTCTCGCTTCTTCCGGAGATTGGATGTCGCCGGCAATGTTCATGGCTTTTAACCAATATATGTCTGCAATTAAAGACAGATGTGAGCGCGCAACCCATTGGACAAGCTTTGCATTGGGAAGCAAAACAAACCCATAAACTTTTCTATGTGAAATGGGTTTCTGTGCAAAAAACAATGTCGCAGCAAATGCCATCAACATGAGAAAAGTGACACCAAACCATCTCACCTTCATATGAATAAAATAACTGGCCAATAAAAAAAGGACAACCCGAAGTTGTCCTTTTTGGTTTTATTCAGAAAAATGCGAGTAATTCACATGGCTCAAGAGCAATTCACATCGTTTAAAATATTGTAAGCTGATCCAGCTGGGTTTTCAGTTCCTGCTTCGGTGGCCTCATTGCAAGTGCCTGTGCCCACGGTGGATTGGGCCGATGCGATAAACCACCAGTCCACTTCCGGATCGTTATCAATGTTTCCAATCGCATCTGCAGCAAACTCCGAAATGGAGGCAGAACCGAGGATTTCGATGCCGGCGGTGGTATTGAGGGGGGCACGCGGATTGACGTAGCTGACGGCGCCAGGCGTTGCGACGGCTTTCGGAATATCATCATTGCCACCATATCGCGAGCGATCCATGCCAATGCAATCGGCTGCTGGCTCTGCAGCTGCGTTGGTGGCTCTAGACTCTGTCTTATTGCATGTGGTCGACAAACGATAAGCATAGCGGTTCCCACGCTCAGGAGAGAAACCAATTCTGCCCATTTCGCTTGAATATTTATCATTCTCTGCAAAATAAGCTTTTTGTGCTGTGAAAATAGCTTTTAAGTTTGCTTTGGCTTCGCTTTGCTTGGAACGTGCTTGAAATTTAATAAAGTTAGGAATTGCAATCGCTGCAAGCACGCCAATAATGGCAACAACAATCATCAATTCAATCAGTGTAAAACCTTTTGAAACTCTGCTTCTAAACATTCGAATCTACTTCCTTTCGTGAGCCACAAAGCAGCTCCATACATTGTATCGCAATATTAATGCCCATCCGCCCCAACCCGCTCCCTGCTCAATCGACATGCAGTCTTCATAGGCACGCAAAAAAACATCCATAGTCTTTGCACATCGTTAAGTGATATAACTCTCTTCTTTCTGCTATCAATTCAAACGAACGCACCATAAAAAAACATAAATCAATTAGCTATTTTGAACGGCAAAAGGGAAGCTGGGCGCCTCTTCCATGGTTGGGGCTTTGGGCTGGCCTCGCTCTCTATACTGCCGCCTTCAATAAATATTTTGGAATTTATTGAACTGCAGACACAAGAGAAAACACTGGCAAGTACATGGCAATGAGGAAACCTCCTACAATGCCTCCGACGACGACCATCATCAGCGGCTCTATCATCGCTGTCAGCCCCCCCACGGCGGCGTCGACTTCATCGTCGTAGAAGTCCGCTATTTTTGTCAGCATTTGGTCCAAGGCCCCGGTGGCTTCCCCGACGCCTATCATCTGCACCACCATGGAGGGGAACACTTTCCTGCTTGCCAAGGGGCCTGCAATGCTCTTTCCTTCAGAAATTTCATTGCGAACATCCACAATTGCCTTTTCAATGACTTTGTTCCCCGCTGTATGCGCAGTCACATCCAAGGCATTGAGGATGGGGACGCCTGCATTGATCATGGTCCCCAATGTCCTGGAAAACCGGGCAACAGCGACTTTGGTCACCAGGGGTTTGATAATAGGCAACTTCAACATGACGGTGTCAATGAACTGCCTTCCTCTGGGCCAACGAGACAGCAGAATATATCCAACAACCACCCCCGTTATTACTCCAAAAACATAAAGAATGTTCTGCTGCATCCACTCTGACAAATTGACAACAAACTTTGTGGGCCCAGGCAATTCAGACCCAAAATCTGAAAACATTTTCGCAAAAACAGGTGTCACTTTCCATAACAACACAATGACGACCGCTATGGCTATTACCAAAACAACCACAGGATACACCATGGCCCCGCGCACTTTTCTTGCCAATTTTTCAGCTTTTTCTCTATAGTTGGCCAGGCGCTCCAAAATGGTGTCGAGAATGCCTCCCACTTCTCCTGCGGCACATAATTGAACAAAAAGTGTATCAAATACTTTGGGGTGCTCTTTCAAGGCTTCCGAAAAACTGGAACCTGACTCTATCTTTTCCTTCACCTGCGTCACAACAGCTCGCAAACGCTTGTTTTCTATTTGGCCCGCTAATATTTCCAAACCTTGCACCAAAGGCAATCCCGCATCAATCATTGTGGATAATTGCCTTGTAAATATCAGCATGTCCTTGCTGGAAATTCCTGAAAACCCGGGGATGGAGAAACCCAAAGGTGGGGACTTTTTTTGTATTTTCTGGGGCGTAAACCCAATGGATTTGAGCTTCGCCTCCACGGACTTTGCGTCCATCCCCTCCATTTCTCCTTGTTTTTTTACGCCCTCCCGGTTTAAGGCCTCCCACTTCCACAGGCTTGGCTTCACCGGCTTCTTCGGCATTTTGGCCGACGCTCTGGGGCTTGACGCCTTGTTCTCTTTTGCTGACAACATCTTCTGCTCCTCAATACATTTCAGGCAAAGGCATGGCCTTTGCTGCTTTCATTTCCCAACATTCTTTGCAATTCTTTTGTCTCAGAGCTCATGCTCAAACCCATCTCTTCTGTAATCATCCCTCGTTGGATGAGAAACAACAATGACTGGTTGAGTGTTTGCATGCGAGTTTTTCCTTGCCCAGATTGCATCAATGAATATATTTGATGTATTTTGTCTTCACGAATGAGGTTTCGGATGGCAGCATTTGGCAACAATATCTCTACACCCAAAACCCGGCCTGGTTGATCTGCACGCGCTAAGAGTCTTTGAGAAATAATTCCTTCCAAAACAAACGACAGCTGCAATCGAACATAAGAGCGTTGGCCAGGAGGAAACATGTCCACCATTCTTGTGATGGTTTGAACCGCACTGTTGGTGTGCAATGTCGTCAAAACAAGGTGCCCTGTCTCTGCTGCTGTCAAGGCCGCCTCTAATGTCTCCATATCCCGAACTTCCCCAATCAAAATAACATCCGGGTCCTGCCTTAAAATATAACGAAGGGCATCCTTGAATGACTTTGTGTCTGAACCCACTTCTCGTTGGGTTATAATGCTGTTGTTGTGTTTATGTATATATTCTATCGGGTCCTCTATCGTCACAATATGCACCTTGCGGTGTGCATTAATCTCATCCACAAGGGAGGCCAATGTGGTGGATTTTCCTGAGCCTGTCGGCCCTGTTACCAAAATCAACCCCTGAGGCTTCTTGGACAACTCCAAAACCACAGGAGGTAACCCAAGCTCGTCAGCGCGCCGAATTGCAAAAGGAATCATCCGAAATGCGCCTGCAATAGAGCCTCTTTGCCAACATAAATTTGCTCGAAACCGAGATAAACCTTTAATGCTAAATGAAAAGTCAAGCTCGTGTTCTTCTTCAAACTTATGCTTCTGCGCTTCGCTCAAAATGGAATAACACATCTGCTGTGTCTTTTCCGGAGTCAAAGTCTCCATTTTTAATGCAACCAAATTTCCATCAATTCTTAACTGCGGCGAGGCGTTGACTTTTATATGCAAATCACTCGCATTGTGTACAACCATCGTCTTTAGCAACTGTTGCAAAGTATTCATTGTTGGCCATTTATTGGTAGACATCAGGAGCCGTGTTGCTCAAAACCTCTTCCAGTGTTGTCACGCCCTCCATCACCTTGTTTAATGCAGACATCCTCAATGTCTGCATTCCAAGCCTTATTGCCTCTTGTTTGAGCTCTGCTGCTGAAGCCCCGTTAATGACCAACTCTTTGAGGCCATCCCAAAAAGGCATGACTTCATAGACAGCGACTCGGCCTCGATAGCCTCTCTCATTGCATTCACGACAGCCTGCCGCCTCATACAGTTGAAAGCTTTTTATTTTCTCGTAAGGAATTCCAGCTTGCACCAGCCGCTCTGTCTCAACGGCGGCAGGACGCTTGCACGCTGCACACAACCTTCTGCACAGGCGCTGCGCTAAAATGAGGTTTAATGAAGCGGTCACCAAAAAGGGCTCTATGCCCATGTTCAGCAACCGGCTCACCGTCCCCGGCGCATCGTTGGTGTGCAATGTGGACAGCACCAGGTGCCCTGTCAGCGCTGCCTTCACCCCTATTTCGGCGGTCTCAAAGTCCCTTATCTCCCCAATCATAATAATGTCTGGGTCCTGCCTCAAAAAAGAGCGCAGGGCCGCCGCAAAGGACAAACCAATGTCTTCATGCATTTGCACCTGGTTAATGCCGGCAAAATTAAACTCCACCGGGTCTTCCGCCGTGCACAAATTGGAGCCCATTTTATTCAATGAAGACAAAGCCGAATAAAGCGTCGTCGTCTTCCCGGAGCCGGTGGGGCCGGTTACCAATACCATGCCATAGGGCCTGGCAATCGCCTCGCGGAACCAACGCAAAGGCTCCGTCTCAAAGCCCAGCTTCGTCATGTCCAACTGCAAATTGCTCTTGTCAAGCAGACGCAACACCACCTTCTCGCCAAACAGCGTGGGGCAGACGCTGACGCGAAAATCCATCTCTTTGCCTTGCGCTAAGCGCACTTTAATGCGCCCATCCTGAGGCAAACGCCGCTCGGAAATGTCCAGCTGTGCCATAATTTTGAGGCGGGAAATGATGGCATTTCGCAACCCCATGGGGGGCTTCATCACCTCATAAAGCACACCATCCACGCGAAACCTCACGCGAAAGTCATTCTCATAGGGCTCCACATGAATGTCGGAAGCCCGCTTGGCGATGGCCTCCTTCAACACCATATTCACCAGTTTGACGACGGGCGCTTCTTCTGCCGAGTGTATGCTTTCTTCAGCCTCGTGTTTTTCGTCTGCAACCGCCACATCCATCACTTCGTCGAAAATATCGTCGAAACTGGGCCCCTTCTCCGCATAATAGCGCTCAAAGGCCTCGCGAATGGAAAGCTCCGAGGCCACCACAGGCTCAATGTTGTAGCCCGTTAAAAACTTCAGCTCATCCGTCGCATAAATATTGGAAGGGTCGCTCATCGCCACCACCAAAGAAGCCCCTGAGCGCCCTATGGGCAAAAGCAAGTGCTTTTTGGCTACCTCATAGGGCACCAATTTAATGATGGAGGGGTCTACCTTCATCTCCCGCAGCTCTACAACGGGGACCCCATATTGCTTGGACAAGAAATCCATCAGCTTCGCAGGGTCGATCGCCCCCGTTTTCACCAAAGCCGTAGCTATTTTCGCACCACTGCGCTGCTGCTCTTCCTGGGCTTTTCGCAACTGCTGCAAAGAGATCATCCTCTCTCTCACCAGCAGCTCTCCCAAACGACCTGACATGTAGGCTTGGCCTCCTTCGTCGATGAGTTGGCCTACAATCAGTAATGAGGGAATGCGTTCAGGGCTTTAGAAAAGGTTGTGCGGCTTCAATATCTGCTTTTATTTGCGCTTTTAAATCTTCGGTTGAGGCAAAACGGCGCTCATCGCGCAGGTGGCTTAAAAAACGAATGCGGGCTTTTTTGCCATACCAGTTGCCGGAGGCTCCCGGTATGTGGACTTCCAGCTCGGCTCTGGTGGCCCGTTTGCCATGGGCCATGGGGGCGGCAAAGGTGGGTTTATGGCCCAAATTGGCGACGCCGCCTCTCCATCTTCCTTCGGAGGCCAGCCCTTCGAAGGCGAGGGCAAATTCCACGGCGTATACCCCGGGTTTGGGCATCAACACCTCCTCCTTGCAACCAATATTCGCCGTGGGAAAACCCATCTCCCGCCCCCGCTGGGCGCCGGGCATAATGTCTCCTTCCAGCTCGAAAGGCCTCCCCAAATACTGCTGGGCGCCGGCCACATCCCCTGCGGAAACCAGGGTGCGGATTTGGCTGGAGGACACCACCACACCCGCCACCTTCAACTCGGAAAAAATGAAAAGCTGACGCCCAAGCCGCCTGCTGGCTTCATGCAGTGTCCGGGTGTTTCCGCAGCACCGGGCGCCATAGGTAAAATTGGCGCCTACCGCTATGGTATGGGCGCCTAACGCTTCAAACAGCAGGCTCTCAAACTGCGCGGCGGACATGGCTGCAAAGGAGGTGTCAAACGTCTGCGTGAGGACGGCGGCGACGCCCTGCTGTGCCAACAGCGCCTGTTTCTGCTCTGGTGTCGCAATGCGCTTGGGCGCGCGCTCTGGAAACAAAATTTCCATGGGGTGCGGCTCAAAAGTCAGTGCCAGCAGGGGCCCAAACGCCTTGGCGCAGTGCAAAAGGCCAACATGCCCCAAATGCACGCCATCAAAATTGCCTATGCATATGACGCCCCGCCACCCTCCTTGGGAAACCACTTGCTGAACGGACGAAAAAAGTTTCATAGCTGAAAGCCAATGCTGTTAGTCTATCCTTTCTGCGGCTTTTTTCACTGAAGTTCGTTCACCCACTCGTTTCTTCACTATGTCACGTCTCCCCTTGCGTCCAGAGCCGACGGGCCTTGAGTTTGCTAACGCCCAAACACCGCCGGACTGGCCCAGCCTCTTTGGCTTTTTAGGCCCCCTTGAGTTGGAAATCGGCTGCGGCCGCGGAGGGTTTGCACTTGCTTATTGCCAGGCCAACCCCCATGTCGCCTATGTCGCTTTTGAGTGGCGCAAAAAATTTGCCCGCGAAACCTCCTTCCGCGCACAGAAAGCCAAACTCCTCAACCTCAAAGTTATTGAGCTGGATGCACGCCACTTTATCCCCAAACTCTTTGCCCCCAACACGCTTGCAGGCATCCACCTTCAGTTTCCGGACCCTTGGTGGAAAACCGCCCATCAAAAACGCGCTGTCCTCCTCCCCTCCTTTGCCAGGCTGCTTTTCTCCCTCCTGAGCCCAGGGGGCTTCTTTGACTTGCGGACGGATGTGGAAGAGCGGGCTACCTCCATGCTTCGCACACTCGAGGATGCGGGGTTTCAAAACCCACTGGGTGAGGGCCGCTTCCACCCCCGGCCTGAAAATGACATCCCCTCCTCCAGGGAGCGGCGCTATTTGCTGACAGGCCAGCCCGTCTACCGCGCGCAACTCTTTAAGCCCTAGGCCGCTCTGGGGCCTCTCCGGGGTTGACTCTAGCAACAACTGTGCATTATTGACTCTTTCCCTTCAGAGGTTTTTGGATATGGGCCCTTTGAACAGCCAAATATTTGCCTTTTGCACAGGTGTGCCCCCTTTGGAGCGTTTGTCATGGCTTGCACAGAAAACCACACTTGCCCCTGAAAACACTCTAAAACGTACTCCTCGCCCCCCGGCACCCATTGTGCTCCTCACGAGAACTGAGCTAGCATGGCCTGCCATAGGGCTTGTTGCCAATCCAACAACGGCTCGCTCAGGTGTTGTTGCGAGTCTAAAAAGCACCTTGTTAACAATGAAAAGAGAAGCCAACCCACGGAAGTTGGCTCCTTGCTATGGAGTTTTAGATGAATAAGCGCTACCGAGGACTGCAAAACCCTGTCCAAGTCGAAGTCATTCGGCGACCGACTGCTGGAAAACTCCCTCCTCTTTCATCCGACTCTTCCGCGGCGCCTACCCAGCCTTCTTTGCCGAGAATCAGCAGCCCCTCGCTGCCCAGAATTACCCGCCCGGCATTGCCAAAAATAACCGACATTGCTTTGCCTAGAATTACCAACTCTGCTTTGCCCAACATCGACGAGTCTCAACCCTCATCGAGGACGGCGCCTTCCTCTCCTGGAAGGCGCATGCGCACCCCCGTGACACCTGCCAACATCGACGCCCTCGCCAAAAAAGAACGCGTCCCTGCTCGCATCGCCAAAGGAGAGCTGGATGGCAAAATGAAATGCCGCATCTGGAAACGCCTGCACCCCAAGGAAGCCGAGCGCTTTGAAAAAGCCTACCAATTCCTGGAAGAGCATCCTCACTTAAGTTTGAATGATGCTTTTGGGTTTTTGCAAAGCAACATGACGTTGGATGAGTTTGCCAAACGCAAGGCACGCGTCAAAAAGAAGGATGAGTTGATTGTGGCCAGGGCCAGCGTCTCCAGCCTCGAAATAGACGCCTGGTTCAAAACCCTCATGGAAAACCAGGAAGAGCTTTCTTTTGTCCTCGCAGAAAGCACCCTCCGAGACAAAATCCGCGGCTTGTCTCCCCTGGAGTTGGAGCTGGAAAAAACAGGCCTCATAGAGAAGCTGCATATTGTGGCCATCGCCCGACACAAAACCTGGGAGCAGATGACGTTCCATCTCCTTCGGAATTTGAAGCTGACTCAAAAACCCAGCCCCGTCCCCAGGCAGCCTACCCAACGGCCTGTGGGGGACCCTCGTCCTTTTCTCTCTCACCGGGGGAAAACCTTGGACCTCTCCTTGAGAAACGGCATCAACCTGGAATTGCCGCTGCTGACAACAGGGCCCTTTGACTTGCTGCTGGGCACCTTGGGAAATGAAGTCCTCGTTCCCCTTCATGCACTGCTGGGATGGAAGCCCTCTGAATCAGATTTCTGAGTCCTTGAGTTGGGCTTCTGCTGTCTTCACCAGACGCCGCAGCTTTTCGAGTCCTTTGCGTGGGGAGGGCGACTCCAACTCAATGAGGATGGCGTTTATTTCAGACAGCATTTCCTTCTTCTGCATCCGAAGGACACCCAACATCTTCATCAGCGAGCCTTGCAGCGCTTGAATTTCACCTGAAACACGCGAGTCTCTGGGGCTCTTCTTGGGCGACTCTCCTCTGGAAACCTCTTCCATCATGTTTTGGAGCTCCTCCAGCGGGCTGGCAAGTCGGCGTGAGAGGACGACAGAGAAAAAGACCAGCACCGCGATGACGATTCCAATCCCCAGCGTCCATATCCAAAAAATCCGCTTCTGGGAAGACAGCCTCGCCATGTGCGCATGGGCCCTCTGCTTCATCTCCTCATATTGCGCATCAATCTGCGTAGAGCGCTTCTCCAGTGCTTGGAGAAAAGCCTCATCCTGAAATTCCGAGAGAAGCTCACTTGTCAATGCAGACTGATGGAGCTCCCGACTCATGCTCGCCACCCGCTCGCTGGCCTCTATGGAAACATTTATCTGCTGGGACAGTTGGCCCATCGTCTCCAAAACCAAAAAGGTGTACAGGCCGCAGACAAGCACAATGGCAGCCAAAACATAGGCCGCTATTTTATAGCGAAAATGCACCCCCGCTACATAGCTTTGCAGGCGATTCCATTTCCCTTGCTCGTCAAACTTGGACTGCTTCATTCTATCCTCCTTCTGCGCCATCAAACCATTTCATTTCTTCTGCTGCCTCTTCCAACAACCTGTTCACCATTTGCTCCAAGGCCTTCGAAACAGCAACGGACTTGCCTCGGGCCTGTACCGAAAAATTGGCCTTCAACGACTGTCCTGGAAAAGTCATCACCAACATCTCCAGCCTCAACGCTTCCTCGCTTTGGGAAGCTTTCACCTGCAACTTATAGCGCCTCTCCATGGGGATTTGTCTGAAAACACGCTCCCTCTCCTTGGCGACATGGGCCCCCATGCCGCTGAGTTTGGAGGCCAAAATCTGCGTAGCCACGGACCCATTGTCGCCCGGGTTTTGGCTGGGAGGCGGCTGCATTTCTGCAACCACAAACCCATAGCCTGACAAGCGCCGAGAAGCCAGTTGCAAGGCGCGCACGGCCTCATTGCTTACGGCCTTATTCGCGTCTGCCGCAGCTGACTCCAAACAAGGCAGGCGGCTAAAATAATGCAAACGGGCCAAGGATTTGATAGCGGCCTGGCGTACCAAAGGCTCCTTGTCTTTCAGTGCGCGGCATAAAGGGGGCACCACCGTTTCTGTCGGAATGGCTCCCAAGGCAACCACCAGCTGCATCTTCAAACGCAAATCCTCTGCCCCAGCCAATTGCTTGGACAAATAAGCTACTCTTGCATCACTGCCCCAGGCGCTCCATGCCCCCAAACACCCAAGAAGAAGTCCAAGCCGCATAGACATAAGTTTATTCTAACGGGTTGCTTCCTGGAAATGCGTGGCATAAGCCACAGGTATGTTGAGTGCACAACACATCCGCGACGCCTTCCTCTCCTTCTTTGAAAGCCAACAACACCTGCGTCTCCTCTCTTCTGGACTTGTCCCCCATGGTGACGCCAGTTTGCTTTTTACCAATGCAGGCATGGTGCAATTTAAAGACGTTTTTACGGGGCAGGAGCACCCTCCGGCGCCACGTGCGGTGACTGTGCAAAAATGTGTTCGCGCCGGGGGCAAACACAATGACTTGGACAATGTCGGGTATACCGCACGTCACCACACCTTCTTTGAAATGCTCGGCAACTTCTCCTTCGGCGACTACTTCAAAAAAGACGCCATCCGCTGGGCTTGGGAGTTTCTCACCCGGTGCCTTCAGCTTCCTCCGGAGCTTTTGGCCGTCACTGTCTGCAAGGGCGAAGAGGGCATGGAAGCCGACGAGGAAGCCTTCGAGGAGTGGGCAAGCGCGGGAGTCCCTCGCAGCCGCATCCACCGCCTTGGCCTTCAAGACAATTTCTGGTCCATGGGGGAGGTGGGGCCTTGCGGGCCTTGCTCCGAAATTTATTTTTATGTCCCGGGCACCCAGCCCAAAGCAACGGACTTGCCTGGCCAAAGCGACAACTGGCTTGAAATTTGGAACCTCGTCTTCATGCAGTTTGAGCGCAAGGCCAAAGACGGCCCCCTCGTCCTCTTGCCCAAACCCTCCATTGACACGGGCGCCGGCTTAGAGCGTCTCGCTGCCGTCGTGCAGAAAAAAGCCTCCAACTATGACAGTGACTTGTTTGTCCCTTTGCTTGGGAAAATTTCAAAGCTTGCTGCCAAGCGCTATGGCCATGCAGAAGCCGACGACGCTTCCATGCGCATTCTTGCGGACCATGCGCGGGCGACGGCTTTCCTCATGGCCGACGGCGTGCTGCCTTCCAACGAGGGACGCGGCTATGTGCTTCGGCGCATTATGCGGCGCGCCATCCGCCATGCGGAAAAACTCGGCCTGCAAACCGTCGTCTTCCACCAGGTGGTGGACAAAGTGGTGGAGCTTATGGGAGAGGCTTACCCCGAGTTGCCAGAAAACCGCTCCCTGTTGACGGAGGCGACAAGGCACGAGGAGGAGTCTTTCAGAAACACCCTCGAGAAGGGCCTTCGCAAAATTGACGAGGAGCTTTCGAGCCTCCAGCAAAGCGGCCAGCGCACTCTTTCGGGCAAAACCCTCTTCTTCCTGCATGACACCCATGGCTTCCCTTGGGACTTGACGCAAACCATTGCCAGGGAGCGCGGCTATGACGTCGACATGGCCGGCTGGGAAAAAGAAATGGAGCAACAACGCAGCCGCACCGGCTTTTCAGGCTCCGGCGAAACGGCTGTGCATGAAACCTATGTGCAGCTTGCCAAAACGCTGCCTGCCACCACCTTCGTCGGCTATGAGGCCCTCTCCTGCGAAGCCCAAGTCCTCGCCATCCTCAAGGACAACCAACCTGTCGAAAGTGCCAGCGCCCCCTGCCGTGTTGAAGTTGTCTTCCAACAAACCCCCTTCTATGGCGAGGCAGGCGGCCAAGTCGGCGACGAGGGCTTTTTGGAAAGCCCCAACGCCGCTGGCCTCATGGCTGAAGCCAAAAGGCCTTCGCCTTCTTTGGTGGTGCACCCGGTGGCTCTCTCCCGCGGTACCCTCACAACGGGGGACACGGTGAAGCTTCAGGTGAATGCCCAGTTGCGCAAGGCCACGCAGGCCAACCACTCGGCGACGCATTTGATGCACAAGGCCCTCAAAACCGTCCTTGGCAGCCACGTCAAACAGGCCGGCTCCCTCGTCAACCCCGAGGGCTTGCGCTTTGACTATATGCATTTTGCGGCGCCGGAGCCTGCGCAGCTGGAAGCCGTCGAAGACTGTGTCAACCAGTGGATTCGCGACAATGAGGCCACCCAGGTGCAGCACATGTCGCTTGCGCAGGCCAAGGCGGAGGGCGCCGTGGCTTTGTTTGGCGAAAAATATGGCGAGGCGGTGCGCGTTGTCAGCGTCCACCCGGAGTCCAAGGAGTTGTGCGGGGGGACACATGCCCAGCGTACAGGGGACATAGGGCTTTTCAAAATAACGGCGGAGTCCTCCATTGCCTCGGGGGTGCGGCGCATTCAAGCGCTTACCGGGGCCAAGGCTTTTGGCTGGCTCCGCGAAGCGGAGAACGAGCTGAAGCGCGCCGCCGACATTGCCAAAGCCCCCCCCAGGGAGCTTTCGGCGCGCATGCTGCAGCTGCACAAACGCCTGAAGGAGGTTGAAAAGCGCCTTGAAAAGTCCCTGGTGGCCTCGCAAATGTCCCCCGAGGAAACCCAAGCCTCCCACAGAGACATTGCAGGCACCCGCCTCTTCACCCAACATGTGGGCACCGTCAGCCCCAAAACCCTGCGGGCACTTGCGGACAAATACCGCGAGACGTTGAAGTCCGGCCTTGTCGCCCTCACGGGAACTACCCCGGACAACAAGGGGCTTGTCCTCCTCGCCGTCACCGCTGACCTCGTCGCCAAAGGCATAAAAGCGGCGGAGCTGATAAAGGGCATGGCCGAGGCCATGGGCGGCACCGGCGGAGGCAAGGCGGACTTGGCCCAAGCAGGGGCAGCGGACGCCTCCCGCCTCGAGGCGGGCCTTGCGAGGCTGGAGGAGTTGTTGCAGGCATTGAAACCTTAGGCTGATTTAGGCCCCAGGGCTTCGGGGCCTGGCCAAGCCCAAACACAAATGGCCAACCATGCTCCTGCAGGAAACATGGTTGGCCTTCATGCTTGGGGGCACTGCCCGCTGGGCTTATTTGGTGCCGCCACCTCCTGGCGTCGGCTTGGGTTGCGGTTTTGTACTGGACAGCACCATCGTCACGGCCCCTGGCTTCATTTCCACCACTTTGTTGGACATTTTCATCTTTCCTTCTGGCTCCTCTTCGTTAAGCGGTTAAAACAACTGCCCTATACCTGCCCTGCCACCCCCCCCCGCAAGCATACACCCGGCTAGGCCATGTGGCTGCCTGCTACCTTCTATGACGGCTGAGGGTACTTCATGTTACTACGTGGATATGTTTTTTTGTTTTTTCTGACCCACAGTGTCTTCTCTGTCTCACAAAAAAACCCATGCCCGCCAGAGGAAGAAGTTTTTCTTATGCCGGGTGGGGTTTTGCTGGCCCTGGCCTGGCGTGTATGGGGCGGGTTTTCAGGTAGCCGTGAGGGTGGAGAGGAGCTTTGGCATGTCCATGCCGGCACATGCCAACAAGGCCTCTGCGGGCATGCGCCGCTCGCGTACAAGGGCCGCCAGCGGCTCAAGCAGCGGGGCATCCTCTGGTGCCCATGCCTGCAAGCGCCGCGCGGCAATGTCCACCAGTGCCTGTGCTTCTTTGGCCAAAGGCTCCCAGCCAAGGCCCTGGTGCTGCGCCTGTGCATGCAAAGCCAGCTGCGTCTGCAAACTCCTGGGCGGCAGCAGCTGCTCCACCTCGTCCAGGGCACCGGGCGCATACACGGTGCCGCGCAGCAAGGCCGCCAAGGCTGCCGTCAACGGCAAAGAGACGCTGTCAGCACTCCTCACCTCAATGAGTTTTTTCAACCTCACCTCGGGAAACAACGTTGACAAATGGTCTACCCACTCTGAAAGGCTCGCCTTCTGCCCCTCATAGCCTTCTTCCCACAGCTGGCGAAAACTCAACTTGGGCGTCAAATAGCGGCCCCCTCTTCGCAAAAACAACAAGGGCGCCTCCAAGGCCCAGTCCACATAGCGCGCATAGGAGAAGGAGTTGTCAAACCACGAGGGCAAATAGCCGCAACGCGCCTTGTCCACCTCATTCCATACGTGGCTTCGGAAGGAAACATAGCCTGAGGGGCGCCCCTCTCTCCAGGGGCTGTTGGCAAACATCGCCACCAGCAGGGGCACCATTCTCGCCAGGGCCACCACCTTCCTTGCGCAGTCGGCCTCGTTGGCATAGTCCAAGGAAACCTGGCCCGTCGCCGTCATCAACATCATCAACGCCCCCGTCTTCCCACGCCTGGCCAAAGTCTCTCGCATGGCAACATAGCGGTTGCGCGGCATATAGGGCACCGCCTCCACCACGTCCCAGGGGCGGTAGCCCAGCGTGAGGGCATGCAAATGGCGCGCCCCCAACACCGCCTTCAACTCCTCCCAATGCTGCATGTTGTCCCTGTGCAGTGCGTGGGCGCTCTCGCGAGGCCCCCCGGCAAACTCCAGCTGGCCCCCAGGTTCTGTGGACAGCGTCGCATCCCCCCTGCGCATCCCCACCGTGTGCCCCGTTTGGAGGTCCAAAATGGGCTGCCAACCATAGGCTTCAAGCCCGCGGAAAACAGAAAGCAGCCCTTGCGCCCCCTCGTATTCTATGGGGGCCCCCTTCGCAGTATAAATAAACTTCTCGTGCTCCAGCCCCAGCAACCACGCCTGGGGGGGCTTTTCTCCCGCACGGAAATAGTCCTCCAACTCTGAATAGGAGGCAATGGCTTGGGGGAAGGTTCCTTCAGCATCCAGAGACATTCCCAGGTACATAGCACCTATCCACCAGCAATAAGGGGACTTTGTGCTTGGCCTGTCTTCTTTCAGGCCCAGTCCTGTTTCAAACCTATATATTTGGCTAACCTATGCCTATGTTCACCGCATGGGCCCCCGTCTTAAAACCACTGAAGCACCTTATCCACATCAGCACCTTATCCGCATAGCGTGGACTTTTATGTCTGAGTTCTTCTTTCCCCACCCTCTGCCTTCGCCTTGGAGCCATGGCCCATGCGTTTGACGTACTGTTCTTTTCCCATCATCGGCCTCACCCTCTTGTGGGTCTACCTCAGCCCGGACAGGGCGCCGGCAAGCATGGTTTTCATGCCGCCAACCAGCCACCAAAACTCTCTTCTGCTGGGAAGCAAAACCTCAAAGCTTTCGCATGACTTGGCGGCCTTGCGCATTGTCACCAAAACCATCCTCTACCTGCGTGACAATTATGTGGACCCGGAGCGCATCCACCCCAAGGAGATGATGGTGGGGGCTTTGGACTCTGTTGGAAAAGCCGTGCCTGAAATTGTTGTCACCGGCTCCGCAGAGGAAGGCTTCCTCACGGTGAATGTGGACGGGAAACTCAAACAGTTTGACATCCGCACGGTGGACTCGCTTTGGAAGCTCTCCACCGCCCTCAAAAATGTCTTTGAGTTTATTGTCCCCAATTTAAGCTCCCAGGAGTCCACCCGTGACATTGAGTATGCCGCCGTCAACGGCATGCTGCAAACTTTGGACCCGCACTCTCTCTTGCTAAAACCAGAGTTCTATCGCGAAATGAGAATGGCAACGCGAGGCGAGTTTGGCGGCCTTGGCTTCATTGTGCAAATGCGGGAAGGCAGGCTCAGCATTGTCCGCGTCATTCGCAATACGCCGGCCTCCCGCGCAGGCATCCAACGCAATGACATCATCGAAAAAATTGGAGACGAGTCCACCATCAACATGGACGTCAATGAAGCCGTTTCACGCTTGCGGGGGCCACCCAATACCAAAGTGACTGTCGGCATTTCCCGGCCAAGCCAGAAGAAATTTCAAACCCTCACGTTGACAAGGGCCATCATCAACGTTGAGTCCGTCCTCCACAAATTGCTTGCCGGCAATGTCGGCTACATCCGCGTCACCAATTTCCAGGGCAACACCACACGCGACATTGTCGACGCCTTAAAGTCGCTCAACGCGCAGGCCAAAGCCAAAGGCAACAAGGCCGGCATCCCCAGCTTAATTTTGGACTTTCGCGGAAACCCGGGCGGACTTTTGGAGCAGGCCATTGAAATTAGCGACTTGTTTCTCTCTCAAGGCACCATCGTCTCCACCGTGGGCTATTCCAACACCCGGCGTGACGAAAAGCGCGCTACCCCCAGCCAAAGCGATGTGCATGTCCCCATGGTTGTCCTCGTCAATGCAGGCAGCGCCTCGGCCTCTGAAATTGTCGCCGGCGCCCTCAAAAACCAAAACCGCGCTGTTGTTGTTGGACGCCAAACGTTTGGCAAGGGCTCCGTCCAGGAGCTTTATCCCTTCCCGGACGAAAGCGCCCTCAAGTTAACCATTGCCCAATACCTCACGCCGGGCGGCATCTCCATTCAGGAAGTCGGCATTACCCCTGATATTGAGTTAATTCCTTCGCGGGTGACAGCGGCCCTCTCCTCGGTGTTTGCCCCCAGGCGTACCCTCAATGAGGCCAGCTTGGAGCACCACTTCCTCAACCCCCTGGCCAGCAAACGCGAGCCGGGGAAGAAGGAGGCGCCCCCTCCTAAGGAAACCGCTCTCATGTCCATAAAATATTTGAGAGAGGAGCCCAAAGACGAGCAAGACAAAGCCGAAGCCTGGTCCGAAGAAGAGGAAGAGGCGATAGACCCGGACATCATCCAAGAGGACTTTGAAATGGAATTTGCCCGCGGCCTTCTGGCAGCAGCCCCCTTCAACACCCGGGAAAAAATGCTCGACGCCTCCCGCGCCTATGTTCAAGAGAAACAAAAAAAAGAGGAGGAGCGCATCCGCAAAGCCATTGAGCGCCGAGGCATTGACTGGAGCGCGGGGACACGTCCTGCCAACTTGCTGCTGGGCGGTACCTTGGAGCCTACGGCCTTGACGCAGCTTTATGGCAACCAGGAGTTTCTCCTCAAATTGAATGTACACAACCAAAGCCAACAGCCTCTGAAGCGTGTGCGTGCCTGGACAGAGTCCGACAATTTCTTCTTGGACAGACGTGAGTTTCTCATTGGCGCTGTCGCACCAGGCCAAACCATTGCTTCCACATTGAAGCTGACGGTGCCTGCCGAAACCTATTCCCGCCGCAACCTCGTCCACCTCCACCTTGAGGATGATGAAGGCCCCTTGCCCATAAAACTCCAAGGAGAAGTCAGCTTCGTGGAATTGCCTCGCCCTCTCTTCGCCTTTGACTTTCAAACCGTCGATAATTGCGCCTCGTGCAACCAGGACGGACGCGTCCAGTCCGGCGAAACCGTCAGCTTGTTTGTCAACGTCACCAATGTTGGCACAGGCAAAGCACTCTCCACGGTGGCAACCCTCAAAAACTTGGGAGACGCAACCGTCTTCATTGAGCAAGGCCGCTTCAAACTCGGAGAGCTTTCTCCTGGCCAAACCAAAACAGCAAAATTCGTCTTGAGAGCAAAACCCACCCGCGCGCAGCTTTCGCTTCCTTTGCAACTTATCCTCCTGGACGAAACCCTTTTGGAAAGTGCCGTTCAAAAAATCCACCTTCCCATTGAGCAGCCCATTGCTTTAGCCCCGGTTTCTCAGGCACTGCGCGCCAAACCCCATGCGCAACTCTTCTCCAGCGCAGACGCCAAGTCCCCTCTTGCCCAGTTCCGCCAGTCAACCCCCGTCTCTGTGGAAGCCAAGTCCGAGTCCATAGCGCGGGTGCGTTGGAATAAGGAGCGCTTTGCCTTCATCCCCTTGGAGCAGTTGGAGCCTTCCACCTCCAAAGAGGGCGCGAAGGAGGACTTGTCAGAGGAACTCCTCTACCTCCCGCATTTTTTGCCTCCGGCCATTTCACTCAACGTGGAGCCGGGCGCAGGAGGTTTGGTGACGACGGCAAACGAGTTTTTGCTTTCTGGCAAAATTCAAAACCCCAAGCTGCTGGACATGTTCATCCTCGTGAATGACCAGAAAATCTTCTTCAAAAGCACCCCCCCCAACAGCGCTCAGCTTGAATTTTCCACGCGCATTCCCCTCAAATACGGCGACAACGGCATTACCGTCATCGCCCGAGGCAGTGAAGACTTTGCAAGCCGGAAAACCTTCTTCATCCGCAAAGACAAGGCAGACGGCGCTTTGCCCACCCGTTAACGGCCATGCGTGTTTGCCTGAAAAAGCCTGCCCTCTGTGCAGCCCTCGCCTGCCTCTTCCTGGCAAACCCAGCCCATGCTTCCCAACGCAAAATTCACTTGGAGCAACTGGGCAACCCCTCTGTTGATGCAACGGCCCACAACAGGTTTCGCGCTTTTGCCCGCCAACTCGCTTTGAGTTTTTCGGCGCTTCCTCCGGCCTCGCCCAATACCCTGGGGTGGCGCGGCACTTCTGTTTCCACCTTTGTCTCCCTGGAAACACCCAACTGGGAAACCATAGAAGCTGCCAACCGGGAGGCCATTGAAAAATTCCATGGGACGCAAAGTGGCCTTCTCTTTCCTCGAGGCTCGCCTCTGTGGACACAATGGGGCCTTTCTGTCCGCAAGGGCCTTCCCTACTCTTTTGAGGTGGGCGCCCACACCAAATGGCTCTCCCAAAGCCCCCTGTGGACAGTGGCGGGAGACTTGAGGTGGGCCCTTAACGAAGGCATTGACTATTTGCCTGACTTTTCTGTCCGCGTACACCTCCAGGAGCTTTGGGGGGCAAAGCCTCTCAAACTCACAACGGGGGGCATGGATTTGAACCTTGGAAAATCCTTCGCCCTGCAAAACGGCTTTATCCTCAGCGGCTCCCTGGGGTGGGACTTGGTTTTCGTTTCCGCCTCCAGCCAAACAGTGCACTTTGAGCGTGGTGAAGCCACATTTGACGCGTTGGACTTTTTTTCAAACTCCCACAACCGCTTCTACCTGGCTTTTCGAGTGCTTTATTGGGACGCCTTTGTCCAACTGGGCTTGTCCTATTCCGTGCTGAAAACACCCCTGCCGGAAAATGCCAACCCTGTGCCTTCTGAAAGAGAAACGCTCCCACTCCTGTCGCTTTTTTCCGCAAACTTCGGCATTGGCTATGTGTTTTAAGCCTCGGAGGATGCAGGCTTTCCAAAACCCCACAACCTCAAGTTGCACTCTTGGCTTAACTGTCGCATGCTAGGCACATGCACTTTGGAGTCGGCGAAATTATTTTCCTTGTCATTATATTGGCGCTCATTTTTTCAGCCTCGAAAATGAGCGCCCTGGGCAATGCCTTTGGAAAATTCATTCACGCATTCCGCAAAGCCTCCAAGGGCGAGGACTTCATTGACTTGCCGGCGCAAACAACCTCCCCTACAGAAGCGCCGCCTTCGGCTTCTGCCACAACCCAGCCTCACAACCCAAAGCACTCCTGAAGCGACAGCCCCTGCATAAAGCCCTGCATAAAGTTTTCCAATGGAGCCACCCCATTTGCTAGGCTTGCCAAAACTCAACCGGGAGGACACATGGCTCGCTCCAAAAGCAAACACCAACGGCGTCGTCATCAAATCCGCGTTAGACGCAGCAAACAAACAAAACGACAAAAAAAAGCGGCGCAAAAACCTGCGCAGAAAACTTCTTAGCTTCGCCTAAGTTTCCGGGGCCAACAGCTTCAAAGAAAGCTGTCGTCGAAACTCGAAATAGGTTGTCAGCGCCACTTGGCCTTTGCGCGCCTTGTGGCGCAGCGCCCGCATCCTCTCCATTTCCCCTTGAAGCTGTGGGTTTTCCTTCGCTGCCCTTGGAAAGGGTGTCACCACCGTGTCAAACACATTCAATGCAACACCGCGGTAGTCCACGGCAACCAGCAGCACAAAGCTTCCACCGGCAGCCAAAACCCAAGGGCGAAGCAGGCGCCACCACACCACGGGCGGCAAGGCAGGCGCCAAAGGCTTGCCAAAAGCCACCGGGGGAGAAAACCCCAAAAGCCAAAGGAGGCCTAGCATGCTGCCTGCCCCCACCCCTAACCAAAGCAGCAAAAGCCCTTGGCCAAAAGCCGCACCCCCCAGGGAAGCTTCTGGGCCCACTGCAAAAAATAAAAAGCAGACAAGAAGGTTATAGGCTGCATGTGCCGCAATGGACACCCAAAGGCTACCACCCGCATAGGCCAACCACCCAAACAACAGCCCCAAGGCTACCCGCGCCAAAAAACCGACAGGGTCTATATGAATGAGGCTAAACAACACCGAGGTGGCCAAAAGGCCCATGGGCGCTCCCCAGCGTTGCATCAACCTGGGCTGGAGGAAGCCTCGAAAAAAAACCTCTTCGCCTAGGGGCGCGGCCAATAGGACGGCAGCCACCATGAGGAGCCGCTCTATGCCCTCCAACTCAAAAAAAAGGGCGCGCCCATCAAACCTCTCTATCCACGGCGCTGGAAACAGGTGGCTCATCCAATGCATGAGCGGCCATACAACTGCAAAACTGCAGAGCATTCCCAAAAACGCGCCTGCGGCAGCTTTGTTGGGCACAACGGCCAACAAGCCCAGGGCTTTGGCAGGTGCCTGGCGCGCAAAACGGAAGAAAAGCCAGGGAATGCACAGGAAAACAAAAACCTGTACAAACCAGGCGCTGAAAATGGGGCTCAACAGCTGAAGGGAAATGCCAAGGACAAAAAAAAGCAAAAACCCCCATGCGGCAATTCGAGGCAGTGAAGTGCTGCTCATATCCAATGGGCCCTGGCTATTTTAACGCTTCTTCCACCCCAAAAGCCTGCAGCTCCCCTTGCATGGCATAAAGGCCGCCGGCCTTCTCCTTGGCTGCCGCCTCGGAAAACAAATTCCTCTTCAAACGCTCCCAGGAGAAGGACTTTCCCCAGTCTATGCTGCCGTCGGGCTTTGGGTTGAAAAGCTCCCCTTCCTTCCGGAGGATTACTATCCCCGGCAGAAGCAACATCAGCACCAGCAAAACCGCCAGCCCTATCAAAAAGCGACGCAAGCCCTTGGGGCTTTTGGCTTGTGTCTTGCTTTGCACAAAGGCCCGCCGAATGTCGGACTCATCCTCTTTTTTATGCTCACCGGCACTCTTGTTTTGCGCAATATCCTCAGAGGCAGCTGACAACAAACTTGCCAAAGCGCCTTGTTCAGCAGCCTCTTGCTCCGAAGGCAGGGGGGGAAATTCCTGCGCTAAAAACTCCGGAGAAACCTTCCTCTCGGAGACGGTGGCGCTCATTTCCAGCCCTCCTGCTTCTGGCCACAGCAAGGGCTCCGCCCTCAAAAAGGACGGCTCTCTTTGCGCTGCTTCCCCTTCCTCGGGAAACATCGGCGGCGTTGGAGAAAGGTACTCTATGCGAACGGTGTCCATAACATGGCCCAACCGCGCTGCCTCTAACAATGCCTCACCCTCCTGAAAAGAGGACCCCTCTCCCAAGGCGCCCAAAGCTTCTGCGTGCTTGGCTGCTTCTGCTTGCCCCGCCATCTTCTCTGCAAACAACTTGGGAATGTTGCCCCCGCTGCCGCCGAAAACGGGAACACGCGGCGGCTGGCTCGACGCCTTGCTCTCCTCCATGCGACGGGAAGCCTCCAGCCCCGGAAGGAAAATACCTGGCCTTGTGGGCTCGCAGGTGCCCTGCTGCAACGGCTCCCCAAAACGGGCAAAAGGGTCATCCTCATCCATAGGCGGCGGCGGAACCATCTGCACAGGGGAGTTCGGCACCATTTGGACAGGCGCGTGCATCGGCGTCATCTGCGCAAGAAGCGAGGAGGCAGCAGGCTGCGCAGGCATCGCCAACGCGCGATGGACCCGAAAAACATGTTGGCAACGTGCACAACGCACCCGTACACCCGAAGGAGGTATTTTTTCATCCGCCAACCGAAACCGCGTCTTGCACTGTTCGCATTTGACAATCATATTCGCTCAGGCTCTTGGGTTAGGACTTTAAAAAACTTGCAGCAGACTTCAGAATAGAATTGAGCATACTGCGGTTTTTCATTCAAATGTGAATTATGGCTGCAGGACGCTCTCTCAAAATTATTAAACGCTATTCCAACCGAAAACTCTATGACACCTCCGACAGTTGTTATGTAACACTCGATGACGTCGCGCGAATGGTTATGGAGGGGCATGAACTCCAAATCCTTGACAATGCGACAAAAAAAGATTTGACGGCGGTGACTTTGGCGCAAATTGTCCTGGAGCAGGAAAGGAAAAAGCGGCGCATGCCCCTGCATCTGCTGAAGGCAATGGTTAAAAAACCAAGTGAATCCATTGCGGATTTTCTTCGGACAGAGTTAGGAAGCCGCGTTCAATCCCTCAAAGAAAGTGCCGAAAGGTTGCTTAGCCCCGAAGGAAAAGGCAGCGAGGGCCCCAAAAATGTACCGGCGAATGTACCGGCAGCCCCCGTGGAGGCCCAGCGGAGGTTGGATGAGAGGCTGTTTGCTCTCGCGGAAGAATTTATGGCCAGCGTCTATGTGTCGGCTGGAGATTTGGCAAAATTGAATGCACGCATTGACAGCCTCGAAAAGCGCCTTCAAGCCCTCGAAGCTAACGAGAAGAAGGAAGACTAGACTGTTTTCAGGTTGAAGTGATTCGATTTTACAGACCGCTTTCAATTTGACATGAGCTCGACGCGGGCGAGGCTTTTGCAACGAAGAGATCATGTCAAAGTGGAAGCGGTCTAAGGAAAAATTTCAGAGCCATTCTTCTGCTGTTTGGCCACAGCAGGCTTTGCGCGCGTCGCTTGCGCTGCCGCCTCGGAGCGCAGACGCTCTATTTCCTGGTGCAACCTTTGGACTTCGGCATTCAACTCGCCAACCTCATTGCGCAAAACCTCAATGTTCTCTTGCGTCGGCACACCCAGACGCGCCAAAGCCGCGCGCAGCTGGCTGTCTAGGACAAGCTTTGCGTCCACGGCCCGGGCCATGGCCCCTTGCAGGGCGGACACAAAGGCCTCGTTGGACATGAGTTGCCCTACCAACCGGGTCATGTGTTGCTCCCCTGCTTCGAGAAACATTTTAAAGACGGAACTGATTTCGCGCATAGCCAGTATTATGGTGTCATCTGCCTTCTTTTGTTGCTTATGTCAAGCCTCTCTTCCCTCAAGCCATGAGTGCACTCTCTTCCAAGCGACTGATTTTTATTAGCGGCAAAGGCGGTGTTGGAAAATCCTCCATCGCCGCCGCCCTTGCTTTGTGTACCTCCCAGGCCAAGGCCAACACACTCCTGCTGGAGCTGCACTCCCAAAACCGCATGGCCTGCCTCCTGGGGCACCCCACCTCCTGTGAAGAGCCTACGCTGGCAGAGCCCCATTTGTGGACAGCCAACCTGCAATTCCAATCCGCCCTCAAAGAGTATGCCTTGCTGGTGCTCAAATATGAGCCCATTTACCGCGTCGTCTTTGAAAACCGGTGGACGCAACAATTGCTCCACTTCATCCCCTCGCTGCAAGAGCTTGTCCTCCTCGGAAAACTCTTGCACCATGCACGTGAAAAAACCCCCGAGGGACAATTCCGCTTTGACAAAATTATTGTGGATGCGCCTCCCACGGGCCACTTAACGCGCCTTCTTTCCATCCCCAGCGTCCTGCTGCGTACCGTGCCTCCGGGCACCCTCGCACAGGACGCCCAATGGATGGAGGCCCTCCTCCAGGCACCTACCACCGCCGCTCTCCTGGTAAGCCTGCCTGCAGAAATGGCTGTCCAAGAAACCCTGGAGTTGCACCATGCCCTGACAACAGAAGCGCGCATAGAGGTTGCGGCCTTGCTGCTTAACCGGACGGTGCCTGCGCTGTTTTCAGCAGCTGAGCTTGAGCACCCGGCCCTGGCAAACCAGCCTGCGCTTTTGCAGCTGGCCAGGCGGCAAGAGGCCTTGGCCAAAGCGTCCGCTTCCGCCTTCTTGCAACTTGCTGGGCTGGGGGTGCCTGCTTTCCAACTCCCTTGCGTCTCTTTTGAGAAGCCCACGCGCCATGCCATTGTCCGCTTGGCTTCCCATATGAAGGAAACGGAGGGGCTTTTATGAGTGCCGACGCCCCTTGGCCGTGGGAGGCCATGGAAGTCCTCATTTGCGTGGGCCCCGGAGGCGTTGGAAAAACCACCCTCTCTGCTGCGCTGGCTTTGACGGGGGCCCTCCAGGGCAAAAAAAGCCTGGTATGCACGGTGGACCCGGCCAAACGCCTGGCCCAGGCCCTGGGGGTGGAACGCCTGGGCAACAAGGAGACACGCTTGCCGGCCGAATTCCTCGCCCAGGCAGGCATTCCCTCGGAGGCCTCCCTCTGGGCGATGATGTTGGACATGAAACATGCCTGGGATGAGCTGATTGCCACCTACGCGACGCCCTCGCAGAAAGTGCACATATTTAACAACCGCTTCTACCAGTCCCTCTCTAGCGCCTTGGCCGGCTCCCAGGAGTACATTGCCATTGAAAAGCTTTGGGAACTGAGCATGTGCAGGGACTATGGCCTGCTGGTTTTGGATACGCCTCCCATTGCCCATGCGCTGGACTTTTTGGACGCCCCCAACCGCCTCCTAGGTTTTTTGGACACCGAAGCCTCCAAACGCCTCTTCCTCCCCATGCTTTCTGCCAGCAAGTGGGGCTTTCGCACATGGAAGGCCAGCAACAACCTCTTCCTCAAAACACTCTCGCGGTTTGTGGGCATGCAAACCCTGGAGCAGCTGTCCGAGTTTCTCCTCTCCATGGGACAACTCTATGAGGGTTTTCGCGAGCGCGCACGCCAAACGCAAAGCTTGCTGACAAAGCCCTCCACCGCTTTTGTGGTGGTGACAACACCTCAACCCGAGAGAATGGCCCAGGTGCAACACTTCCTAGAAGTGCTGCAAAAACGCAACCACCACATTGCGGCTGTGCTGGTTAACCAAACCCACCTGCCTCTGGAAGGACAGCTTGCCGAGGGACTTCGCCAGCTGCCTGCTCCTTTGGCCAAAAAAATGGAACTCGCTTGGGGCGCCCACCAACAACAGGCCCTTGAGGACACACACGCCCTCCAACAACTGCAGGCCCTGTGCCGCAACATTCCCCTGAAGGTGCTTCCTGTCCTTGAAAACACCTCCTCGGAAATGGAGCGCTTGTGGCACCTCTCCCAAATACTCCAGAGGCCCTCATGAAGGGGCTTCTCCTGGGGTGCGCCGCCTGCCTGGCCCTCGCTTGTACAACCTCCCCTGCGGGGCACTTGGCGGGACACTCCCTGCCCAAACCTCCGCCTTCTCCTGCACAGGCCGCGCTTGAAGCCGGAAACCTTCTGGAAGCTGCCACCCTCTTTGCGCACAAGTGCCAGCAAAACCCAACCCAACATACGGCGGACTGCCTCCAGGCTGGCACCTTGTGGACGGAGTTGCAACGCTGGGAGGAGGCCGAGCATGCCCTCAAACCCATTGCCAACCCTCAGGGAGAGGGCATGGGCCTGGAGGCCTGTTTTCTGCTGGCATTAAGCCATTATGAGCGCGGCCAGCTGGAGGCGGTGGTGGCACTGCTAAAGCCCATTGCACAGCGCAGCAAGTTGGAGAGCCGCTGGCGCTTGCGCGCCCAAACGGAATACGCCATTTGCCTGTTGGAACAAGGGGAGCGCAACGAGGCACAAGGCCTCCTGGCGGCGGTGGCAGCCACCCACCCGCCTCCTGTGGAGGAGGCCGAAAAAAACACCTGGGCCAAGGCCAAGTTTTTCCTCGCGGAAATTGCTTTTTTGCATTTTGCCGAGTCTCCTTTTTGCAACGCTTGCTCCGTCAACCTCATGGCAGAAGATGTGGAGAAAAAAGCCCAGCTGCTTTTGGAGGCGCAGGAGCTGTTTTTGCAAACCATTCAAACCCTCAACAACTATTGGGCCATTGCCGCAGGCATGCGCATTGGAGAGTTGTATGAAACCCTCTATGAGCAGCTGCTCGCCTCGCCGCTGCCCCTGGAAATAGCGCCCAGGGAACAAGACGCCTACCGCAAAGAAATGCGCACTTTTTTGCGGGGCCTTCTGGCCAAAGCCCTCGAAAACTATGAGGACACCCTGCATACGGCGGAGCGCATTGGCACCACAGGCTTTTTTGCCAAACGCACCCGGGAAAAACTCCTGCACCTGACGCGACAACTGCTGGATGCCCCCGAAGACACGCGGTGAAAACGGGCGCCACCTCAGGCTTCCTCTGGCGCCCCCTACGGACTATTGGTAACCCACCATGGATGCTCTCTTTTCACCGGAACACTGGGCGCGCACACAGGCCTATGCTTTCCCTTATTATGTTTGGAAAGCCGCCAGCCTCCCCTATGGGCTTTGGGTATACGCCCTGCTTTTGCGCTGGACGCCCTCCCTCTATGCTTTGGCACAAAAGCTGTGCGCCCACCCTGCCTGCTTGCACCTAGGGACACTGCCTGGGCTGCGCGCCCTCCCTGCACTGGCTGGGCGCCTATGGAAGGGGCCTGGCCTGGGGGCCGCCTTGCTGTTTGCCTTGCTGTTTTTGCTGCTTTCCACCAGCTTTTATGTGCCGGTGAATGTTTTTTTTGGCTATTTTTGGGAGCACCGCTTTGGCTTGTCCTCTTATTCACCCCAAAGCTTCGCCGTGGACTTCTCCAAAGGCATGCTGCTGAGCGCCCTGGCCATGTCCTGCCTGGTGGTGGGGCTTTTGGGGGTTGCCCGAAGGACACAGCACTGGTGGTGGCTTTTGGGCATTGTGGGTGCAGGCGCCCTCCTCCTTTCGCCCTATGTGGACCCCTGGAGAGCGCGGATTTATGACCCACAACACAGCATGCCCGCCTCACCGCTGAGAGAGAACATTGAAACACTCCTGGAGAAAGCCCAGGTGGAGGTGCACAACATTTGGGTGGAGGAAAACTCCCGCACCACCAAAAAACTCCAGGCCTATTTTGCTGGCCAGGGGGCCAGCCGTACTTTGGTTTTTAACGACAATTTGTTGAATGCCTTTGAAGAAGGCGAAGTCCTCGCGGTGGTGGCCCATGAAGCGGCCCATGCCAAAGAAGATAAGCGGTGGGGCCAATGGGGCACATGCCTGGCCCTGCTGCTCGCCTTGTGGGGCGTCCACAAACTCCTGCAACACGCCCACCGACGACGTTGGCTGGGGATAGAGCGCTATGCGGACCCGCGCATTCTCCCGGTGCTGTTTTTAAGCATTGCCCTTGCCAACTGGGTGGTTGCACCGGTGTCCGGCGCCTTCAACCGCGCTCGCGAGCTGGAGGCTGACCGCCAGGCCCTCTTGCTGACAGACGATGCCGAAACCTTCGCCCGCATGCTCCAAAAACTCAGTGTGGCCAACTTCGCCAACCCCTCTCCGCCGCGATGGATTGTTCTAATGGGGATGAGCCACCCACCCCCATTAGAACGCATTCAAGCTTTAAACCTTCCTCAACCTCCACCTCCTCCATAAACTTCTGCTGCCTTCCCACCCACCCGCCTTCTGCTACCCTCCTCTCCGCCGCCGCCCGTTGCTGCTCCCGCCACCGTCGCCCGTTGCTACGCCGCCGTCGCCCGTTGCTCCGCCACCGCCGCCCATTGCCGCTCCGCCGCCGCCGCCCGTTGCTCCGCCGCCGCCGCCCGTTGCTCCGCCGCCGCCGCCCGTTGCTCCGCCGCCGCCGCCCGTTG
>Ga0209737_10000234_pt1 | contig 50543 bp, 49 predicted proteins | sample TergutCu122P3_FD_187284 | JGI IMG/M metagenome (GOLD analysis project Ga0209737, IMG submission 187284) | Cubitermes ugandensis P3 segment gut microbial communities from Kakamega Forest, Kenya - Cu122 P3 (SPAdes) (version 2) | ecosystem: Host-associated > Arthropoda: Insects > Digestive system... | reverse complement strand
GCAACCCCTGAGGGGAGGCTTGCCGTCAACACCAGCGGCACACCCGGCATGGCAACAGCTGGCAGCGGGGATGTGTTGACAGGGTTGTTGGTTGGGTTTTTGGCGCAAGGCATGTCCACTTTGGAAGCTTGCCAGGCCGCTGTTTTTTTGCATGGGAGGGCAGGGGAGTGGGCGGCCAAGCAAAATGGAGAGCGAGGAATGTTGGCAAGCGACATTCTGGAGGGGTTTTGCCACACTTGTGCCGAGTGGAAACTGTGAAACTCCCCCACACCAGCCTGGAGTTGCTGATAGAGACACCAGAGAAAAGCCGTCAGCTTGCAAACCAGCTTGGAAGCTTGCTTGCTCCCGGGCATTGCCTTGCCCTATGTGGCCCCTTGGGCGCGGGGAAAACACTGTTTGCCAAGGCTGCGGCAGAAGGTTTGGGTTTGCCTTTTGAGCTTTTGTCCAGCCCCAGTTTTGCCATTGTCCAGAGTTATGAGAGTCCCCGGGGACTTTTGTCTCATGCCGACTTCTACCGCATGGACTCTTTGGAGCAGCTTTATATGGCGGGGGTTTTCGACTTTGACTGGGCAGGCAGCATTTCTTTTGTGGAATGGGCGGACAAATTTTTTTCTGCATTGCCTGAAGCGTTTCTTTGGCTCTCTTTTGTTTTTATTGAAGGTGAGCCTCAAAAACGAAAACTCTTCGCCCGGGCCCATGGAGAAAAGCACCAGCGTTTGCTGAAAAATTGGATTGATCTTTCTTGAAGAATGGGCCTTGAAGAAGGCCTTCGTTGTGGATTGACACGCGACTTGCTTAGAAGGAATGTGCATGAGCCTCACAGAAAAAGATGTGCGCGAAGCCCTGGCCGGCATCGTCCTCCCCGGGACGGAGACAAAATTGCTGGACACTTCCATGCTGGAGCATTTGAAAGTGGAAGGCGACAAATTGTCCTTGACGCTCAAATTGCCTGCCTCTGAATCCATCCACAAGGAAGCTTTGAGGCAAAGCCTGGACACCGTTTTGGGGAAAGTGCCGGGCCTCAAACGTTTTCAAATAACCTGGGAGCTTGTCAAAAAAACACCGCCCCCCTTGCTTTCCCAAGTACGCCACATTCTCCTGGTAGGGGCAGGCAAGGGGGGTGTAGGAAAAAGCACGGTGGCGGTGAATTTGGCATGTGCTCTGGCGGCGCAAGGAGCGAAGGTGGGGCTTTTGGACGCGGACTTCTATGGCCCTTCTTTGCCGTTGATGTCGGGTGTAAACGAGCCGCCTTTGAGCAAAGACGGCCAAACCATGGAGCCCTTGTTGGCGCACGGAGTGGAGATGATTTCCATTGGTTTTTTGGTGGAGTCCAACCAGGCATTGGTATGGCGTGGCCCCATGTTGCATGCCGCACTTTCTCAGTTGATGAGGGACGTCAATTGGGGGCGTTTGGACTGGATGGTGGTGGATTTACCGCCTGGAACCGGCGATGTTGTGTTGAGCCTTTCTCAGCAAATTCACCCTTCGGGAGCCATTTTGGTTTCCACGCCTCAGAAAGTGGCTTTGGCGGATGTCATTCGAGCCAAGCAGATGTTTGATAAAATTCAAGTGCCCGTTTTGGGTATTGTCGAAAACATGAGTTGTTTTGTTTGCCCATGCTGCGGCACGGAAACCTCCATTTTTGATTCTGGCGGTGCCCGCGCAGCGGCTGCGCAAATGGGCATTCCCTTTTTGGGTGAAATTCCCATGGACATGAAAATTCGCCAGAGTGGAGATGTTGGCAAACCCGTTGTGGTGGGACACCCTGAAAGCCCCGAGTCCAAGCAGTTTATGGCCATTGCACAGCAACTGGCTTTGACGGTGAAGGACCGAAATGTGGAAAGTCCCCATGCGCCCTGAATGGTTTTTTGCCCTCTGGCCTGAGTGAGTGCTGCATTTCAATTTCTGTTTTAAAACTTTTCAGGAAACAACATGGAAACCGAAGAATTTTCAGAAACCCAGGAAAGAAGCCTTGTCTCCGAGCTCATCCGAAAGTTAGCGGTGGCGGGGGTGGGGGCGGCGGTATTGACGGAGGAAGGGCTGCGCCAATTGGCCGCGCAATTGCGGCTTCCCAAGGACTTGTTAAGCGGCATTTTATCTCAAGCCGACAAAACCAAAGAAGAGCTTGGGCGCATTGTAGGAGAAGAAATCCGCCATTTTTTGCAGTCCAAGCTGGCGCGCGAGGGAATGGCCAAATTGCTTGAAGACATGAAGCTGGAGGTGAAAGCTGAAATTCAGCTGGTTCCGAGAAACAAAACCGCACCACCGGAACCTCCCGCTCCCTCCAGGAAAACAACTTCCAGGAGAAAAGAGTGAAGCGTTGGTGGTTGTTGTTGCTGCTGGCCGCAGGGGGAGTGTGGTTGTGGTATGGGGCCGGAGGTTTGTTTCCTTCAAACCGCACTCTGGTTTGCACGTTGGAAGACAGCCGCCCGGTGACGCAGATGGAATTCCAGCTTTGGCGGGAAGAGACTTTGCTGTTTCGCTCCGTTTTAAAAACCCCGGACAGCCACTCGTGGAGCCAGGAAGTGCAATTGAAACCAGGGCGCCACTGGGTGCAACTTCTCACCTGGGTTGCCAAGGAGCAAGCCCCGCGCGTCCACAAGCAATTTTTGGATGTTGGCGACCAGAAAGAATTGCACCTTCGTTTCTGAAGCGATGGTTTTTTCTGAGTTTCTTTCCTAAGTGACATTCTGCATTCCCAAGTCCGCACAAATCAACTATCTACCCTGCATGTTGCCTTCAGAGATTTCGCTGTCGTTGACTTTCGACGATGTTTTGCTCCTTCCAGCCAGGACAACTTTTCTTCCCCAGGAAGCGGATTTGAGCACGCGTCTTACGCGTCGTTTGTCCCTGGGGATTCCTTTGTTGTCTGCCGCCATGGACACCGTTACGGAGTCTCAAACGGCGATAACGATGGCTCAGGAGGGGGGCATTGGCATCATCCACAAGAACATGTCACCTGAGCGGCAGGCCATTGAGGTGCTCAAAGTCAAAAAACACGAGAGTGGGATGGTGGTCGATCCTGTCACCATTGAGCCGGAGGCGCCTTTGTCCGCCGCCATTGCGTTGATGGAGACGCATGGCATTTCGGGCATTCCTGTTGTGAAAGCTTCCAGGGTGGTTGGGATCTTGACAACGAGGGATGTGCGTTTTGAGTCTCGGCTCAACCGTGCTGTTTCTGAAGTGATGACGAGGGAGCTGGTGACGGCGATGGAGGGTGTAAGCCAGGAAGAAGCCATTGAGTTGATGCACCACCACCGCATTGAAAAGCTGCTGATTGTCAACGAGGCGAAAGAGCTGAAGGGGCTTGTCACGCTCAAAGACATTGAGAGGTGGAAAACCTATCCCCATGCGGCCAAAGACAGCAAAGCGCGCTTGTTATGCGGGGCGGCGGTGGGGGTATCTGCGGACAGGGAGGAGCGGATTGAGAGGCTGATGAAGGCGGGGGTGGACGTCATTGTCATTGACACAGCCCATGGGCACAACCAGGCCGTTTTGGATGCTGTGCGAGAAACCAAGAAACGCTTTGGAGCTGCATTGGAGTTGATTGCTGGAAACGTGGCGACAGCCCAGGCAACCAGAGCGCTTATTGATGCGGGTGTGGATGCTGTCAAAGTGGGCATTGGGCCCGGCTCCATTTGTACCACGCGGGTGGTGGCGGGGGTGGGGGTGCCGCAGGTGACGGCGGTTTGCGAGGCGGCCAAAGCAGCTGAAGGCAGTGGCGTTCCCATTATTTCGGATGGGGGAATTAAATTCTCCGGCGACATTGTCAAGGCCATTGCGGCGGGTGCGCACACCGTTATGATCGGCTCCTTGTTTGCGGGGACAGAGGAGTCCCCGGGGGCAACCATTTTGTTTCAGGGGCGGACGTACAAAGCCTACAGAGGGATGGGCTCTCTGGGGGCGATGAAGCAGGGGGCGAAAGATCGCTATTTCCAATCAGAGGTGAGCGAGACGCAGAAGCTTGTCCCCGAAGGGATTGAGGGGAGAGTCCCCTATAAGGGGTTGCTGTCCGTCAACATCCACCAGATGATGGGAGGGCTTCGGGCGGGCATGGGTTATGTGGGCTGCAAAAGCATTGAGGAGCTGCGCAGCTACAGTGGTTTTGTCCGGATTACCTCAGCAGGGCTCAAAGAGAGCCACGTGCATGACGTCATTATCACCGAAGAAGCCCCCAACTACCGCATAGGCGGTTAGACCGCTTTAGGTTTGAATTGATCTGCTCTCAACGTCACCCCCGCGAAGGCGGGGGTCCAGGAGCGCAGTCGTGAAGCCATTGACTTTATTGAGTTTAAACACGCAGTTCTGGGTTCCCGCTTTCGCGGGAACGACGAGGAAAGAAAGACTTACTTTAACCTGAAACCGGTATAGACCGCTTCCAATTGAGGCTCGTTTCAAATTGAAACCGGTCTAAAGAAAATTTTCCGCAGCTCGCTTTCGTCTCAGGGGGAGCGTTTGGTGGGGGTGCGTGGGGTGGAGCCTTTGAGGGGGCCGAGTTTCTGCTCCGCATTGTCCACATCTCGCAACAGCTCCTGCTTTCCATCTATTTCGATGGCTTCAATGGCGCGGCGCAATATGTCAAACTCGACGCGAGGTGTCACCGTAATGTTTCCGCCCTTAATTTCCTGGACGGTGGGCGTATCCACCAGATCGCGGATGAAGCGTTCCGTTTCAATGCGTACGTCGGTGGTTTGTCTTGAGCAAGCCTCCTGGCTGTCCAGAACAGCCTGCGCGCCCTCCTGGTATGCCATATCGGGATTGCGAGCGATGGTTTCATCCAGTTTCTTCTGGCGATCGAGCAAGGACAGGTAGAGATCGACATACGTTTTCAGTCGTTCACCTTCCGGCTTCGCTTCGTCGCGGGCTTTGAAAAGCACACCTGGCGCATCGTCGCAGCGCAAGCTTGAGAATTCGCTGGAGGCCACAAGCCTGTTGATGTCGGTCTGCTGCGTGGCTCTTTCCAACCTTTCTTCGTTGGAAATGCCCTTGGGGCAAGCTTGGACAAAAAGAGCCAGGGTTGTCAGAGCTAAAATTTTCTTAATCATCATCGGATTTGGTGTCATAACGCGCAGCGTTCTCAAGTGTGTGAGTGAATGACAAAATATTTCAAAAGTCAGTATTACGCAACTTATTGTCCACCGGATATGCAAACGAGAAATTTTTGACAAATTTTCTGTGCTGATAACACAAATGCCTTTAGAAGCATACAAAATTCCTTTTTCGACACTTTTCCCAGGATGCATGCAAAATGAAGGATACACGGCAAATTGAAGAGGTAGCCCTGAAGGCCATTTCGGGCATTCGTGCCCAGGTTGGGAATGGCAAAGTGCTTTGTGCACTTTCGGGGGGGGTGGACAGCACGGTGACGGCGGTATTGGTACACAAGGCCATAGGAAACCGTCTGCAATGCATTTATGTGGACACGGGCCTCATGCGTGAAGGGGAAAGCCAGTCCGTTGCCCAAATGTTTTCGCGCCTGCAAATACCCCTGGAGACGGTGGATGCCCGTGCGCGTTTTTTGAAGCAGCTTGAAGGTGTGACGGAGCCGGAAACCAAACGCAAACGCATAGGCGCTGAGTTTATAGCGGTGTTTGAAGAAGCCGCCGCCCAGTTTTCGGAGGTTGAGTTTTTGGCACAGGGCACCATTTATGCTGACGTCATTGAGTCTGCCCCCTCCCATGGTGGCGCCCCCATTAAGAGTCACCACAACGTAGGCGGCCTTCCGGAGCGCATGAAACTCAAACTGGTGGAGCCGCTGAAAAACCTTTTCAAAGACGAAGTGAGAGAACTTGGAAAGCACCTGGGGCTTGAGGCTGTTTTTGTGGAGCGTCAACCTTTTCCGGGGCCGGGTTTGGCGGTGCGTATTTTGGGAGAAGTCACCGAAGCCAAGTTGGCGTTGCTTCGCAAAGCGGATGCGCTTTTGCAGGAGGAAGTTGCCCATTTGCAACACAAACCCTGGCAGGTGTTTGCGGTGCTTTTGCCTGTGCAAAGCGTAGGTGTCCTGCGCGAGAAACGCACCTATGCCCAGACTTTGGCCCTGCGTGCTGTTGACAGCAAAGACGGCATGACAGCCAGGCCCACGCACCTGCCCTGGGAGTTTCTGGACAAGGTTTCGCAGCGGTTGCTTGCGGAAGTGGAAGGCATCAACCGCGTCGTTTTGGACATTTCTGCGAAACCCCCTTCCACCATTGAATGGGAATGAGCGTTACACCCGGCCGGACTTCAGACTTTTACTCTTTGGGTGTTGTCACCGGCGGCGGTGGTGCAGCAGGAGGTGCTGTTTTTGAGGCCTCTTTGAGCTCCACCAGCAAACGTTGGGCGCCATAGACTTTGTCAAGGGCTTCGACAATGCCCATGGCTTGCACAGCCACGGTGCGGTTGAGTTTGCCGTCGAAGACATAGTCGCCGCCCAGAGATTGAATGTTGCCGTCAAACACCAGGCCGATGACTTCACCTTTGGCATTGAGGATGGGGGAGCCGGAGTTGCCGCCAATAATGTCGTTGGTGGTAACCATATTGAGGGGGGTGTTGAGGTTTAACTTGGCTTTGGCTTTTGTCCACTTGGCTGGAAGCAGATAGGGCTCAAACGGGGTTGCACGCTCAAAGAGGCCGGCCATGCGCGTCAAATGTGGAATGGGGCGGCCCTTTTCTTCATAGCCTTTCACCTGGCCATAGGAGAGGCGCAAGGTGAAAGTTGCATCCGGAGAGAGGGTGGTACCAAACAATTGGAAGCGAAGCTGCGCCAGGCGCTCACCTTCTTTGGTGACAGGCGCTTCAATTTCGTTTTCCCAGTTTTTGCGAATGGCCCGGCTGTCTGCGTCGGCAAGTTTGGCAAACAAAACCATGGCGTCTTTGCTCTCCTGGGTGCCGTTTTTCCACAAGGCCTTGCGCACTTTCACGTCTGCCAGCTTGGTTTGAGACACAAGGCGCTGGGCGACGCGTGCAGGTGTGTCTTTGCCCAGCAGTTTTTTCACAAAGGGGTGGTCGACGCCCAGGGCTTCGCGCATTTTTTCAAGCTCAAACTGGAGGAGGGCGGTTTCAAGTTTTGGATAAAGGGGCACAGGGCTTGTCATCCACGCCTCCATGTTGGGCAAGTTGGCGTCGGTATATTCCGGCAAGCGGTTTGCGTTGGGTTTTGCCCGCTCCTCCTCCGCCCGCACCAGGGCTTTGGCAAAGCCGAACAGCGTTGAAGTCCTCAAAGCCCCTTCCGTGGCGAGGTATTCCACGGCATGGAGGGTTTGTTTGTCCACAATGTTTTCAATGGAGCTCCACACGGAAGCAAAGTTTTTCTTCAATTCCGCGGAGGCGTTGACTTTGTCTTGCAGTGCGCGCTCAGCAGCCGTGTGGGCATGGACAAAGTTTTTGTCGGCCAAAGCCGCATGCCTGCCCTTCATAACTTTGAGAGAGTTTTCCACGGAAAACAACAAAGTGGCTGCGGTGCGCCGCTCTTCAGCACCGCGCTCCCCATAAGCGTGAAGCATGGCGCGCAATTCAGAAAGGCGGGCAATACGTCGAGGCCAGGCATAGTCTCGGATATAATGCAGCTGAGCGGTTGTCAGCAGGCGGCTGGTGCCACCGGGGTTTCCGGAAACAAAAGCCAACTCCCCCTCTTGTGGCTCTTCAAAACTCCATTTGAAGTGGTGGGGGGTGGAGAGGGGTTTGCCATCGGCCCCATAGGCCCGCAGGAAAGCGACGTCCAGGTTATAGCGGGGGTAGGTGAAGTTGTCCAAGTCGCCACCGAAGAAGGCTGTCGCCACTTCGGGCACAAACACCAGACGCACGTCTGAATATTTTTGGTATTTATAGAGGTGATAAAAGCCGCCGCGGTAGAGGCTGACCATTTCACAGCGCACCTCGGGGCTGCTTTGACAGTTTTTCTGCAACTCTGAAGTGACGGCATTGAAGGCGTGTTTGAAGGCGGGGCCATAGAGGTTTTGAGTGGCCTCTTTGACGGTTGCTGTCACGTCTGTTATTTCCAGGAGCTGGTTAAGCTGCATGTCCGGGCAACGCTTTTCTTGCTGTGCTTTGGGTGCCCAGAAGCCGTCTTTGACATGGTCCACAGCGCGTGAGGACAAATGCTCCACGCACTCCACAACGCAGTGGTGGTTTGTCAACACCAACCCCTGAGGTGACACAAAACTGGCGGAGCAACCTCCGGCAATGCGCAAAGAGGAAAGTTGCATGTGCTCCCAAAACGTGTCGGGCGCTTCAAAGCCATAGTCTCTTTTGAGGGTGGCCTTGGGCAAAGCATCAAAAGTCCACATGCCTTCGTCTGCCCAGGCAAGCCAGCTTGCAAAAGCAAGGCCCACAACAACAAAGTTTTTGCTGTGCATGCAGAGTCGTTTTCTTAAACAAGTTTTTTCAGAGTCCATGTGGCACGTTTCCCCGCAATGAAACCGTTGCCATGCATGGCAAAAAACAACAAAAATGCCAATTCATTTTTGGCAGCCATTTCTTTGAGCCCTAAGAGCAGCAGCAGGCGCAGCCTTCAGGGGCAGCTGTTTTTATTTTAAGCTGCGGCCGAGGGTTTTCGTTTTCTGGCGAGGAAAGCCAGCAGCAAGGCCGCAACACCCATTCCCCAGGAGGCGTTTTGTGGCCCTTGGGAGCAGCCACCGCCTTCTTTGGTGACGTTGGGGTTGTTTGTGTTGTGGGAGTCCTCGCGCTCTATGACAAAATTGGCAAACACTTCCAGGTTGCTTTCCACCGTGAGGCGCAGCGGGTTTGTGGGCGCCACATAGGTTTGGTTCACCGTCCAGGAGTCCAGGCGCCAGCCTGTCCCGGGTGTGGCCGTCAGCGTTATTTCCGTCCCCAGGGGATATTCCCCTTGGGCAGGCGAGACTTTCGCACTGCCTTGCGTGGCGTTGGGTGCGTGGAGTGTCAGCCTGTAGCGGGGCAGCGGGGTGGTTTGGAACTGAACCTCCTCACTGTTTACAATTGTTAGAATGCCTGACGGGAGGAAGCGCATTTGCAGGAAATAGGTTGTGTCAGGCTGAAGCCCGGAAATGTTCAACTCGTTGGGGGGTATAGCGTAAAGTTCTTCAATTTTTTTGCCGGATGCTCGCAATGCGTCGAAGTTGGACCAGAGCAGGTAGTTGGAATAGGGATAGTTGCCTTGTGCATCGCGCAGGCTGAAAGAGCCTGAACCATCTTGGCACCAATTATAAAACACATAGGGAATTTTGACAGAATGATGATCTGTGGTGATTTTTTGGAGATCGACATCCCAAAACATGCCTCCGACAGTGATGGTGGGGGTCCATGAAATGGCTTTTTCAGCCCTAAACACCCCTGTCGAGTCTTTGAAATTAACTTTCAGAGTGGCATTAAGCACAGGTTTTTGTGCAATGACGGGCACCCGCACCATAACGAAATGGTTAGATTGTACCCCGAGATTCACTCGGATGGTTCCAGGTTTATCCACAGTTAAAACGGAAGGACAGCTAGAGCTTGCAGGTGTGGAATTCCATAATCCGCTCAGACAAATTGGATCCCTGCCCGTTGCAAGCTCCAATCCTGTAGGCAAGCCAATCTCGAATTGACCATTGGAGATGGAGCCACTGCAAGCAATTGAGTTGACCGCCAACTCTACTTCTATATAGAAGACTTCATTGATTGACGGAAAATTTTGGGTGCTAGACCAGCTCCATTGCAGTTGAGCATAACCCGCTTTGGTGACGGTAGGGTTACACAGGCTTGCATCCATCCATTCGTAATCAAAAGTCGTTGTCAACCCCCAACCGACAGAGCTCCAAACGAGTCCGCAACTCAGCAATAGCCCCCACCACCCTCTCCACCTGCCCATACTCTTTAACCTTTGACGCGACATAACCTGCCCCTTTTTCCATTTTTCATGTGGCAAGCCTACCACAATTTTGGGGGCCAAACAACACTGAGTGTGGTTGTGTGCAGGAAATTTTCCGCAGAAAACTCAGGCTTCTTTTTTCTCCAGCAACATACGATAAATCAGCCCGCCCAAAATGGCGCCTGCAATGGGGGCCAGCCAGAAAAGCCACAGCTGCTGCAAAGCCCAGCCTCCCTGGAAAAGGGCGACGCCGGTGCTTCTGGCCGGGTTGACGGAGGTGTTGGTTATCGGAATGGAGACCAGGTGGATGAGTGTTAAAACCAAACCAATGGCCACAGGGGCAAACCCGGCGGGAGCACGCTTGTCGGTGGCGCCGTGAATGACGATGAGGAAAAAGGCCGTGAGGATAACTTCCGCAAGCAGCGCCGCCACCAGGCCGTAGCCGCCGGGCGAATGCTCCGCATAACCGTTGGAAGCAAAACCCGCAGCGGCGGAGAAACCTTCCTTCCCGCTGGCGATGAGCCACAAACACCCTCCGGCCACAACGGCGCCCACCACTTGGGCGATGATGTATGAGACAGATTCTGCAGCGCGAAAACGCCCACCCGCCACAAGCCCAAGCGTCACCGCCGGGTTAAAGTGCCCCCCCGAAATGTGCCCAACAGCGTAGGCCATGGAAAGCACCGTGAGGCCGAATGCCAGAGAGACACCCAGAAAGCCAATGTGGCTCGCCGCAAAAACAGCGCTTCCACAACCGCCAAACACCAGCCAGAAAGTACCAAAAAACTCAGCAAACAATTTTTTGTTCATAGGAGTTGCCTTCAGTCTGTAAGTCCATTTTTCCGGAACGGGAATTTTCAAGAAATGTTTGAAACGTCCTCAAGGAATGTGCCGGCCGCCCTTCCGCTTCTTTTTTCGGAAACAGAAAATAACTGAGCTCAAACGAAATATCCACAAACTCCTTGGTGGCTCTTTGAAATAACGCGGATTCGGGATTGACTACATGTCCTACCGAAGGGGCGTCAGGGGAAAATCTCCACTTCAGTCCCATGAGGAATTTTGTCGAACAACAGCTTCATGTCCGGGTTGTCCAGCGCAATGCAGCCGAGCGTCCAGTCCTGGCCGTCCCAAACGCCCCCTCCGTGAATGAAAATTTCCCCTCCCAGCGGCGTATTGGAAGGTGGCTGCGTCTTTTTGTCATGCGCTTGCAGAATTCTGTCATATTGGGCTTTGCTAATGAGTTTTTCAGCAAGCCCCCGCTTGGCGTCATGCCGCTCCGGATAACTTAAACCCAAAGAGAGGTAGAATTGGCTGCGGGGGTTTTTGATACGCACAAAATAAACCCCTTCAGGTGTCTTCCCGTCTCCTCGGCGCAGCTTGGTCCCTTGAGGCTCCTGCCCCAGAACAACTTTGAATTCGTGAATTTTTTCCCCGCCCGACAACACTTCCAGCTTCCGCGCCGCTTTGTGAATGAGAATTTTGAATGTGGGTTTTGGCTTAGAGACAACTTTGGAGGGGGCGTTTGGAGGCGGATTCGCCCCCCCCACCCCCACCCAAAAACACCCACTCAAAAACAGCCATTTTAAAATATGCATTGAAGTTGCCCCGTCCACCTTGCAGGCACCCTGTATACAGAACATTGGCCACATAAGCCAGCAAAAGCGCGAAGTCGCATGGGGCTTAAGCAAATGTGAGGGAACGCAAAAGCGCTCTTTCAAAGCATTGCAAGGAAAGGTTAGAGTTGGGCGAGGCCACACTCAAACACAGGTAAGAAAATGGATGTTGTCCTTTCATGGATTCTTTCATGGAAAATGCAGCTGATGACGCTGCTCACGCTTTTGGTTGCCATCGTCTTTTTTGTCAGTGGCAAAGTCCGGGCGGATTTGGTTGCGCTTTGTGCGTTGCTGACACTCATGCTGGCCGGCATTCTGACGCCTGCGGAAGCGCTTTCGGGGTTTTCGAGCTCCATTGTTATTATGATGGTGGGTTTGTTTGTGGTGGGGGGTGCCATTTTCCAGACGGGGCTTGCCAAAGCCATCAGCGGCAGGCTGCTCACATTGGCGGGCAACAGCGAAAACAAACTTTTTTTGCTGGTGATGCTGGTGACTTCCGCCATTGGTGGGTTTATCAGCAACACCGGCACGGTGGCCATCATGCTTCCCATTGTGGTGAGTCTGGCGATGGCTGCCAACACGAATCCCCGCCGTCTGTTGATGCCCTTGGCATTTGCCAGCAGCATGGGGGGGATGATGACGCTGATTGGGACGCCGCCCAATCTGATTATTAACGACACGCTGGTGAAAGCGGGAGAAGCGGGACTTTCGTTTTTTTCTTTTATGCCCATAGGGCTCATTTGTGTTGCCGTGGGCATTTTGCTGTTGGCGCCTTTGTGCAGAATTTTTCTTGCTCAGAAAGCAGATGAGGAGGGCAACACAAAGACAGGCAAGTCTTTGAGTGAGCTGGCGCATGAATATCAACTGGCGCAGAACCTGTTTCGCGTTCGTGCGGTGTCAGGCTCGCTGATTATTGGCAAGACATTGCAGGAGCTCGAAGTCTCGCAACGTTATGCAGTCAACGTCCTGGAGATTCGGCGAAGAATTCAGGCTCAGAAATCCTTCCTCAAATCCATCCACCAGAAAATAGCGGATGCCAAAACCATCATCCTTGAAAACGACGTCTTATACCTTTCGGGAGAATTTGAGCGTGCCCAGGTATTTGTACAGGAGAATCGGTTAAGTTGGGTGGATGCGAAGCAGGAGGCACAGGGGCAGGAGGCGCCGACTTTTGCGGGGAAGCTTCGGTTTGACACCATCGGCATAGCGGAAGTGGTATTGCTTTCCAATGCGAGGCTGGTGGGCCAACCCGTGAAAGCGTCGGGTTTCAGAGAGAAATACAACATCAACATTTTGGGCATACAGCGCAGGAACAAATACATCCTCAAGGACTTAAAGGATGAAGTCATGCATTCAGGGGATGTGTTGTTGGTACAGGGGGAGTGGGGGAAGATTGCGCAGTTGACGGAGAAGTCTTCCGAGTGGGTGGTGGTGGGGCAGCCATTGGAGGAGGCATCCAAGCTGACCTTAGATCACAAAGCACCCGTAGCGGCCACCATTATGGTGGGTATGGTGTTGACGATGGCCCTGGACATTGTACCGACGGTGACAGCCGTTTTGGCAGCCGCTCTGTTAACCATTCTCACCGGTTGTTTTCGCAACGTGGAAGCGGCCTACAAAACCATCAGCTGGGAGAGTGTGGTGCTTTTTGGCTCCATGTTGCCCATGTCTTTTGCGCTGGAAAAAACAAATATTTCTTCTTTTGTTGCCGGCAGTTTGACGTCGTCTTTGGGCAACCATGGTCCTTTGGCATTGTTGGCGGGCATTTATTTTTTGACTTCTTTGTTGACGCTTTTCATCAGCAACACGGCGACAGCGGCTTTGTTTGCGCCCATTGCCATGCTGGCAGCGCAAAAGATGGGTGTCAGCCCCTACCCATTTATGTTTGCGGTGACGGTGGCAGCCAGCATGTGTTTTGCGAGCTCCTTCTCCACCCCCCCCAATGCACTGGTGATGTCGGCGGGCCGCTATCGTTTTGCGGACTACGTCAAAGTGGGCTTACCCCTGCAGGTGGTATTGGGGTTGGTGATGATGGTGGCCTTGCCCCTGTTATTCCCCTTCAATCCCCCCTAAAAAACATGGCCGCTGCTATTGAGTCTCAATTTTTTTGAAAACGGCCTGCTTGCTGGCGTGTTGCTTCAAAGAGATTTCCCAAGCCTGCGAACCCGAAATAACGGCAATTTGACTTAGCTGACGCATTTTTTCGGGCGTCAAGCCAAACTCTTTTGCGCTTAAAGGCAAGGTAACAATTCCATTCTTGGGAATACGGATGAGTTCCCCTCGGGTACCGGCAGATTTATCTGGATTCGCATCCTTGTGGACAAGGCGCAGCAAAAAATGAATTCCGGCCTGGCTGGGCTCAAAAGTAATTCGTATAAAGCGATCTTTGGATAAGTCAAACTCCCCCTCTTGATACCTGGTATAGTGCTTTCCGTCGGTATTTGTTTGACTCAGAAGTTCCGTGGCGATGACTCGCCACTCGGTGGCGTTTGGCGGAGTTTTTTCCACAAGAGGGGTGTCTGGAGGAGGAGGAGGGGGAGGAGGAGGCTCCTTTGGCAGATGGGGAGGCAGAAGAGCCGGTGGCCCTGGAGCCGTGAAGGCGGTTATTGCAAACACAAGACCACAAACCCCCAGCAGCACGCCATAGCCCACCGTTCGCGAAACCGGAAGCTTATGGACAAGCTCCATCGTACCTATGACAGCCGGCAACAAAGTGACAAAGAGAATGAGCAGCCTCAAGGGCCCATCGTTTTGTTTTTCAAAAAACCAATAAGCAAAAGTGAGTGCAATGGATAAAAACAGTGCAATTCCAAAGAAAACCCAGGAGCCCCAGGGCCTTTTCTTGGGTGTTGGTTTTGCGGATGTTTTTTTAGAAGCACCCTTGGGTTTGGTGGATTTTGGTTGGGAAGACACAGCGATTCCCTCGGCTAAATTTCTTTAAATTGTGAAAGCGCCTTCGTTTATTCACTAAAACACCAAACCAAAGAAACAACAACGCCTATTGTCCGAGTTTGGCTTTTTCTATGAGTTTGTCTCCGTCGGAGTTTGCCTTGGCCACCAATGCATCAGCCTGTTTGTTGGCTTCTTTTATAAGAGTGTCTCCCGCTTTTTTTGCAGTCGTCACCGCCAAGGGGTTTTTGCCGGCCTTTTTCACCAAGGCGTCTGCCTGGGCTTTGGCCTCCGCTTTCAGTTTGTCACCTGCCTTTTGGGCTTCTTTAACCAGAGCTTCTTTTTGTTGTTGTGCATTGCTCAAATCCACACCCAGTTTTTCGCCGAGTTTCCCCAGTGCTTCGTTGGCCAGGGCTTTGGTGGCTTGTTGCAACATGCCCTTGGTGTCCACGGATACTTTGGGTGAGTCGAAGGTGCCGGCAATCTTCATCTCCACATTGCTCAGACCGGCCTTTGAGCCGACTGCCGCTGGGAGGTTAATTTTCCCTGTATAGTCGATGGTTTGATCAACACCTGTGCTGCCAGAGAGAACCATGTTGGTGGAGCCCATGCTCAGAGTGAAGGGCTGCGTATAAACGCGGCCTCCCTGAATTTGAAAGTTGATTTTCAAGTCTTTGACGCTGGTGTTTTTTAATTGCGGATTTTTTAATGCATCGGCAATCATCCCCACCACTTTAATATTGCTCAAGTTAACGTTGGAAGTGGCAATGGAACCTTCGCCATTCATGCTGTTAAACAGCGGCGTCATGGTGTTGTCCAACTTGCTGTTGATTTGAAGGTTTCCGGAGAAATTCCCTTTCAGATCTTGGAAAATGGGAGCCATTTTCTGCACTGTGACAAAGGTGCGGAAGGACTCGGCAAAGGAGATTTGGCTCATTTTAAACCCTGCGTTAAAATCCGGAGATTTGGGGTTTGCCGCGGTGCTATAAGAGCCGTTGGCCACAATGCTGCCTCCCAGAGCATTAAAAGAGAGGTTTTTCAAATCCAATTTGCCGGCATGAATTCCCACCTGGCCGGCCACATTCTCCAGAACCAGATTGTCAAAAAGGAGTTTTTTGAGAGAAGTATTCATTTCAAAGTCCACATTTTTGGGGACTTCAACCGCTGTCATGGTGTTTGCCGCTCCGGAAGCAGCAGGTGGGGTGGCTTGAGCAGGTTGTGAAGGTGGGGCGGGTTGTCCCACAAGCTCATTCAGATCCAAGAGATTGGATTTAATATTGAGTTTGCCTCGAATGGTTTTGCCTCTGAGGGCAAAAGCAATATAATTTTCGAGGCGAGAGTCCACGGAAATGTCGCTTTTGCCAATTTTGACATGGGTTTCGCTCAAGTTGAGGTATTGAGGCGTAAAAGCAAGGGTGGATTGTTGAATGTTGACATGCGGCATATCCTTCATTTTCACCGTCATGTTGCTCAGCTTCAGAGAGCCTGAAGCATTCAACTGCTCATATTGTTCTTTTTCAACCTGGGAAAGCTTGCCTTTGAGGGCGAGGTTGGCACTGAGGACACCGTTGAGCGCATCCATCGCATCCATGGGAAACACCTCTCTAACCATTCTCAAATCCAGGGTTCCATTGGCTTTTATGTCAAAGGCTGGATCAGAAATGGGTGTGGCAAGGTGGAGTTGAAGGGAAAAGGGGTTGCCGCCCAAGCCAAACTGCAGCGGATTGACTTCGACAATGGTTTCATCCACCGTACCGCCGGGGTTTTGGGCGGAGACGGAAAGCTGAATGTTGTCTAAGCCTTTGGGGAGGGAAGGGTAGCGGAGGCTCCCATCTTTGACGGAAAGCACAACTTCAAAAGTTGGCAGCAGGGCCTGCGTCATTTTTCCTTTTGCCCAGGCTTGAAGGCTCACTTCTCCGGTGGCTTTGAGGCTTTCGAAGTCTTTGGCATATACCGCGGGAACCATAGAAAGCAGCTCTTTGAAGTCCAGCTTCCCAGTTTTGAGTTTGATGTCCATGTCGTATGACTCATTGTCGAGCAAAGCGAAAAACCCTTCAAAACCCAGGGAGATGGCATTCAAATTGAATTCATTGTCTTTGAATGTGAATTTGTTTTTGGCCAAATCCGCATCCACCTCCATGGTGAGAGAGGTTTTGGCCTCGTTCAGATAGGCAGTGTCTTCATATTTGAAGGTGAGTTTTTCAATTTCCGTTTTGAGTTTCAGCAAGGTATTTGCGGCTGTCATATCGCCTGAAGCGTTGACATTGAGGTTGCCAACCCCCGCGAAGATTTTGCCTTGCCTGTCGTCATAGACGATGTTGGTTTGCTCAATGGCCAATTTTTTCAATTGAAGTTTAAAGTCCAAAGGTGCCTCAGGCGCGGACTCTTTGACGGCTGCCACGGGAGCTTCTGGAGTTTCTGAGGGCTTCAATATGTCCCAATTGGGCCGTCCGTCTTCAAGGACAATGGCGTTTATATTGGCGCGGTTGATGAAGACGGAGGAGATTTCATAACCGTCGGAGCCAAGCAATGAGCGCAGGTTGACGGTGAGTGAAATTTCATCGGCAGACAGCAGTGTGTCCTTTGCAAAATCGCCGACGCCCGACAGACGCAAGCCTTGGATACCCACCGAGAGCTGCGGAAAATTTTTCCACAAGCTTAAGGTTGCCGATTCAAAATGCACTTTTGCGTTGAGGTTTTTGTTGGCTTCCGCGAGGAGGAATTCTTTGATTTTGTCTTGAAAAACAATGGGAAGAACAATCAACGCAACCAACAGCAACACAAAGAGGATACCGACAATTTTCAGTATTTTTTTCATAAGTTTATACGTCTAGAGTCTTGTCGAAGGCAAAGCCATTTCAACAGGCCACAGGTATTCCAAGGCAGTCAACCTAGCAAAGGCAAAATTTTAAAAAGCAAAAATGAGCGAACGACATGCCGGGCTTTAGCCCAAAAGGGATAAAAGCGCAAGCTGGGCAACTGGGCAGTTGTTGAAAGTCCATTGACAAACCCCCAAACCCCGAGTATTTTGGAATTGAATTCCACAAAACTCAAGTTTTGGAGTTTCCCGCATGTATTACCACAGACATATCGAAACCGTCGTAGAGAGAATTTCCAAGCGAAAACCAGTGCTTGTTTTGACAGGCGCGAGGCAGGTCGGCAAGTCCACCATGCTAAAAGAGGTGTTCCGCGACATTCGTTATGTCGCCTTAAACCGCCCGCTTGTGCGGGAAAGCGCAAAGGAGAACCCCTCGCTGTTTTTTGAGGTGCACAAACCCCCGGTGATTGTGGATGAAATCCAAAAAGCGGCAGAACTATTTGATTATATTAAAGACATTGTGGATGAAGACAAGAAAAAAGGGCAGTTCTATCTCACAGGCTCGCAGAGCCTGAAGCTGATGAAAAACGTCAGCGAAACGCTGGCCGGCCGTGCGGGCATTATACAACTGCTCGGAATTTCCATGCGGGAGCTGGCGCAAATGGCCTATCGCAAACCGTTTTTGCCCACAGTTGCGCACATGGAAGAGATTGGAAAAACAGGTTTGGAATGGGACCATGCAAAGCTTGTCTCCTGCATTCACAAAGGTTTTTTTCCAGAACTCTATGAAACCCCAAGCAGTCTGAGCGATTGGGCAGATTATTATAGCTCCTATTTTCAGACATACATTGAGAGAGACATTAAAGACGTTCTTAATATACAGGATGAGACGGCATTCATCAAATTTGTGAAAGCCACGGCTTCGCTCACAGGGCAAATGTTGAATTTGAGGACGATAGCAGAAATTTGTGCCAAAGACGTCAAGACGGTGCGGGCGTGGTTGTCTGTTTTGGAGTCCAGCGGACTGGTCTATCTTCTGGAGCCTTATTATACAAATTTCAACAAACGGCAGATAAAGACACCCAAGTTATATTTTCTCGACACAGGGTTGGCTTCGTGGCTGTTGGGTTGGAACACGCCAGAGCAACTGACAAATGGCGCCATGTGGGGCCCCATGTTTGAAAGTTTTGTATTCGCCGAAATTCTGAAGAGTTATTATAATGACGGCATAATAAAGCCACCGCTTTATTATTATAGAGACTTCGAAAAAAAAGAAATTGACTTGCTGATTGAGGACGGCGATTTGTTATATCCGATAGAAATAAAAACAACCAGCGACCCCAAGAAGTCGATGGTGAGTGCTTTTCATTGTCTTGAAAACATTCCAGGCAAAAAACCCAGCTCCGGCGCTGTTATTTGTTTAGCCAAAGAGCGCCTGCCCCTGCAAGACAACATATGGATTTTGCCGGCAGGGATGGTGTGAGGGACTGAATTTCGGCTTTTTTCATTGCTTTAGAAACATTCAACGAATTTTGTGTTTCATGGGCACAAAACGGATGCCATTTTTTTGTTGCTCGGCATCCGTTGCCACAAACCCCAGGCGTTGATAGGCTTCTATTGCATACAGCGAAGAGTTGACAGATATTTCGGAGCAGTTTGAATAATGTTCAACGAATTTCTGATAGAGCGCACGCGCAACGCCTTGTCTATGGTATTGTTTGTCAACAAAAAGCAATGAAATGTGGCCTGGAGCCCTTCCCGCAATGGTTCCGATAATTTTGCCATGGTGAAAACATCCCCACATCACCAGCTCTGAATTCTCCAAACGACGCCTCATGGCAGCATATTCCATATAATTTTGAAATTCGCGCACCCCTTCTGCGGTGTATTTTTTTGCTACAAACTCTTTAAATGTGTCCCATAACAATGGGAGGGCATTGGAACTTTTTAAAGAGTCCGCTGTAATTTCCATAATGATGTATAAGGAAGCGTCCATATTGTAGAAACCGAACCCCTGGGGGTTTCTTTTCAAATCCCAAACCGAAGCGTGGTGCAAAAACAACATGGCTTCTTCGGCATGGTTTAAAAGGGTGCGCAAAACTGTTTGTTATGTGCTGGCATGCTTTGTGGTCAGGTTTCAGCAATGACAAGCATTTCAAAGTCTTTTGTTGTCAATGTATGCTCCCTCGAAAATGCGCCAAGCTTTGCCCCGAAAATATCGATGGTTTTATAGCCCAAGGACTTCAATAACCATGTTATTTCACAAGGCACATAATATCTCTCGTTGCTTTGAAGCGTTTTTTTGTTTTTGGAATCATCTTCAAATTCTAAGGTGCTGTGGTCGCGAAATGTCATTAAATCAAAGCTGTTATTGCTGATTTTGGCGGTGTCCTCTTGCGCAGAGGCAGCGCAGAACCCTTCTACTGAATGATGGAGTGGAAATAAGCCGTTTAAGGTGGTGAAGATAAGTTTTGCATGAGGTTTGAGTGACTTTGAAACGCTTTTGAGTATTTCAAAGTTCATTTCATCGGTTTCCATTAAGGAGAAACCGCCTTCACACAGCATAATGGCAACATCAAACTCGCTGTCAAATGGCAGGTTTCGCGCGTCTTGGCGTTGAAAATCAATCCGCAAATGGTTTTCTGCCGCCTTTTCTTTTGCTCTTTTGAGTTGGGATTCCGATAAGTCGACACCGGTTACAGCATATCCGCGTTTTGCCAGCTCAATGGCATGGCGCCCCGTTCCACACCCCACATCCAATATTTTTAAGGTTTTATCGAATTTAATTTCTTTTTCGATGAAGTCACATTCTCCAACGGTGCCATGTGTGAAACTCTCGCAGTCATACTTTTGTCCGTAGTTTTCAAAGAATAACTCGTACCATTGCTTATTCATAGCGTTGCCTTTTTGTTCGTTTGTTATGGCGTTTTTTTATAGAAAAGCCAGGCCCCATGAGGCAGCAGAGCGGGCGACAGGGCTGGATGGTTGAGGGTGAGAATTGTATTTTTTATGCGATTTCAAAATTTTCTGAATGAAAATTGCTATAATAGCGTCCGGTTTCGGCTGTGAATTTTAATATTATAAAATCACCACCGTTCATTCCTCCCTGGTAATACATGGAAAATTCGTCTTTCCACAGTTCTCTTTTGGTGTCCGCATCATCCAACACTTCCATGCTTCCTTTCAGCATGACTCCACGAAAAAACCGTCTGTCACAGAAATATATGCAAGCTTTTGGGTTATTTCTATATTGCTTTATTCTCATGGAGGGGCTGTTGGTATGCCAATAGAATGTTTTAATGCCTTCTCGTTTGACAGGCGCCAACATGGCCTTTGTGTTTGGATAGCCATTTTCATCCACAGAACTGATGAAACTGATGCTCTGTTTGTCAATCAAATTGCCAATCGTTTCTGCTGGATTTTTCATGGTTTTCTCTCAAATAAAGCACGGGTTGTGTTTTTTGTTTAATTGTTGATGAGCTCAAACAACAACAGCGTCACTTTTTCGTTGAGGGCGAGCACAGCTTTGTGCTTGCTCGCTTCACCGCTTGGAATGAAGATAACATCACCTTTGCTATAGCGCTCAATGTGGTCGCTGAAATGGACGGCATAACTGCCGTCAAGCACAATGCCTGCATGGCCGCCAATGCACCAATTTTGCTCAATAAACCCACCGGAGAATTCCATGAGCCTCAAGCGTTGGTTGCCATGAATAAACGCTTTGTACCTCAGCCCTGTGCTGGCGTTTGTCCATTCAATGTCGTCAAAGTTAATTTTATGGTTGTTCATCATGACGCCTCACTCGGAAGTTAAAGCTGAAAAATATAATGAATTTTGCGTGTTATGGGCACAAAACGAATGCCATTTTTTTGTTGCTCGTCGTCCCTCCCCACCGTTTATACGCTTTTACTGCACAAACCGGAGACTGTACAGATATTTCGGACGCCATGTACACCGTCCTCTCGGCGTTTCTGTTTCCAGGGTATCCCATTGCCCATTGTGCGTTTTGATTGACTCTGAATTTGTGAAGAGTTCAAATGGCTTTGGGGGTTTATTTTTCAAAAATTCCAAAAATCATCAAAATGATTCCAACAACTGCATTTCCAAAAATCAGAATGTTTGAGATGGTTTTGTTGAAATGTTCTTTTTTGTTTATAATTATTTTATGGACCACAAACGGAATGAGACCCGTGCTGCCTGCCAGGATGGATATTGTGGTTTTTGTTTGTGGATGCTCTATCATAAAATAAAGTCCATAAAAGAAAAGAAACAACATGGGCAGATGCAAAAGGATAAAACCTGTTAACTTCACTGGAAGTTTCAATATCTCCCATTCTTTTTCATAGGCGGATTCTATTTCGTGCAAAATCAGGAGCGAGGCATTGAATATGTAGAAAAATATCAACATAAAAAGGGGGTTCTTGTTTGCATTTGGTGTTTTTATGACGTGTTTTTTGCGCTGAAAAGCCTGTCTTTAGCCGGTTATTTCCATTTTTGAGTTGCATAGTTGGATGTTTTTGTTGTTGCTTTTTTTCCATAACACTTATGCGGAAAAGCTTCGGTAAGCCGCGAAACCAGCGAGGGTTAGGGCCAGGGAGCCCAACAAATGTGCAGCTGCCAGCGCTATGCCTGTTATGTATTCACCGCGCAAAAGCAATACAGACACTTCAGAAGAGAAAGTGGAGAAGGTTGTGAGTCCACCCAACAGGCCGGTTATTACAAAAAGTTGGTAATGTGGCTGTAAATCGCTGCGCCCAATGAAATAGGCCAGGGCCACTCCGACGGCAAAACCGCCCACCAGGTTGCTGGCGAGTGTGCCGAGCGGAAACTTGGGGAAAAAGCCATTCAGCCAACAGGAAAGTCCCCAGCGCATCCACGCACCTATGGCTGCACCTGTTCCGACGGCGATGAATTCTCCGAGAATTTGTGGCATGGCTGTTGGCCTCAACGCTTGCGCAAAACCGGCTGTTGTACCGCTGCTTCATTTTTGTATGCGGGTTTTCAGCATTTTGGGAAGGAGTTATGTTTCATCAGGGTTTGTCAGGCGGCCCATAAAAAGCAGGGTGGTTTCAACATTGTCCCTTATGAGGAACAAAAAAGGCCTGTTCGCACGAAAAATCAGCGGTGTGTCCTGGGGGGGAGTGTCGACGCTTAAACACCACATTTTGCCGGTTTCTGCTGTGACTGGGGTTCCTCCCTCCTCCACCTCCACCTCGGATTGATGTAACAACTCGTTTATCCGCAAATTGGCTTCCGGACTCATGTCGCCCAAATCTGCAACCTCCGAAAAAGCATCGCACATTCCCAAGGCCTTGAGTGCTTCTGTCAGGGAGTTGAGCCCCCAAGTCAGCTTGAATTTTGGCAAAAAAACCTGCACATTTTGCCGGGTGAGCAAGGCTGTCCACTGCGCAAGGCTCTCTGGCGAAAGCTCCTCTTCCAAGGCTTCAAGTGCACCTGGCTTTTCAGCAGGCAAAAGCAAAAACAGGGAAAACTTTTCACCTTTATAGGGCAATTCCAATATTTGCAGGTTTTCTGTCTGCCCATATCCAAATTCCCCTGTTTGCAGCATAAAAGGCAACTCTGTTGCCTTCTTGGCGGCGTGGAAAACCTCTGGCTGTGTTATATAAGGCTTAAACGGAGACAGCCAGCGGCCGCTGAAACAGGCAGCATTTACCAGCACAAGGCGTGTGTCCGCCGTGGGCACCCCCATGGGGTTTAGGGCAGAGCCGCGCGTCTTTTTTTGAGCCCAGGCGTTTAGCTGTGCGGCAACGGTGGATGGGTCGTCTGCATAATCCACAGGCATAACGGCGGTGTCATAGTATTTTCGCACCGTCTCCATGTATTCCAGGCGCAAGGAAAAGCTTTTTTGCACCCACAGCGAATTGGCGATTTCTGCCTGCACCTGCTCGCCATTTCGCGCCGCATTCAAACGTCGCTTCGCGCCGGCAAAAGCCAAAGGCCCCTGCTTCCCCCCCAAGGGCGTACGCAAAATCCGCTCTATTTGCGCGGCTGTTTCACCTCGTGCGCCAGCCCTGACGGCGGCAAGCGCACAAGAAATGCTTAAAGGGGAAAAAAGGAGGTTGCCCTTGCGCTCTTTCAATTGCGAGTACAACTCGCAGCCCAAAGCGATGGTTTTGTCCTCAAAGGTTTTTTCGTCCGGCCCAGTGAAATGGGTTTTCATGCGTTGTGTCTTATGAAAAAAAGCCCGGCTTTGTAAGTGTATTTTCGTGGAATTGAAATTCTTGTGCACACCCCCCCCCAAAAAAAACCAACCCGCTTTTTTCAGGAAGGCGTCAAATGCAATACCACGTTATAGACGTGTTTACGGAAAAACTGTTTGGCGGAAACCCTGCCGGCGTTTGTCTGCTGGATACGTGGCTGCCGGATGACATTTTGCAAAACATTGCAGCCGAAAACAATTTATCTGAAACAGCGTTTTTGGTGAAGGCAACTTCTCCCGAAGTCGGGAAAGAGGGAAGCCACTATGAGCTGCGTTGGTTTACCCCGCTGATAGAAGTCAGGCTTTGCGGCCACGCAACCTTGGCGAGCGCTTTTGTGTTGTTTGAAGAAGCCGAAAAAGCCGCCGGTAAAATAAACTTCCAAACCCGAAGCGGCATGCTTCAGGTGACAAAAGAAAACGGCCTGCTCTGCATGCAGCTCCCATCGTGGCCGGTTGTGGTTTGCCCCAGCTATTCCAGTTTTGAAAAAGCGTTTGGCATAAAACCGGTCGCCGTTTTTCAAGCCGTGGATTTTTTGGTGTTGCTGGACAGCGAAGAGACGCTGCGAAACCTTGCACCGGATTTTGCTGCGCTTGGGCAGCTAAAAGCCGAAGCGAAAATGCAAAGCGACGACTTTGGAGTCATTGTCACCGCCGCAGGCAGCGACTGTGACTTTGTCTCGCGCTTTTTTGCACCTCATGTTGGCATCAACGAAGACTCTGTCACCGGCCGCGCCCACTGCTCGCTGATTCCTTTCTGGAGCAAAAAGCTCGGCAACCCCCAGCTGCTTGCCAGGCAGTTGTCCAAACGTGGCGGCCAGCTGTTTTGCGAGGATTGTGGCAAGCAAACCAAAATCAGCGGCCATGCGGTGAGGTATTTGAGAGGGGAGATTCAGTTAAGGGGATGAAGGAGGAGGAGCAGCAGCAGGAGCAGTCGGGTGCAGCTTGGGTATTTTTCCTCTGCCTCCCCTGCCTCCCTTACGCATTGCCAAAAAATTTCCGACAAAAACCAGCGCAGCACCCAAGGCAGCCAGGGCTGTCCAGTGGTAATTTTCAAACAAGGTTGACAGCAGCAAAGCCACCACGGGAGTCAGCACATTGACATAGGAAGCGGGGCCGGGGCCTTCGCGTTTGAGCAGTGTCGAATAGCAGAGGAAGGCCACAATGGTTCCGAACACCGACAAATAAAGCATGGAGAGGAGATAGACGGGGCCTAAGTCCACCGCCCACTCCACCCCCATCACCACCCCCGCGAGGACAGAAGTGAGCGCACCATAAACCATGCCCCACACCGCCCCGGAAAACACGGGCACTTTGGCTCTCTGGAGGTGGATGACCAGCATGTTTCCGCTGCACGCAAACAGGACACCGAGTGCCCCTGCACCGAGGCCCATCAGCATTTGTGGATTTTGGTTCATCGCCCCAAACTCAGGAAAAAAAATCAGCGTTACACCGGCTATGCCCAGCATGGCACCCAACACAGCGCGCGCTTTCAACGGCATACGAAACAACAGATAAGCGCCAAGGACATTCAACCCCGCCTGCAGCGAAAAAAGAATCGCCACAACGCCCGAAGAGACATATTGCTCTGCGATATAAACGCAGACACAATTCAGGCTGAACAGACAAGCGCCCTGTCCGGCCAAAGCAAGGTGCACGCGCCACGGAAAACGCAGCGACACGCCGCGTTTCCAGCAAAAAGCCAGAGAAATGACTGCCGCCATTGCAAAACGGTATGCCACCGACGCTGTAGGTGAAACCACACCGAGCTGCCCCTTAATGGCCAGCCAGGTGGAGCCCCAGATCAGCGTGGTTATTATAAAAAGAATGGGCGAGCTCAGCCCCCCCTGTATTCCCAAAAACATACACAGAGCATACAGGGGAGGGGAGGGGGGTGCAAAAACAAAACTCTAATCCAAGCACAACACAAAAACGCGCCACCGCAAAACGTCTCCCAGCGAAGACAAACGAATAACCAAAGTTGTCGTCATGTTGGTTTTTCTCACGCTTGGGCTTAAGGCCAAGTTTTTTCGATCACCCTTCGCCATGCACGGTTTGGGGGGGGGCTGTTATGAAACCCGAATGACGACATTCCCCGTTTTGTGTCCAATGTCCACATAAGCGTAAGCCTCCACAATGTGCTCCAGTGGATAAGTCCTGTCTATGACGGGTTTGAATGTGCCGTTTTTTGCAAGCTCTCCCAGAAGGCGCATGTCCTCAACGCGTTCGCTGGTCATTCCCTCTTCCACCGTCACAAATTTACCGTTTGGGGAGAGGTTATTTTTGCAGGAGGACTTGCTGAGTTTCCCGACGGCGTCGAAGATGAGCTCATATTGCTTGCTTTGAGTGCGAAAGTCTTCAACGGAATAGTCGATGATGAAGTCTGCCCCCAGCGATTTTACAAGCTTTGCATTGTCCTCGCTGCACACGCTTGTCACCTCAGCGCCAAAATGTTTGGCAAGCTGAACGGCGCTGGTGCCCACAGAGCCGGAAGCGCCATAGATGAGAATTTTCTGGCCTGGCTGCAGCTTTCCTTTGCGAAGGAAATGCAATGCAGCTGTGCCGCCAAATGAAATGGCGGCCGCCTGCTCATAGCTTAAGTTTTCCGGTTTGGGGGCGAGGGGGCCGTTTTCCGGGAAGGCAATATATTCGGCATGCGCACCCAGTTTCATGCCCGTTAAAGCGAAGACGGCGTCGCCTTTCTTAAACAAGCTGACTTTTTTTCCCAGCGCTTCAACCTGTCCGGACAATTCGGTGCCCAGCACGGGCTTTCGCGGTTTGCTGATGCCGAGCATGAGCAGCAGATGGAGTGCGGGAACATTCGCCGAGCGGATTCGGCAATCTCCGGAAGCAACCGTTGTCGCGTGGATGCGAATGAGGATTTCGTTGTCTTTGGGAACAGGCTTTGGCCTCTTTTCAATTTTCACCACTTCGGGCGGGCCATACCTCGTGCAGACAGCGGCTCTCATCAAGCTCTCCTCCATTTGTGTGCTCCTTTGCTTCTCTTATTTGGCCCCCTCGCAGAGTTTCGCCATTCTATCAAACCGCATAACCAAACGACAAAAAAATTCAGCCGTGTCACCTGGCGTTGGAGGTGACACGGCCATATGCGCTGAAAGCATGCCCCAGCTTTCATGCGCAATGCATGCGTTGCAGCCTTATTTGGGCGTCTGAGGTTTAGGCGTCTCAGAGCCTGCCGATGGGGTAGCGGCTCTCGCTCCTATTGTCGGGACAACAGGAGGAGGCAGAGGGGTTGTCCTGTAGGTTGCTCCCGCCACAGAAGAGGCCGTCGTAGGCGAGGTGGTGGGGGCCCGTGTCGGTGGGGCAGAAGGAGAGGGAGAAGGAGCGGCAGGAGAAGACGGCAACGGTGGCAAGTCGGAGCCCGGCAGAGCAGCGCCGATGAGGCCATTAATGTCACCACCGCGAAGGCCTATTTCAGAAAGCAGCGCGTCTATGACAGGTTGTTGTGCACGGTAGCGCAGCATGGCATTGGCCGCCTGATCAGCGAGGTTGCCGCTGGCAACGGTGCTTTCTCCAGGGGTGCTTGGGTTAGCGGAGCGTGAAGGGCCACCCAGGCCTTCGACTTGGATGATTTTAATCCCTTCAATGGCTTCCATCGGTTTCACACTCTGGGCGATGATTTCCGGCAAACGTTCAATCAACGCCAGTTTGAGTTGCAAGGCGATTTGTGCATCTCTCAGGGTGTTGATGGCGTCATTGACGAGACGTTTGCCTTCGGCTTCCACCTGGTAGGCGATGCGTTGTGCTTCGGATTTAATGCGCACAGCAGCGGCTTGATCTGCAGCAGCCTCTTTTTCTGCCTGTGCCGCGACGGTGATGCTGATGGCTTGTTGTTGGGCTTGTCGTTGGGCTTCCACAAGTGCCACGGATTTTTCGCGCTCAGCAATGGCAACATCGCGCGCGGTTTTCACGGATTCTTCGGCGCGTGCTGCCTCAGCGCGTGCTTCGTTGGCCAGGCGCTCGGCTTCGGATTGCTCGCGAGATTTGACGGAAATAGAAATTTCTTTGTCTTGCGCGGCAAGCATGGAAACCCTTTCCTGATCAATTTGTGAGACTTTAATTTCGCGTTCAGCGCTGATTTGGCGTTGACGCACAGCTTGCTCTTTTTCGGCCTCGGCGGCTTTGACTTGTCGTTCAGCGATAAGCCGTGCCTGGTCAATTTCCTGTTGGGCGATAATTTTTGCCTGCTCGGCTTCCCGACGGCGCTCGGCTTGTTGTCGAGAAATTTGGGCAGCCTGTTCGGCGCGCTGGGTTTCAATTTGGCGTTGTTGGTCCAAAAACAAGAATTCCTGTTTGCGTTCCACTTCGAGTTTTTCCTGCTCGGCACCGAGATTTTTTTGGCGCACGGCGACTTCGGTGTCCTGCTCAATGTCGTTGCGTTCTTTGCGGCGGCGTTCGGTTTCTTCAGTCAGCTTGGTCAACCCTTCGGCGTCGAAGGCGTTGTTGGGGTTGAAATATTCTTTCGCGGTCTGATCTAAGCTGGTGAGCGAAACCGATTCGAGCTCCAAACCGTTTTTCAAAATGTCCTCGGAGACGGCATTTTGCACACCTTGCACAAACACCTGTCGAGCGTCCTGCAATTGTTGCATCGTCATGGTTGCGGCGGTGGCGCGCAATGCATCGACGAATTTGCCTTCAACCAGCTCCTTCAGCTTCGCCGGTTCCAAAGTGCGTGTGCCCAGTGTCTGCGCGGCGGAGGCAATGGTTTCCACCGTCGGCTTCACACGTACATAGAAGACAGCGATGACATCTACGCGCATTCTGTCTTTGGCGATGAGGCTTTCGTTTCTGGCGCGACTGACTTCCAGCCGCAAAGTATTCATATTGACGCGGCAGATGTCGTGCAACACCGGCAACACCAATGCACCACCATCCATAATGACTTTCTGCCCCCCCATACCTGTACGGACAAAAGCCATTTCCTTTGTTGAGCGTGTATAAAGGCGCGAGAGAATGAACCCGATGGCGAGAATTGCCATCAAGATCACTCCGGAAATAATCAACAATTCCAGGGAATATTCTTGAGTAAAGTGAGAGATTTCTTCAGGCAAAGTATGACTCCTTATCATGTTGCAGTGAGTGTTAAGGCGAGTGTCGTTGTATGGATTCACGACGCAAAGGCATGAGATGGCATGAATTTTTTAAGGTTGCACGAGATCTTCGTGAGGGTTTCGAATGGCCTGATATTTTGCGCCGAGGCGTTTAATAAGAAGAATTTCGGTGCCGGCTTCAAAAACAGTGCCTTCCTGATCGGGTTCAACCATGACATAATGTGAGAGCCCATGCTCGTCACGCACGCGCGCCTGTGCGGCGACGCCGACTTGTGCTGTGCCGATGGTGATAACGCCGACGCGTCCAACCAGAGAATTGAGCGACACTGCCGAAGATTCGTCTTTGGGCAGAACTTTTTCCAGCACAAAACCCCCCATGCGTACCGTTGGAATGGTGACCAGGAAGGCGCCAATGGAAGCGAACCAAACGGAGATAAAATCGCCCAAAATACTGCGGGAGAGCATTTGAATGAAAATTCCGGAAAGGCCAAACGCGGTCAAAAAAAGAATCAGCAACATGAGCACAGGCACCCTGCCTATATGCAGCCAGCTGAGCAAACCGCCGTGGTGACCGGCATGCAGATCGACGTCGGCATCAACGTCGAGATCAAAGGCGCTGTCGAGTGTTGCCGACAAGCCGGAACTGCCGAACAAGAGGCTGAGTCCTTCAAGCACAGCAAGAGCGAGCATGATGATCAGAGCCACTGTGAAAGGCAGCGATTGTTCGGCCAGAAACAGAGACATGCGGTTTCCCTTTCTTTTCCTTTGAGGTTCAACGGTGGTGCTGTTTGGTTTTCAACTGACGCAGCTTTTTTTCCATTTCGCATTTTTTTGTGCGCAGTGCGATCAGATAAGCTTCCATTTCTTTTTCTTCTTTTGAAAACGCACCTATCTTCTGTTCGAGGCGTGAAATTTGCGCTTCAACATGGAGTTGCCGTTCAGTGTCGATCAAATGAGTTCCCCCTTTTTTGAGCCCGGCGGCAAGCTTTTGCTCGGCCAACTTAGAGAGCGCCAGGTGTTTTTCCGCTGTGACGCGGCCAAGCTCTACACCGACTTCTTCTATGACGCTGCAGATTTCACGGATGGCCTGCGACATGTCGGTTTTCGGATCATCGTTTTTTAACGCGGCAATGATCTGTGCAACGCGGGTGCTGATCTTGCTTGCCAAACGATCCTCCATATTGTTTTCTGTGTTGATTTGTGTCGGGGAAGAAAATTAAAATTTGGGCATAAATGACAAATATGCTACATACAGCGCTGGTAGTCAGCACACACGTACCATTGTGGGTGGTATCCATATGTACCATCCACAACCTTTGTCTGCATTGAATTTAACTCAAAAGGGGAGGGTCAGATACAAACACAGACATTTTAAATCCACTGATGCCACACAAGCAATTTCTCTATGCAGGCTTCAGACGAACAAAATGTGGAGACATGTAGACAATTGCTTGCTGCTGTGATCTCACAGTTCCGGTGGCATGTTGTTATTTAAGTCAGTTTTCATGCAATAACCTTCTGCAGTGTTTAGTAGTTATAAAACAGATAAGATTCGGCCCAAAAAGTTCCCTAAGGCTCTTGGTTAATTCTTGTGGATCATTGGTTTCCGGGGTTGAAACTTCATTGGTCATACATTTATGCAAAGAGAAGACGCAGATTCTGCAGAACAAACCGAAGACAGCAGCGGGCGAGCTGCTCAGAAGGTTGCCCGCTACAGCAAGCTATCGGTTATTTTGTTTTTGTTGTGCCTTTGGGGGATGGTGCTTCTTTGGGGGGTGATCATGTATCGCGATCACATTGACAACGTCTCACGCTCATTGATACAGATGAATGTCGCGATAGAGGCACAAACCCGCAATCAATTTCGTCTTATCCAAATGATTTTGATGTCCATTGACGGATGGTTGGCTCAGCACCCAGAATCCACAGTGGTTGGCGAAGCGTTTTTCGACGATTTTATCTATGCGGGAAAGTTTCGAAAGGAAAGCGGTTTATTTATAGATATTTATGCCATTGACTTCCAGGGAAATATTTACAATTTATCCTCTGACAACCCTCAACCATTAAATAACGTTAAGGACAGGGAATATTTCAACATTGTTTCTGCCGGGGCTTCTGAGAGGGGCATTCATATTTCTCCTCCTGTCACGGGTCGTGTTTCTGATGATTGGGTGATTCCTGTTGCTTTGCCATTGTCTGTTCCGCGAAACGGGATACAGATGTTAATGGTGGCGATTAAAGTGGACATATTGGATCATCTCTATGAGCAACAACGCAAACCCAACACGCGTATTGCCTTATTCCGAGAGGATGGGATTTTGTTGGCTCGAGCCCCTTTGCAGAAAGAATTTTTAGGTAAAAGTTATGCAGAACACCGTGAAGAGTTGTTTCGTCACCCGGAATATTCCATTGCAGTTGTTCCAAACACTCCATTCGATCAAACGACACGGTTGATTAGCCATGTGTTTTTGAAAGAGTTTCCAGTGATTGTGACGGTTTCAGGCGATTATGATGATGTGTTGAAAAATTTTTTAAAGAATTTCAGTGTGCTTGTTGCTTTGTCTGTTGTTGCAAGCGTGGCCATTTTATTGACGGGAAGGAAACAGATGCGTTTGCTTGTTGAGCAAGCCAAACTCAATGCCAAAGTTTCATTGATGGCAACCACAGATGACTTAACCGGGATTTGGAATCGACGACATTTCATCGAATTTATGAATCAGGAGTTTGAACGTTCGCGTCGCTATAACAATTCATTGTCATTGTTGATGTTTGACTTAGATAAATTCAAAGACATCAACGACAGCTATGGACATCAGGCAGGAGATGAGGTTCTGATTGTTTTTGCGAAAACTGTCATGAAAAATTTGAGGAGTGTTGATTTTTTCGCACGTTTTGGTGGAGAAGAGTTTGTGGTTTTATTGCCGCAAACGCCGATTAGGATGGCAGAGCATTTGGCTGAACGCATTTGCACAATCATTCACCAACTGCGCATTCTCACAAAACATGGAGAAATCTCTTTTTCAACAAGCGTGGGTGTGGCCGCGCTTCAATCTACAGACAGCAAACCCGAAGAAATCATTCACCGTGCGGACAAATCGCTTTATTACGCCAAAAGCAAAGGCCGCAACCGAGTGGGCAGTGTGGAGCTGGAGGCTGTGTAGAAAGTTTTTTCTGTTTTCATAAGACGCGTTTTCTTGTTGGAATGTTATCGTATTCGCACTTCAAGAGAGCTTTCAGCCATCCTTGTCTTCAAAGCCGGGAGTCAGATCGATGCCAGAAGAAGATAAAGGACACAACGAAGAAGATGAACTGAAGGTGGCGCGCCACAGCAAATTATCAATTATACTGGTTTTGTTGTGTCTTTGGGGAATCGTCTTTGTTTGGGGAGTCCTCATGTATCGCGACCACATTGAAAACAGCTCGCAGTCATTGATCCAGATGAATGTTGCGATAGAGACCCAGACTCGCCACCAACTTCGCCTTATCCAGATGATTTTAATGGCCATTGATGGATGGCTGACTCAACACCCGGAATCCACGGTCATTGACGAAGACTTTTTCGACAGTTTTGTCCATGCAGGAACATTTCGAAAAGAAAGTGGTTTGTTTCTAGATATTTATGCCGTTGATTCTCGAGGGGATATTTATGGTTTGGCCTCTCCTGAGCACAAAGGAGCCTTGGCCAACGTTTCTCTTCGAAAATATTTCAACGCTCCTTTGAGCAGCAAGGAAACAGATATTCTGATTTTTCCTCCTGCCATAGGTTCGATTTCCGGTGATTTGGTGATTCCTGTGGTTTTGCCATTGTCCTTTCCTCGAAATGGAGTGAGTATGTTGTTGGTTGCGATTAAGGTTGACATATTAGACAATCTTTATAAGCAGCAACGCAAGCCAAACACTCGCATTGCCTTGGTCCGTAATGATGGTATTTTATTGACAATATCTCATTTGGAAAAAGAACTTTTAGGAAAAAACTATTCCAAGTCTTTGGAAAAACTGATTCAATACCAAGAATATTTACCTGTTTTTGCCAAAACCACTCCCATTGACAAGGGTCCACGTTTGGTGAGTTATGTGTCTTTGAAAGAGTTTCCAATTATGGTGGTTGTTTCAGATGATTATTATGAGATATTGAAAAATTTTTGGAAAAATTTTGCTGTGCTTATTGCTTTAGCTGTTATTGGAACCGTGGCCATTTTATTGACTGGAAGACAGCATATGCGTTTGCTTGTTGAGCAAGCCAAACTGCATGCCAAAGTTTCGCATATGGCGACCACAGATGACTTGACGGGGATTTGGAACCGACGATATTTCATCGAGTTTATGAATCAGGAATTTGAACGTTCGCGTCGCTATAACAATTCATTGTCATTGTTGATGTTTGACTTAGATAAATTCAAAGACATCAACGACAACCATGGGCATCAACTTGGGGATAAAATTCTTGTTGCTTTTGCAAATGCTGTTCTGAAAAACCTAAGAAGCGTTGATTTTTTCGCACGTTTTGGAGGAGAAGAATTTGTGGTTTTGTTGCCTCAAACATCCATTGAGATGGCGAAGTGTTTGGCTGAGCGAATTTGCAAAATCATTCATCAACTGCGCATTCTCACGAAACATGGAGAAATCTCCTTTTCAACAAGCGTAGGTGTGGCTGCGCTTCAATCTACAGACAGCAAACCTGAAGAAATCATTCACCGAGCAGACAAATCGCTTTATCATGCCAAAACCAGCGGCCGCAATCAGGTGGGTACCCTAGAATGAGAGGTTGGAAACGAGTCGGGGTTTGAGAGCCCCCTTTCAAGCTCTCTTCGCCAGATTTCAAGCTTTTGGGCATAGGAGCGGCTTGCATGGGCTGGACTTGTGGAAGGAAGGCGCACATAAGACAAAGAAAAGGGCTGCAGGTTTTTCAAAACATGTCGCTTGAAACAGGTTTCAGCCTTGCTTCCATTGAAAAAAACATGCCGGATGTTTGGGTGAGTTTGGAAAAATTGCTCAAAATCATTTGCTTTTTCTGACGAGCTCTGAATGCGTGTGTCCAAACTTCCTTCTCGCGTGCAAGATTGCAGCACATCCCACAAAGCAATCTGAGAGGCTTTCAAAGCTTGAGCTCTGAAAGCATAGGGGGCGTCTTTTTTAAAACCAAGCAATTCTGAAATAATAGGCCAAAAAGCATTGTGTGGATGTGCATAATATTGGTGTGCATCCAGCGAGGCTTGCCCAGGCATGCTGCCAAGAATCAACACGCGGGCATGTTTGTCTTCAATGGGCTCAAAGCAGGAAATCAGCATTTTGTTGACAAAAATCAGATCTAAAGGTTCATTGTGGGGTATTTTTGAAAATACAGCAACTTGTGTCAAATGTCAGAACGATGAATTCTGGTTTCGAGATTCATGAAAAAAAGTGACCAATCACATGACTTCAATTAAAAAGCTGAAAATATTTTATTTTTCCGGAACAGGAAACGCAAAACAAATTAGCTCTTGGCTTTCTGAAATCGCCATCAAAAAAGGGATTGAAGTTCAAAAATTTAACATTGGCAAAATCAGCAAAGAAGAAACAAAAGCCATCACTTCTGGATTTTCCGATGAATTGATTGTCATCATTTCATCCATACATGGCTTTAACTATCCCAGAATAACATTGAAATTTATTGAGCATTTACCCAAAGGAAACAACAACATTGTTTTGATGAACACCCGGGCGGGGATGAGGATAGGGAAATTTGTTACTCCGGGGATGACGGGGGCGGCGTTTTTGCTGTCTTCATGGATATTGCGAAGAAAAGGATACAAAATTGTTGGGCAAGTTCCTTTTGACATGCCATCAAACTGGATTTCTTTGCACCCTGCATTAACCGACAAAGCATCTAAATTTATACACGAAAAAAATTATGAACGAGTTGAAAAACACGCCGAGAAAATATTCTCAGGCCAGCCTGATTTTTTTGCTTACAGAGAGTCAAAATTAGACTTCATAGCAGACATCCTCATTTTGCCAGTTAGTGTGCTATATTATTATATAGGACGGTTTTTCTTTGCAAAAACTTTTTATGCAACCAAAGCCTGTGACCATTGTGGCATTTGTGAAAGAGAATGCCCTGTGAATGCGATTAAGAACAGAAAAAATTTGCCATTTTGGACCTTAAAATGTGAAAGTTGCATGAGATGTATGAACATTTGTCCGAAACGGGCCATTGAAAACAACTTGTGGTTTTTATTGATGTTTCCACTTGTAATCTCATATATATTTATGGGGTTTCTGCGTGAAATTTATCATTCGGAGTGGATTCATTCAGGATGGACAACATTTTTAGTTTGGAACATTGTACTTTTTGCCTTTATGTTTTTGTTTGACAGAACACGATATTTTTTGCTTGAAAATAAGTTTGTTGGAAAGCTGATTGCTTTAACTTCACTGACATATTACAAATTCTGGGGGCGATATTATTCCAACAAAAAGAGCCGGAAATGAAACTGAGGGTGTCGGAAAAGTCAGAAGATTCAGGTTATTCATTTTCGTTGTTGACAAGCAACACCCAGGCTGCTAACCTAAACGCCACAATGAATTCTTATCTGTCCATTTCTCTCAACGCGAGCCAATGCTGGTGGTGGCGCTCTGTCTTTAAAGGCGGGTGCCTGCACGCATGACCAAACGTTGATTGAAGTGAACAAGTGCAAAAGGCCCGCCGAGAGCGGGCTTTTTTGTGGTCCGCGCCTGACGGGAAAACAACCCACAACCTGCAACGAGGACCCCCATGATCAAGCTGACAAAGACGACTTCCCCTCCCATATTTCAGAAAACGGTGTACGCCGCCATGCGGCCATTGAAGCATGTTCCGGAGCCATTGGCGCTGTTTGCACGACTGAGCGATGGCGGCCAACGGCCGCACATGGTTTTGCTGGAGTCGGCCGAGCCTTCGAGTCGAAAAACCCAGAAGAGCCTGCTGGTGGTGTCGAGTGCTTTGGCTATTGAGTGTCGCGGCGCTGAAGTGGTGTTGACAGCGCTAAATGCGCAAGGCGAAACGCTGTTGCCGTTGCTCCAAAAACATTTTGAGCGTTTTTTCCCACACCTTGAAGAGAAGCTTTTGCGTTTGCGTGTGCCCGTCTACAAAACAGAAGAGCGAGCAGCGTCGGACAATGAGCGTTTGCATGCCGATTCATCATTGACAGTGCTGCGTGAATTGTCAGCTTTGTTGTGCGCAGCCTTGCCGTCAATGCCGGAAGCGGTGTTTCTCGCGGGTGCATTCGCCTATGACTTGGTCAGCCAGTTTGAGCCACTGCCGGAAACACCGTTGTCAGAAAAAGCAGAAGTCCATCGCTTTCCCGACTACCTTTTTTATCTCGCCGACAGAGTCATTGAAATTGACCACCTGACGTCTTCCGGCCACATGTTGGCCTGCATTTTTGCGGCAGAAGACGAGGCGATCGCCAAAGAAGAAGCCGAGGTTGCCCTCGCAGAAATGGAAGAAGCGGTTTCCATTTCTACAGAAACGCTGCCGACAAAACTCAACAGACAAGCGACACTCGACGCCGTCGAGGCAGATCTGGATGATTCCGCGTTTGCCGCACAAGTTGAGGTTTTGAAGGAGCACATTGTTTGCGGTGATGTGTTTCAAATTGTTTTGTCGCGCACATTTTCAATGCCGTGCACAAACCCCTTTGAAGCCTATCGCGTTTTGCGGACACTCAACCCAAGCCCATATTTGTTTTATCTGCGCCACAATGCGTTTGCGCTGTTTGGTGCCTCGCCGGAGTCTTCGGTGAAAGTGAGCGGCAAGACACGTCATGTTGAAATTTCGCCGATTGCAGGAACGCGCCGTCGCGGCTTGAGAGATGATGGCAGTTTAGATGCCGACTTCGACGGCAGAATTGAAGCTGAATTGCGGCTTGACGAAAAAGAAAACGCTGAACATATGATGCTGGTTGATTTGGCGCGAAATGACGTGGCACGCGTCTCCAAACCGGGAACGCGTTATGTCTCTGACTTGTTGCGCACCGAGCGCTATTCACACGTCATGCATCTGGTGTCGCGTGTGCGCGGTGAATTGAGGGAGGAGGTTGACGCTCTACACGCTTATCAGGCAAGCATGAATATGGGGACGCTGACTGGCGCGCCAAAAATTAAAGCCATGCAGTTGTTGCGTCATTATGAAGGCGGGAGGCGGGGACATTATGGGGGTGCCATTGGTTATTTGCGCGGTGACGGCAGTTTTGACACAGCCATTGTCATCCGTGCAGCGCTGGTGGAAAACGGCGTCGCTTACATTCGCACGGGTGCCGGGGTTGTGCATGATTCGGTGCCGCTTGCGGAGGCGGATGAAACTCGGCGCAAAGCGGAGGCCGTTTTGAGGGCCATTGCAGCAGCGGAAATGGCGCAGAAGAAAAACATCCAAAAGCAGGAGGAAACCCATGTCTAAGCCACACATTCTTTTCATTGACAATTTCGATTCATTCACCTTCAACCTGGTTGACGCGCTTTCTCTCATGGGCGCTGACATTGACGTATACCGCAACGACATAAGCGCTGAAGCAGCGCTGAAAATTGCCATGGAAAAACATTCGTCATTCATTGTGCTGTCACCAGGGCCTGGGACACCACGTGAAGCCGGTTGCACCCTTGAGTTGATTCAAAAGACGGCAGGGAAGCTGCCAGTGCTTGGCGTATGTTTGGGACACCAGGCGATTGCCGAGGCTTTTGGTGGGAGGGTAGGTGTTGCAGGAAAAATTGTGCACGGCAAAAAGTCTCGCGTGAAGCATTGTGGCCATCCGTTGTTTTCGGGCCTTCCGGAAATTTTTGAAGTAGGGCGCTACCACTCGCTGGTGGTGCAGGAGTTGCCAAAGGACTTCAATGTCATAGCGACGGACGTTGAAAACGAGGGCCTGGTGATGGCATTGGCACACAACACACAGCCGGTTTATGGCCTGCAATTTCACCCCGAGTCCATTTTAACAACCTACGGGCAAGTCATTTTGGACAATGTTTTCCGGCTGGCGATGGCGACAAAGAGGAAGCCCTAAGGAGAAGGAGAGAAAGATGGAGAAAATTTTCAACAAGCTGATGTCGGGAAGCCTTTTGGAGAGGGAGGAGAGCCGCCTCTTATTCGACGCTGTCATTCGCGGAGAGGTGAGTGACGTGGAAATGGCAGCCCTGTTGGTTGCCTTGAAAATGCGCGGTGAAACGGCCGAGGAAATTGCCGGTGCAGCCCAGGCATTGCGCGAAGGTGCCCGTGAGTTTCCGCGCCCGGACTATGCTTTTGCCGACATTGTTGGCACCGGCGGCGACGGTGCCAACACCATCAACATTTCGACGGCCGTCACTTTTGTTGCAGCGGAGGCAGGGCTGCCGGTGGCCAAACATGGCAACCGTGCGGCTTCGTCGCGTTGTGGCGCGGCGGACTTACTCGAGCGTTTCGGCGTCAAACTCGACATGGAGCCGACGACGGCACGGCGTTTGATTGATGGCATTGGCGTGACTTTTCTTTATGCACCGCACTACCACAAAGGCATTCGCCGTGCGAGCTCAGTGCGCAAGGTGCTGGCCACGCGGACGATGTTTAATTTGTTGGGCCCACTCGTCAACCCTTCCCGCCCACCCATCATGCTGGTCGGCGTCTATGACTATGCCCTATGCACACTGGTAGCAGAAACTTTAAAGCTTCTGGGTTGCGAGCGCGCGTTGGTGGTGAACGGTTTGGGCCTTGACGAAATTGCATTGCATGGCGAAACCAACGCTGCTGAGTTGAGAGACGGAGAAATAAAATCGCACCGTTTCACGCCGCTTGACTTTGGAGTCCGCGAATTTCCATTGTCGTCCATTGTTGGTGGAACGCCTGAAGAGAATGAGAGGGCAATTCGTTTGGTGCTGAGCGGAGAAGGAGACGAAGCCCACGCGGCGGCAATTGCTGTCAATGCCGGCGCGTTGTTGGCACTGGGGGGGAAGGTGGATTCATTCAAGCGAGGGTTTGCATTGGCGATGAGTATTTTGGAAAGCGGCAAAGCATTGGAGCGGCTGGAGAAGATGGTGAAACTGTCCCATTCCCTGGACAAAAAGAGTGAGGAGGCGCATGTCTCTGCTCGCTGAAATTGTTGCTTGCAAACGCCAAGACGTTGCCGCGCGCATGGCAAAAACGCCGCTTGCCGTTTTGGAAAAACAGGCGAAGCCGACGACGCGACGGCTGGCCGAGGCGCTCAAAAAACCGGGGTTGCGTTTCATTTTTGAATGCAAAAAAGCGTCGCCCTCAGAAGGGCTGATTCGTCCTGACTTCGACGCCCAAAAAATTGCACAAAGCTATGCTGCCTTTGCCGATGCCGTCTCCGTGCTGACCGACGCGCCCTATTTTCAAGGAAGCTTTGCCGACTTGCAGGCGGTGCGCGCCACACTTTCGAAGCCGGTTTTGTGCAAGGACTTCATTGTTGAGCCCTACCAAATATTCGAAGCGCGCATGCATGGCGCCGACGCAGTGCTGCTGATGCTGTCTATACTCGACGACACAAACTACCAACGTTGCGCTAAGGTGGCGAAGGCCCTTTCTATGGACATATTGACGGAGGTACACGAGGAGGAGGAGTTGGAGAGGGCGTTGTCCCTGGGGGCGCAGGTGGTGGGCATCAACAACCGAAACCTGAAAACAATGAAGGTGGATTTGTCCACGACGCGACGGTTGGCGCCCAAAATTCCAAGAGACAAAACCATTGTCTGCGAATCCGGAATTCAAAGCCGCCTGGACATTGACTGGCTGCGCGCTTTCGTTGACGGCTTCCTTGTTGGCAGCCACCTGATGAAAGAAGCGCAACTGGACTTGGCGCTACGCTCGCTCATTTTTGGCCGCATCAAAATTTGCGGGCTCAGGACGCCCGAGGCGGCGCGTTTGGCCTATGCAGCGGGCGCTTCTTTCGGCGGGCTCATTTTTGCACCGGAGTCTCTGCGCTGCGTGAATGAAGCGAGGGCGCGCGAAATTGCCGATGCTTCGCCCTTGGAGATGGTGGGCGTTTTTGTCAACGACGCACCCGCACGCATTATGCAGCTGGCGCATGCATTAAAACTCAAAGCCGTGCAGCTGCACGGCGAAGAAACGCAGGCCTATGTCCATGCTTTGCGAGGAGGGCTTCCCGGAGGCTGCAAAATTTGGAAAGCCATCCGCGTTGAAACTGAGGCAACGGTGTCGAAGGAAACTCTGGCGAAAACGGGAGCGGACCATGTGCTGTTGGACGCCTTCCATCCCTCAGCGCGCGGCGGCACCGGCCGTCGTTTTGACTGGAAACTGCTGCGACGAATTCCGAGGGAGCTTTTGTCTCACATCATCATCTCCGGCGGTGTTACACCGGAGAATGTGGAGGAGGCGCACAACCTGGGGGGCTATGCCATTGACGTCAATTCCGGTTTGGAGTCAGCACCGGGGGAGAAAAACCCGGTGGCGGTGGAGCGTTTGTTTTCTCATTTAAGGGGAAGTCTATGAAGAAGGTTTTTTCTGCGCCCGTTGAGGCGTTGAATATGAAAGAAGGTGCTTTCGGCCCTTTCGGCGGCATGTTTGTGCCTGAAATTCTGGTGCCCACCTTGAAGGAATTGGCGCATGCCTTTAAGGAGGCACAAGCGGACGTTTCATTTCAGAGGGAATTGGAGGTGTTGTTGAAGGACTACGCCGGCCGCGAAACCCCCCTCTATTGTTGCCGCAACCTGATGGCAAAAACAGCGACGAAGCTTTATTTGAAGCGCGAGGACTTGCTGCACGGAGGTGCGCACAAAACAAACCAGGTGCTGGGGCAGGCTTTGCTTGCGAAGCGGATGGGGAAGCGTAGGCTAATAGCCGAAACCGGTGCTGGACAGCACGGTGTGGCGACAGCACTGGTGGGGGCTTTGTTTAAAATGCCGACGCGTATTTATATGGGCGACAAGGACATGAAGCGCCAGGCGCTGAATGTGTTTAGAATGCGTCTTTTGGGTGCCGAAGTGGTGCCGGTGCAAACCGGCAGCGGCACCTTAAAAGACGCCGTCAACGAGGCCCTGCGCGACTGGTCCGAGAGTTATGTGCACACGCACTACCTGCTGGGCACAGCAACGGGGCCGCACCCCTTTCCAACCATGGTGCGCGAGTTTCAGCGCGTCATTGGCCGTGAGGCGAAGGCGCAAATTCTGGAGAGGGAAGGGCGTCTTCCCGACGTGGCCCTTGCCTGTGTGGGCGGCGGCTCCAATGCCATTGGTTTGTTTGCTGACTTTATTGACAACGCCGAGGTACGCCTCGTGGGTGTTGAGCCGGCAGGAAGCGGACTGCACACAGGCCGGCACGGCGCGACTTTGCAGAAGGGCCGTCCAGGCGTTTTGCACGGCGCCTATAGTTATGTGTTGCAGGATGAGCACGGGCAAATAAGCGAGTCCCACTCCATTTCCGCCGGCCTCGACTACCCCGGTGTCGGCCCCCAGCATGCGCATTTACACACCCGTGGCCGTGCGGAATATGTCGGCATAAGCGACGACGAAGCGCTCGAAGCTTTTCAGCTGTTGTCGCGCGAAGAGGGAATTATTCCGGCGTTGGAGTCGGCGCATGCGGTTGCCCACGCGTTGAAGTTGGCGAAGGCGGAAGCGACGCGGCCGCAGCTGCTTTTGGTTTGTCTGTCCGGGCGCGGCGACAAGGACATGGAGCATGTCATGCAGCATGTTTGCCCAGAAACATTTGCAGAAGGTGGAGAAAAAAAATGAAGGCCACACGTTATGAGGTGATGTTTTCGAATTTGAGGGAGAAAGGGGAGGGGGCATTCATTCCTTTCGTTATGTTGGGAGACCCGGACATAAAAACAAGTCTGGAGCTGATAGCCACACTCATTGCGAGTGGTGCCGACGCATTGGAATTGGGGATTCCGTTTTCGGACGCGGTAGCTGATGGCCCTGTCATTCAGCGGGCGGGCTTTCGCGCATTGTCTGCAGGGGTGACGCCTGCGCATTGTTTTGAGTTGCTGAGGCACATTCGCGCCCAGCACCCGAAGCTTCCGCTGGGCTTGTTGGTTTATGCCAACCTCGTCACCACTCGAAGCCTGAAAACATTTTATAAAGAGGTGGCGGAGGCGGGGGTGGATTCGGTGTTGGTGGCGGATGTACCTGTAGGGGAGGCGGGGGTGTTTATTGAGGCAGCAGAAGCAGCAGGAGTAGCGCCGGTTTTTGTGGTACCTCCCAACGTTGGTGAGGGCACTCTGCGTGAAATTGCGCGGCGGGGGCGGGGGTACACCTATTTTCTCGGCCGTGCCGGTGTTACCGGTGTTGACAGAGAAATGCAGACACCGTTGCCCGCGCGTTTTGAGGCCCTGAGAGCGGCGGGTGCGGCCCCGGCCGTTGTTGGTTTCGGCATTTCAACGCCAAAGCATGTACGCGCCGCGCTTGAGGCCGGTGCTGCCGGAGCCATTTCCGGCTCAGCAACCGTCGCCATTATTGAGAAACACCTCAACGACAAAACCGCCATGCATGAAGCGCTAACCCATTTTGTGCAGCAAATGAAAGCGGCGACGCGGCAAGTTTAATGGGGTGGGGGAGAGGTGGGTGACACCTACATACCCCCCCCCTCCGCTTTCTCCCCCTAAAAAAACAAAAACCTACCCCCCCTCAACGAGCCTTCACCGCCGTCCCATAAGCCAACAATTCAGCGCAAATAAGGCCTTGGCCCTGGTTTTGGTTCAGCGTGGAGGTTTCCAGACGTACATTAAAAACAGCCTGGGCTCCCTGTCGCGCGGCCTCTTCTTTCATGCGGAGGATGGCTTCGCGGCGACCACGCTCAATGAGGGTTTCAAAGCTGCCAATCCGCCCCCCCACAATTCCTTTGAGTCCGGCGGCAAAGGTTTTGAAATAGTCGCTGGAAATGACAACTGAGCCGCAAACCAGATGAAATTCCCCAGAAAATTCTGGTGGAGGCTTCCTGTCGGCAAAAACCGGAATGTGGCTGAGTCTGGCTTCCCTCTCTCGAATGGAGCGAAAATGTCGCCGCTCAAGCACGGTGCCAGAAAACCACCCGATGCAAAGCAACGTGCAAAAACCAATGAAAAAAATAAGCAAATCCATTGGGTTAACCGCGCGGCTCGAGGAAAACGGCCGTCCCATAGGCCAGAAGCTCCGAGGCTCCGGCGGTAATGTTTGAAGTGCTGAAGCGGATGTTAAGGACGGCATTGGCGCCAAGGGTTTCAGCCTGTTGCACCATACGCTCTAAGGCTTCCTGGCGCGACTCGTTCAGCAACTCGGTGTAACCTTTGAGCTCGCCGCCCACAAGGTTTTTGAGTCCGGCCATAATGTCGCGTCCCACATGTTTGGCACGCACCGTACTGCCCTGGACAAGGCCCATGGATTTGGTAACCGCATAACCGGGAATACATTCTGTGTTGCAGAGCAACAACTTGGAAGGCTTGTTTTTATTCATAAAAACTCAAAGGGGGTGAAGGGGAGGGTGAAGGAGCAGCACAGCAGCAAAGCAGCACAACAGCACAGCGTCTATGAAACCTAAAGTATACACTAAAAAGTTTTGTAACCCATGTCGAGTCACATTTCACAAGACATACTGCATTTAAGCGTGTAATTCCATAACTGAATGCTTTTCACCAGGCTTCACCTCAGCAAAAGCTGCCCGCCTCCCAAGCGGCGGACTACAGGCCGGCTGGGTACCGGACCAAAACCGCCCCCCCTCCACCTCCCTCTGGCAAAACCCGCCCAAAGAGGCTAAATGCTTGCGCGTGCTTTATAAACTTCCCCAAACTCCCTTGAGGTTTCCGGAAATTTTCCCTTATGTTGCCTGCATTTCGCTTTTTTCCCTCGAAGCGGTGTTTGCCCAAACCTGGCATGGGGATGCATTCAGGTACATTGCGCCGCAGCTGGTGGTACTGAATGTTTTGCTGGCTTCTGTGCTTTTGCTGCTTTCCAAATGGCTTGCCAGAGTGGCTGCTGTTGTTCAGTTTGTGTTAAGCCTTTTCATTTTCAGCTATGCTTACAACCTACGCACTTTGCCCACGCTCGCCAGCATTGCCAACGGCTTTGGTTTGCTGGTGGAAACGGGCAGTTTGTTTTCTTATACGCACCTTCCGCTTCTTCCCCTCCTGCTCCTCTCCTGCGTATTAAAGCTGTTTTTCATTGGAAAAATACGCCTCCCGGCCCGCCGTCTGCGTATGTCTTTTCTGGCCTTGTTTTTGGTTACATGGAGCGGGTGGCTTATATTTCGCCTGGTGTCAGGCGACTTTACGCTGAAAAACGCCCCAGGAAACTTTAGAAACCCGGCCATTCGTGAAATTCAGCATGTGGGCTATTTAACCACCTGGGCTGTGGAGTTTTTGCAAGGCAACCCGGCGAAAGCACGCAGCATTTTTGCTCAAACCCCCTGCAGTGCTGAGGCCGTCAGGGATTTGCCCGTGTTTTCTCTTGGGCCGCGCATCCATTTGTTGCAGGTGGAAAGTCTGGACTATGCGGGGGTAGGAGCAAAGGAGGAGGGGCGGGAGGTGGCGCCCGTGTTGACGGCCCTTTCCAGGGAAGCTTTGTTTCTGGAGATGGATGGAACCAAAAACCTGGGCTCTGCCAACTCGGACTATGAGTTGTTAAATGGGAAAGTCGCCGAGAAAGAAGTGCTTTATTATGAATACCTCATGGATTTTCCGGACTCACTGGTGCTGTTTTTGCAGCGTCAGGGTTTTGAGACGGCGGTATTCCACGGTTTGCATGGAAGGTATATGAGTTTGCGGCGGATTTACAGGCTGATGGGTTTTTCCAGACTCTATTTCAAAGAGGAGTTGGAAAAGCTTGGCTACAAAGAGCGCCCTGAATTGTTTATGGATCAGATTCCAGATGGCCCTTTGCTGGACTTTGCCGCCACCCAGGCACGCGCCGCCCCCGGCCCCTTTTTGCATTTCATTATCACCATAACGATGCATGGGCACGCCCCTGCTGAATTCAGCGAAGGTTTTTCCGGACACCCCTATTGGAATGCGCTCAGCTATTTTGACGCGGCCCTTGGGCGTTATGTGGAAGCCCTGGAAACAGGGGACAGCCTCATACTCTATGGCGATCACCAATCCTACAACGGCCCCAAGCGCACCGGAACGGTGCCTTTCCTCATTTACACCAAAGGAAAACACCTCAACCACGAGCTACCCACCCCCGTGGTTTATACACGCTGCGAAATGTCGCACTATTTACGTGCACTTTTTGAAGTTTCCCAAAAAGATTTTAAATAAGGGGAAGGGGGGGTGGAGGAGTCCGATGCCGGGCGAAAGCGACAAAAACAAACCCAAAGCTTGAAAATAGGCAGGTGTATTGCTATGGGCAAGCCATGACAGCTCCCCGGGGCCCAAACCACCACACAGAAAGCATGCAGACGCTAAAAGAAAGGAACAAACATGGTTTTTTTCTTTTTTTGGGGGCTGTGTTTCTGGGGTTTGTTGTTTTTCTCACCAACCTGCTGAGATCGAACATTGACACCGATTGGATAGCATGGATGTATTATATTCCAACCGCGCTGGGACATGCTTCGTTGTTTGCACTGGTTTTATACCTTTTGTTTTATGTCCCTTTGTCGTTTTTTTTCAAAAGCCACAAAATCCCATCTGTTGTGTTTATCGTGCTGGGCATTGCTCTGCAAGCCTTTTTGATTTTAAATGTTTTTGTATTTAACTTCTATCGGTTTCACATCAACGGTTTTGTGTTGGAATTGGTTTTGCATGCCGGAAAAGAAACTTTTGTATTTGACAGCACCTTATATGTGCAGTTTGCCGTATTGGTTGTTTTTGCCGCCATCCTGCCATATGTGTTTATTTTCTGGCTTGCAAAAAAATGGAGTCTTAAGCCCCGGAAAAAGCAGATAACCGTCCTTTGCCTCACTTTCAGCCTTTGCATCCTTTTTTCGCATATTTCGCATGCTTTTGCTGAAGCGCTTCGACAAACCAGCATACAGAGGGCAGCGACGGCGCTTCCTTATTTTTTCCCGCTCACCATGAATCGGTTTTTGATTAAAATGGGGCTGATGACGCAGGACGACGTCGATCGCCTGGGGCAGGAAGTTGCCACCACAGACATTGCATACCCCATTCACCCGGTGGTTGCCAGAGACGCCATTCCCAATTATAATATTTTGTTCATTGTTATCGACTCATGGAATCCAAGAGCTTTCGATGAGCTAACCACTCCCAACCTATACCGCATGGCATCGCAGTATGAATATTTTTCCAACCACCACAGCTCGAGCAATGGCACCCGAGGGAGTCTTTTCGGCATTTTTTTCGGACTTTCTTTTACTTACCAGACTCATTTCGTTGCCGCAAAAAAATCACCTCTGCTGATAGATCAGCTTGTTCACCACAATTATGCCATACAAGTCTTTCCCAGTGGAATGCTTCCCACGCCTCCTTTTCATGAGATAGTTTTTAGAAAAGCGCCTCATGTCCATTCAAAAATTGAAGGGGACACACCTTTCGCAAGAGATCAGAAGATTACACAGCTGGCCATAGAACACATGGAGGATCAGAAAGGCAAAAAGCCATTTTTTGCTTTTGTTTTTTATGATTTACCTCATGCCATCTCCTTGCCGGAAGCGCATTTGAAATTTCAGCCTTCGTGGACTGCAACCAACTATATGGCGTTAAATAACAACATTGACTCTGAACCTTTCTTCAATTTATATCGAAGTTGTGTCTATCAGGTGGACCAGCAGATAGGGATATTGTTGGAATATGTTCAAAACAGCGGTTTAATGGACAGAACGATTGTTATTGTTACTGGAGATCATGGTCAGGAATTTAACGAGAACCGCAAAAATTATTGGGGGCATGGGGGGAATTTTTCCAAGTGGCAAATTCACGTTCCCCTGCTGCTCTATCATCCAGAAACAGAGAAGAACCAAGTGTTTTCGCACATGACAACACATTATGACATTGCCCCCACCTTGCTGAAACGTTATTTGGGGATAGAAAATCCAAGCGCTGATTTCAGCATGGGTTATGATCTGTATAACCCCACCAGCAGATATCCTCACATCGTTGGTGATTATATAAACTATGGTTTTGTATTTGAAAATGCAATTGCCACCACCAACCATCTCGGAACGATGGTGGTGACAGATCATGCCATGAATCCTCTCCCTCGCGGTTCCATCAACATAAAAGAATTGCAAAAGGCGATAGAAAAGAAGAACATGTTTTACAAATAAATTCAAAACAAACACCCACACCAAGGGCGCCCCATGGACATTTTAGTCAAAAAACCCACAGAAGAAGAAGTCGCTGAAATGAAGTCTCACCCCATCTGGTCCTGTGAGGTGTCCGAATTTGACTGGCATTATGACAGTGAAGAAACCTGTCTGATTCTCGAAGGTGAAGTCACCGTTAGGCATGGCTCGAAAAGCGTTGTCATTGCCGCCGGCGACCATGTTGTTTTTCCCGCCGGGCTGTCCTGTGTGTGGCAAGTTAAAAAGCCGATAAGGAAACACTATGTATTTAGATAAAGTATTTAGATAAAAGGCCGTGGAGGTATGTTTCAAAAACAACGTTTGTAAAAAAATGAATGCAAACATAGAAAGCAACGTAGCTCTGGACCCCCGCCTTCGCGGGGGCGACGGATGGGACAAGGAAATATGTATTCGCGTTTAAACCTCATGCTTTGACTGTTTTATGCCCCAAGGACTTTTTCAAAACCTCTTCAGAAAGAAAGACGTTGCAACCATGTTGCGCGAGGCGGAGTCTGGTGGTGGGCTTCGGCGGACGTTGACGGCTTCCAACCTGGTGGCGTTGGGCATTGGTGCCATTATTGGCACAGGCATTTTTGTCATAACAGGCCAGGCTGCCGCCCTCTATGCTGGCCCCGCCCTCACGCTTTCTTTTGTCATTTCAGCGCTGGGATGTGTTTTTGCGGGCCTTTGTTATGCCGAATTTGCGGCCATGATCCCCGTTTCCGGCAGTGTATACTCCTACAGCTATGTAACCATGGGCGAATTTCTCGCGTGGTTTATTGGTTGGGATTTAATTCTGGAATACCTCTTCGCCTGCTCCGCCGTTGCTGTAGGCTGGTCCGGCTACATGCGAAACCTGCTGTTGGAGTGGGGCATTGACTTGCCAGAACAATTAACAACCTCCACCTTTAAATATGCCAATGGGGAATGGGCCTTGTCGGGCAGTCTCGTCAATTTTCCTGCCATATGCATTGTTGCGGCTGTCACCGCCTTGTTGTTGTGTGGTGTACGCCAGTCGGCATGGGTCAACAACGTCATTGTCCTGGTGAAGGTGGCTGTCATTCTGTTGTTTATAGGCTTTGGCCTCTCCTATGTTGACACCTCAAACTGGCTTCCCTACATTCCAGAAAACACGGGAAAATTTGGAGAATTCGGGTGGAGCGGCATTTTACGTGGGGCGGCGGTGGTGTTTTTTGCCTACCTGGGTTTTGACGCGCTTTCGACGGCGGCGCAGGAGACACGAAACCCGCAAAGGGACATGCCCAAGGGCATTTTGTTGTCGCTTGCCTTGTGCGCCTTGCTTTATGTCGCGGTGACAGCCGTACTTACAGGCATAGTGAGTTACAGCCAGTTGAATGTGGATGCGCCCATTGCTTTGGCCATTGACAGGGCAGGGGAGGGGCTTAGGTGGATGGGGCCGTTCATAAAACTGGGAGCCATTGCGGGCATCAGCTCCGTCATTTTGGTGATGATGATGGGGCAGTCGCGCATTTATTATGCCATTTCCAACGATGGACTCTTGCCTTCGCTGTTTTCCAAAATAAGCCCAAAGCGGGGTGTACCGCAAAACGCCATTTTGTTTTCGGGCATTCTCACTGGCGCCATTGCGGGCCTTTTCCCGTTGAATGTGTTGGGGGAGTTGGTGTCCATCGGCACTTTAATGGCTTTTTCCATTGTATGCATTTCCATTATGGTTTTGCGCAAAACCCACCCCCAATTGCACCGTCCCTTCAAAGTCCCCTGGGTATGGCTGATTCCCACCTTAGGTGCTTTTTTCTGCATTGTGCAAATGGCAGCGCTCCCAGCCTCCACATGGTTTCGCCTCGTTTTGTGGATGTTGCTTGGCATCGTCCTCTATTTTGTTTATGGCAAGCGCAACAGCCGCTTAGAAGGAAAGGGCTGAAAAACCCAAACCCCCATAGGGAAAATCAGGCCGTCAGGGAGGTGCAGGGAATGACATAAATCCCTTCGGGCGTTTTTCTGCAAAACTCAGCCTTGCCAACAAGAATGGCCATGAATGCAGGTTCCGGATTTTGTGTCAGTGGATTTGAAGCCACTTTGTTTTTTAAACGCAGCAAGTGAGGAATGCTTTCCTCCACCTTGTTTTCACTCAGCTTAATCTCAATGGCCGCCCAACGCCCATCCCTGAGTTCGATGATGGCATCCACTTCTAAATTATCAGAATCCCTGTAATGTTTCACCGGGTCAGGCAGAGCGGAATCCATACAAGAAGCGTATATTCTTAAATCTCTCAAGCACAATTCCTCAAACAGTTTTCCAAAGAGTTGACCGTCCTTGAGCAGTCGTTCCTGGTTCACTCCAAGCAACGCTGCAGGCAGCGATGGATCAACGAAAGAGCGTTTGGGCTTCACGCGCACACGCGATTTTGAGCGCACAGGCGCATCCCATCCACTTAAATCTTCAACAATAAACCGATCTTTGAATATATTGTTCAGTGTTTCCATTTGCTGTCTTGAAGCGAGCTCGCTTTTCCCGTGAATATCCCCCTCCACAATATCACCCGCAATCGTCTGATAAGTCACAGATTGGCCTATATTTCGTGCCAATGAACTCAAAAAACGCCTCAGCTTATATTCATTTACCCCGCTTTTTTTGCCGATGGAAGAGAGCAGTGTGTCCAAATATTGGTTGGGTATCAATTCGGCAGAGGCTGCATCAAGCTCTAGGGCACCAGGCCACCCGCCTTTGCAGATCAAACCAGCTAACTTAGGAAGGCCTGTCTCTACACGAGCGTTTTTAAACTTTCCGTCGAACAGGCCGCTAAGCGATATGGAACCATCGGAATCCCCTGTTTCATAAAGACTCATGGGCCTTAAGCGAATTCGGGAGATCCGCCCTGTCCCACTATGAACAGTCTCTTCCTTTCGTGGAGAGGAAGAGCCCGTTAGTATAAACAACCCGCGTTTGCCTGCATTGGCGTCTACAACCAGTCGTGTTTCATCCCATAGCGCGGGGATTTCCTGCCATTCGTCAATGACATGAGGCTGTTTTCCTTCAAATGCCAAGCTGTAGTCCGCTTCTATCAGCGATCGGATTCCCACATTGGACAGATTGATTTTGCTCTCGGCGTGAGCTTCTGCCATCCATGTTTTTCCGCACCACATGCAGCCAACCACTTCAACTGCGCCAAAAGCGCGCAGGTGTTTTCCAAGCGTTTTGTCGAGCAATCGATCTCTATAATGACTGTTGCGCAATGTCATGTTCGCTCTCTGTGCATAACGCGTCACCCATATAAAAACAAAACAGAGTGGATGTTGTCAACAGAATAGAGGAGTTTCAACCGACAAAACAGAGGATTTCCAGCTAACAAAATAGAGGACTGTCAGCCAACAAAATAGAGGCTCAAGGTAGCAATCCAGTGCTGCAAACATCTACACCACTGGATTGCTTCGCCTGTGGCTCGCAATATCGCTCTAGCCATGCCCCCCCATTTTCCGGAAAAGCTTTTTAATTTCTTGCCATAAAAGCAAGCGGCGCTGCCCCATTTCATGGACATAAGGTGCATGTCCCATGGAGCGGGCGGCGTTTTCGAGACGCTCTTGCAGCTTTTGGGCTTTTTCTTGAATGTCAGAAATTTCTTCTGCAATTTCGCCCAAATGGTGGTGGGCGCCTGGCCCCAGCTTTGCGAAACAAAGGAGAGCCAGCTGTGAGATGGCGGCGAGGGCGAGGATGCAGTCCAAGAAGCGGCCAACCCTATATTGCCTTTCTTTTTCAACTCGCCGGTTTATTTCGCGGTTTTTTTCAGAAGCGCTGGAATGTTTTTTATTGTCAGACATGTAGCCCCCCAAAGAGGAGTAAGGAATTAAAAAAGAAGAACAAACAACACACCATGAAGAGAGGGAAGCTGGGCCAGCGCGTAGTGGGGACGCCTATGAAGGCGGCCCAAACGAGCTAAGAAACCGGAATATCAGAAGAAATCGGGATAGGGGACGGCCG
>Ga0209737_10000232_pt1 | contig 50669 bp, 36 predicted proteins | sample TergutCu122P3_FD_187284 | JGI IMG/M metagenome (GOLD analysis project Ga0209737, IMG submission 187284) | Cubitermes ugandensis P3 segment gut microbial communities from Kakamega Forest, Kenya - Cu122 P3 (SPAdes) (version 2) | ecosystem: Host-associated > Arthropoda: Insects > Digestive system... | reverse complement strand
TTGCCATTCGATGGTGTCGGGAGCTTTGTCGCCCGGGTTGGGGTCTGCCAATGTGTCAAGCGCTGGTGTTGTACTTTGCCATTCGATGGTGTCGGGAGCTTTGTCGCTTGGTTTTCTGCCATTGTCGAGGTTCCAGAGCGCACTTGATTTTTGGTTGAACAGCCAGAGATTTTGACCGCAGGCAAGCAATCTGGCCGTCGCCGGCAGATCTGACCGTTCGGTTTCGAATAGCACCTCAGTAAACTCAGTCTGACCTGCACCCGGATTGAGCGCATATAGGCCCAAACGCGCCTCACCTGTTCCCCGGACTGCCGTCATCAGGATTCCATGCTGCGGCGAATATGCCATCGACTGCAGGTGCATGTCCTTTGACGGAAGGCATGCCACGGTTTCGAAGCCTTCTCTCTGAACCAGCGCCTTCTGGTAAAGGCATCTGTCATCCATGACAAAAGCGCGCTTATCCAGCACCAGACCATCGATAACCCGCACGTGACCGGGAACCCTCTGCCACTGTGCATATCCCCGATAGGTCTCGGCCACCGTTCCATCCTGGCCAAGTGCAAAAACAGCCTCTCCGTCAGGGCTGAGGAAGATTTTATGCACATCGGAGGTCAGACCGGTCGCTTCACGGCGAAAAGTGTAGCCTCCGTCCTGTGAACGGTAAACGCCACCCTGCCCAATGCCGACAAAAGCCAGATGTCCCTGCGCATAGCCGGGCTTAAGGGGCAGGGGGGCGCTTGCAACGATCAGTGCGCGGGGTGCTGCGTCGCCCGCATCCCAAAGGGATTGCCTGGCATCGCTTCCTTTGGCATCGTCGATGAAGTCGATTCTTGCGTCTGTTCCGACCGCCACGAGCTGGAGCTTGTTCATGGGGGCAGAAGGCAGCACCATGGCCGCTGCATGATAGTGGAAACTTTCCGTTCGGGAACGCAGGTAGCAGCGTTCGTCGCTGGTGTAGCAGTACCCCCAGAGTCCATAGGCACCGGTGAATACAAAAGCGTCTGTGCGATCCGGAAGCGGCGCCAGGTGGTAAATCGTGCGCTCGGTGGGCGCTTTCATCGTGCGCCAGGTTTCTCCCCCATCGCGCGTTGCCAGCAGCGTTCCGCGCTCGCCGCCGATAAAGCCCGTTTTGTCATCGACGAAGAGAATACTGCGAAACGCTCTGTCTTTGATGTGAAGCCGCTGTTTAGTCCAGCCATGCCCATCCTGGCTCGTCATGAAGAGCCCATTGTCGCCAACGGCCAAAAATTGTCCGTCATGGTAGATCACATCGTAGATGTCGTCTGTGGTTCGCCGTGCCAGCGCCAGCGACAATGCAGAGTGAACCCCTTCTCCTGCCAGGACATCATTGATCCAGCCGTAAGCAATGTATGATGCCGAAATCCGTTCGATTCGGCCAAACTGACCATCGTCTTGGGCGCGAGCAATCATCAGGGCGCCATTGTCGCCAACGGCCACCCAGGTTTTGTGGTTATCTGAGATCGCCGATGCCCGGATGGATTCATTAAATTCGATGCCCGGTACATCATCGGTCTCCCAGATTTCCCAACTGCCCTGGAGATTGCCATCAAGTCGATAGCGCACGACCTGTCCTTTTTGACCCGTGGCCAGAATCGCCCCCGGAATGGCCAGGAGGCTGAACCAGTCGCCATCAAGGGGGGCTACGCCACGCACCCAGGTGCCGCCGTTGGCAAGCCCATCCGTCGTCTGCGTCATCAGCAGCCCCTGACCCCCTGCCACAAACCACCGATTGCCTGTATGCAAAATATCATGGAGAACCTGCCTTGCCTCGATCTGGGCGGGCAGCCAGCCTTCCCTGTCCGCAAAAGCGACCTGAACGAGCCCCTCTTTGCCGACCGCCAGAAGCGATGCAGGGTTGGCATCCTCGGCAGGCACATAGGCAAGCGAATGGACATCCTGAGCGATGTTAAGAAGCACGTCGTCCCGGACTTCCTCAATGCCGCCAACCCATCCCCCGCGTGCTCCGAACAAAACAGCGTCGCGCGACGTATCGAAGGTCATGCTCGTGACCTGAGAAGTAAAAGGAAGCTTTGTCTGTCGCCATGTCAGTCCCGCATCGCTCGTATGCAGCAGCGTATTGCCGTTGCCCACCACCATGGCATGCCTGCCTCGCAGGGGCAGCGCCGAAGTCAGGGTTGCCGTCGTTCCCGTCTCTCCCGACAGGATGCTGCCATCCGGCATAATCTGCAGAGCTACGCCGCCTTTGCCCAGCAGGGCAGCTCGGCGAAGGCGCTCCGCCTGCGTCATCTCCTGGCAAAAAACCGTGCCATAGCGCTGGGAATAATGCTCTCTAACCGCAGCATAGCGCTTGGACTGCGACACATCAAAGCGCCTCAGTCTGCCCGTTACCTCGACGGCCGCGCCTCGCCCTGACTGGCCCGGCGTGTCATGAGTCGCCGCAAAAAATTGCGCATACTTGGAATTCTCAAAATCCTCCTGAACATAAATACTGCTGCCCAGGAGCTGATAGATGAGGCGGTTTCTGGCAGGCGTCACCGGATTATCCTGCATGCGGATCGCAACCTGACGCATGGGATAACCCTCGATCCGTATCAGCCGGTTGTCTTCGAAATCCTGCGCTTTGGTCGTCTCACCAGGCGAAGCAAGCCGATAATCCGACGCCAGACCAAGATCGATGGGCACAGAACTCGTGAAAAAATAAGCCAAATCCTGCCGTTCACCCCAGATTATCCAGGGCACGACAAAGATCACGCCCGCCATCAGCAAACCGCGAAGCGGCGTCAGCTTCGCACGGCTGCGCCTGGAAGGCTTATACTCCAGAGATACATCCGCCTGGGTGTTGCCGGTTTCCTGCGCCGGGTCTGCCTCTTCCAGCGAAGCATCATCTTCCTGGAAGTCTTCAGCTTCCTGTGCCGGGCACACCTCTTTCTGCGAAGCATCTTCCGCCTGGACATCCCCGGCTTCCTGCGCAGGGTTCGATACCCCTTCCAACGAAATATCATCTTTCGACATGATCACTCCAAAACACATTCAGGAATTTCGCAAAACGCGCACAACACCCGATGGGCAATATCCAATCTTTTACCGGACATGGAAACATTTTTCCTGTTCCCCTTTTTCTGGGGCAAGGGCAAGACAATGCAAGCATACTTCATTTGAAGCAAAGAGATGACATTTGTGTCAGTTTTCGTATGTGCGCTTCAGGGAAAATTTTGAACGGCAACAGAATCCAGAAGAAAGCAAAAAAAAAGACGCTCATTCGAGCGTCTCTTCATGCGGGAAGGGGGGATCGAACCCCCACCCCATTGACTGGGACCAGGCCCTCAACCTGGCGCGTCTACCAATTCCGCCATCCCCGCTGGATGATATCGGGTAAATTAACGCCACCCGACAGGCGCATGCGAGAAGGGGGGATCGAACCCCCACCCCATTGACTGGGACCAGGCCCTCAACCTGGCGCGTCTACCAATTCCGCCATCCTCGCCGATGTCACGCAAACCGCGCAACGCGCCTGCTTGTAGCGCCGGACCCAGTCACTGTCAAATACTTTTTTTGTGGGGGAGCATTGCTCCCCCACACCCCCTGCAATGCGCAGCATTGCTTGTGGGTAGAGGGCGAAATGATTCGTTTTTGGCTAAAATTTTCGTCTTTTGGAATGATTTCTCGCTTGAGATAACGGGTGATTTTTAGAACTCGACAGCCGTGAGGGCAGTTCCCCCAATCCACAGGCAGTGTGTCGTATGGGCAGATAATATCTGCCCGGCAGGGGGTGCGTGGGAGCAATGCGCCCACGCAAAGAAAGTGCGTGTATTTGAAGTGTATTTGAAGTAGGCCAGCCAAGGTTGATGGGTTTGGCGGCATGGCATGGCAGGGTTTGGAGTAAATGCGATAATGTTAGATTCTGGCTTTTGGGGCAGGTTTCGGGGAACCATGCTCGTGGTTCTGGGCTTGGCCATGTTTGCCTGTGCCTGGAACATGTTTATTCTGCCGCATGGCTTTGTGGGCGGCGGATTTGGCGGTATCTGCGCCATCGTGTTCTATCTGACAGGCATCCCTGTTTCGATGACCTACCTGGCCATTAATGTGGTGCTCTGCACGATTGCCTATCTCATACTTGGCAAGGAATTCAGCTTCAAAACGATCTTTGGCATCATTGGCGTGACTTTCTTTTTAGCGGTTATCCCTGTGCCCGCGCAGCCGATCATCGGCGACAAACTCCTGAGCGCCGTCATGGGAGGCATCATCGCCGGCATCGGCATCGGCACTTACCTGCTTCAGGGGGCATCGACGGGCGGTTCCGACATCCTGATCATCATTGTTTCGAAGTACAAGAACCTGAGCTGGGGCAGACTCTATCTGATGTTCGATGCATGCGTCATCACATCGTCCTTCTTTCTCCCCGAACGCACGCTCGAAACCGTCGCTTATGGCTTCGTCTTTACAGGCATTCAGGCATACGCCATCGACGTCGTACACTCCGGCATGCAGCAGTCCGTCCAAATGTTTATCTTTACATCAAAGTATCAGCAAATCGCAGACCAGATCATCCACAAACACCGCCGAGGCACAACGCTCTTTGAGTCAATAGGCTGGTACACAAAACACGCCACAAAAACCATATTCCTGGTGACGCGAAAACGAGAAACCCAGGAAATCTTCAAGACTGTCAAAGCCATCGACGAACACGCCTTCATTGCAGTGTCTAACCTTACGAACGCCTTTGGCGCAGGCTTTGACGCCATCAAAGCAGGCTTTAGCAAAACCAGGCCTGAAGACTGCTCTCTGCCAGAAATGGCGAAACCTGACGCTGACAGCACCCATGATGCGTAATGCCCTGCCTTTTGACAATTTTTTTGTTGGGGGCCGCGCCTCCTGCGCCGCTATCGCACTCGCCTTATCACTGACGGCAGGGTCGCGGCGTCGAAATGGTGCAGATTCCAGGAAGCAGGGAGGCATGGAAGGGAGCGTACTTCGTACGTGACCGACCACAACGACGCCGCTAACGACGGCGATGCACATTATTACACTAGCCAAGAGCGCAGCGCCCAAATGGGGCCTCAGTCGCCGGCCCCGCAACGCCCCGCTTTTGTGGGTCAGCATTGCCGGTGTGTGGGTCAATGTGGGCTAAAAGTTTCGCGTGTCTTTATCTGCATTTTGAGGTAAAGGCCGCCGCAGTTTGGACATGCCTGGGGTGTATGTGTCACATGGACTGGAGGTGGCAACATGGTATTAGCTCAGATGAATCCGAGGGCCCGGACATTAATTCGGGAGGTTGTGCTCACTGCAATAGCCTTATCGACATATGCCGTTGCCCTGAATGTGTTCATTTTGCCGCAGGGTTTTGTGGGCGGCGGTTTTGGCGGTATTTGCTCCATCGTGTATTATTTGACGGGGCTTCCGGTTTCGGTCTCCTACCTTGCGGTTAACGTTGTGCTGTGTGTGATTGCCTATATTATTCTGGGGCAGGAATTCAGCATCAAGATGGTCTTTGGTATCCTTGGCCTGACATTTTTCCTCTGGATCATCCCCATTCCCGAGCAGCCCGTTGTCCAGGACAAGCTCCTGAGTGCCATCATGGGCGGCATCATTGCCGGGGCGAGCACGGGAACCTATCTGTTGCAGGGGTCATCGACGGGGGGGTCTGATATCCTGGTGATGATCATCTCGAAGTATAAGAATATCAGCTGGGGCAAGGTTTATCTGGCTTTTGATGCCTGTGTCATCACATCGTCGATCCTTTTGCCGGGCCGGACACTTGAGACGGTGGCGTATGGTTTTGTGTATCTGGGCGTACATGCCCAGGTCATCGATCTGGTGCACAGCGGCATTCGCCAGTCGGTGCAGATGTTCATCTTTACGTCAAAATATCAGGAGATTGCGGATCGCATTATCAGCAAGCATCGCCGTGGGGTAACGTTGTTCGAATCCATCGGATGGTATACCAAGCAGCATACGAAGACGATTTTTCTGGTGGCCCGAAAGCGCGAGACGCAGGAGATATTCAAAACAGTCAAGGCCATTGATGAGCACGCATTCATCGCCGTTTCCAATGCGATGAGTGTCTTTGGGGCTGGATTTGACGTGATTAAGGCAGGTTTCAAGAAGGTCAAGATCGAGTGTGCGGAAGGGGAATCGCCGGCGCAAGTGGTGAAGCTGCTGGATGCCGAGGGAAGGGAAGTTGCGTGTACCGGCGCCGTTTCACTCGAAGGCGGCGAAGCTGAAGGGTGCAAGTGTGAAGTGGTGGGTGAGACGGTTGAAGATTTGAAACTTCCCCCAAGCATGACTTTTGCGGAAGCATTTGTCGATAATCCAGAGGATTTGGCGCGAGTCCTGCACCAGAAGGCTGTCGAGCAGGCTCAGTCAGAAACTGAGCGGAACAGTTGAGTCATTTCAGCTTTCTTTGCGTGGGGGAATTCGCTCCCCCACCCCCCCTGCGATACTTCGTATCGCCTGTGAGGGAAGAGGCAGAGTGTATCGTTGAAAGGCTATCTGCAAAGCTTTACGAAGAGAGATGCCGAGAAAATCGGTTTTACGTCATCCTTTGTCTGCGATGCTGGGCTTTATGCTAAAGACGATACCTGTTGCTCCCTTCCCTAAAGCAATGCGTGAGCATTGCAGGGGGTGTGGGGGAGCAATGCTCCCCCACAAAAAACCGAAAAAAGCGGGGCGTTGCGGGGCCGGCAACTGAGGCCCCGCACAGGGGGTAGCCGCGTATCGGCGGCGCCGATAGCGGCGCAGGGGGCGCGGCCCCCAAAACAAAAAGCTCGTCACAGCGGGCTATAATAGTTTATCCAAAGGCAGTCATTTTTGACCCAAAGCGATACGCAGTATCGCAGGGGGTTCGGGGGAGCAGGTTCCCACGAGGTTTCCCCGAAGGAGAAGCGATGAGACAGGCATATTTTAAGTACCGGCGAGAGGCGAATGCGGAGCGGGCAGCGGATTTGGTGTTGCGTCACTGCCGGCTGGTGAATGTGCTCAGCGGTGAGATCGAAGAGGATGTGAGCATTGCCATTTCGGGTTTCCAGGTGGTGGGGATTGGCCCGTGGTATGAGGGTGAGCAGGAGATCGATGTCGGCGGCCGGTATGTTTATCCCGGGTTTGTCGATGCGCACATTCACCTGGAGAGTACGAAGCTGACGATTCCTGAGATTGGACGCGTGATGGCGCGATACGGAACGTCGACGGTCATTACGGATCCGCATGAAATTGCCAATGTGGCATCTCTGGACGGGATTGCTTTTCAGATGGATACGGCTTCGGACAATGGCTATCTGAATGTGTTTTTTACGGCTCCCTCGTGTGTCCCGGCGCTGGCTGACAATGGGGTCGAGACGTATGGTGCGTATCTTGGGCCGAGCAAGCTGAGGTTTTTGATGCAGAGCCCGTGGGTGGTGGGGCTTGGCGAGGTGATGAATGTGCCCGGTCTTTTAAATGGGGATGCGAAGGTTCTGCGGAAGCTGAAGGATTTTCAGGAGAGGCATCTCGTGATTGATGGGCATGCGCCGTTGTTGGGGGGGCCGGCGCTGAATACGTGCATTTATCTTGGGGTGAACTCTGATCATGAATCGACGGAGCTTGAGGAGGCGCGGGAGAAGCTGCGCCGCGGCATGCATGTGATGATCCGCGAGGGGTCGAGTGAGAAGAATCTGGACGCGCTTTTGCCGCTCATCAACGAACACAATGTGAGCCGGCTGATGTTTGCGTCGGATGACCTGGATCCGACGGATCTCATGGCCCGCGGCCACATCAACCACCTGGTGCGCCGAACGGTGGCCTTTGGGGTGCCGGCGATTCGTGCCATTCAGATGGCCACACTGACGCCTGCGACTTATTTTGGGCTTAACACTTCGATTGGTGCGATTTTTCCCGGGGCACTGGCGGACCTGGTCATTGCACCGGATTTGGAGCATTTTATGCCCGACATGGTCATTCATCATGGGCGTCTGGTGTATCACGATGGCCAGACGTTGTCATCGTGCCGGTCGACGCGCCGTTATCTGAAGCCTTCGATCAACGTTAAGCTGCCGAACGAGGAGGCGCTGGCGGTGCCCAGCGTGTCCGGGAAGCTTGCACGTGCCATTTCCCTCATTCCCGGTCAGATTCTGACGAACGAGGTCTTTTTCAAACCCAAGACGAAAGATGGCATGGCGGTGCCTTCGGCATCGCAAAACATTGCCAAAGTTTGTGTTTTTGAACGTCATCATGGCTCCGGGGCATTTGGCGTGGGTTTTGTGCATGGTTTTGGGATGACCCAGGGGGCAATGGGTTCGTCTGTGGCGCACGATTCGCACAACATCATTGTGGTGGGAATGTCGGATGCTGACATTTTGCAGTGTGCCCGGGAGATTCGGAATATGGATGGCGGCCAGGCGGCGGTATGGGGTGATCGTGTCGAGCGTTTGCCGCTGCCGATTGGTGGTTTGATGAGCAATCAGGATGCGGAGACAGTGGTGGCACTGGAGTTGAAGCTGTCGGAATTTTGTGCCGCTGTCCTTGGCGTAACGCTTCCCAATCCCATGGCAGCGTTGAGCTTTATGTGTCTTCCAGTCATACCGGCGCTTCGGATTACGGATCAGGGGGTGTTTCGGATTGCGCCGGGCGGGTATCCCGAGCGAGTGGATATCTTTGAGGGACAGGCATGACGCAGTATATTACGCCCGCGGGGTATCGTGCCCTGAGGGAGGAGTTTGATTTTCTCAAGACCGTGGAGCGTCCCAAGGTCGTGCAGGAAGTTGCGGATGCTGCTGCGCATGGTGATCGCAGCGAGAATGCCGAGTATATCTATGGGAAACGCCGCCTGCGTGAGATCGACCGCCGGCTTGGTTTTTTGAACCGGAGCTTTGCCGATATGCAGGTTGTCGATCCGAAAGTACCGCGAGGGGAGAAGGTTTTTTTTGGCGCGACGGTAACGCTCTATGATCACGAGGCGGACGATGAAGTGACCTATCAGATCGTGGGTCCTCTCGACACGCTGGACGAAGCCCATGTGAGCTATCGTTCGCCGGTGGGTCAGGCGATTTTGGGGCTTGGGATCGATGACGAGGCAACGATTCATACGCCAAAGGCCAAGCGCCGGGTCACGATTGTTGATGTGCGTTATATTTGAATGAGGTTGGCATGGCAGACAGGATAGATCCTCTCCCCGGGCATACGTGTGTGGCGATTTTTGGTTTGGGTGCCTCTGGTTTGTCGGCGGCACATTTGCTGGCATCTTTTGGAAAGACCGTTTTGGCCTCGGACATATCGGACGAGTCACGGCGTACGGCGCTTGAGGCCAGGCTTCCCGAGGGAACAAAGCTGATTCTTGGGCGCAATGAGGTGGGTTCGGCGACTGTCGTGGTCACGAGTCCCGGTCTGGCGCCGAATACGCCGTCGCTGGTCGAGGCCGCATCAAAGGGCATTCCTGTCATTGCCGAACTTGAGCTGGGTTTTCGTGCGACTTCGATACCGATCCTTGCCGTCACCGGTACCGATGGCAAGACGACGACGACGACACTGACGTCGTTTATTCTCAATGCATGCGGCAAAACCAACCGAGCGGCGGGCAACATTGGCATACCATTGTCAGAGGTGGTGCTGATGGCAGAGGCGCTCACCTGTCTGGTCATCGAAACGAGTGCTTTTCAGCTGCCGTTCTGTCCGACATTTCGGCCGCACATCCTGCTGACGACCAACATCGCCGAGGATCATCGCGATTATTTTGAGGGCAATTGGGATCGGTATGTCGAGGCCAAGAAGCGGCCGCTTCTTGCGATGCAGGCTTGCGATGTGGCCATTCTTAACGCTTCAGACCCGGAGATTGCACAATGGGGAAAAGACGCCAGGCCCCGGTGTTTGTGGTATGGGCGAGGCCGGGACGATATTCCCGGTGAGGCAGGTGAGTATGCCTGTGTTGAGGCAGGCCAAATCGTGTTTTGGTATGGCGGGCAGCAGTATAGTCTTCCCCTGGAGACGCCGCATCTTCGCGGCATGCACAATGCCATGAACATCATGTGCAGCGTTCTGGGCTGTCTCGCGATGGGGTGTGTGTTTTCCGAGATAGAGAAGGCGGTTTTGCAGTACACGCCTCCTCCCCACCGCATTCAGACGGTTGGTCATGTCGATGGCATTGCGTTTATCGACGATTCGAAAGCGACGAATCCGCATGCTGCGACGGCAGCGCTCATGACGATTGACGAGCCGCTTGTATTGCTTGCGGGTGGGGTCGACAAGGGTCTGGCGCTCGAAGCCTGGGTTGAAGCGATGCGAAAAAACGTGCGTGCCCTGGTTCTCATTGGTGCCATTGCCGAGCGTCTTCAGCAGGCAGCGATCCAGGCATCTCTTGCCTGCCCCATTCGCCGGTGTGCCAGCATGGAAGAAGCCGTGGCGACGGCTCATCTTTTTGCACGGGAGTTTTCCTGCCGCACGGTGATGCTGTCTCCGGGATGCTCAAGCTATGATATGTTCACAGACTATGGACAACGCGGTGAGGCTTTTGCTCAGGCCATGAGGCACCTGCAGGGTGAAGGCAAGTGAAAAGCGCCATCGTGGACTAAGAATTCACAAGTCGACATGCAAACAAGAACTCGTCGGCGTGCCAGGAATGTGCGACAATCGTGTGTGTTGTCAGTTCATGCGCGTCAAGATGCGCCGGTCGTGTCTCTTCGCGTATGGGTGACTCGGAAATCAGCGAGAATCGAAAACTGGCGAGGTGTGACATTCACACACGTTGCCCATTACCGTGGAAGTACCATGCCCAGCGTCATTTCCAATGCACTTGGTTTTTTCAAAATTGCCGCACGCTTTGAGCGTAACCGCCGGGCCTCCGATATCCAGACGGCGCACAGGCATCTGGTGACTTCCGTGAGAGCCCTGCTTGAGCGCATGGGCATCACCTACACCTCCAGTGGCACGGAGGTATTTTCTGCCACAACCCCTTATGTCTTCGTCGCCAATCACAATAGCCTTCTGGATGCGCTGCTGCTGTATGCCCATTTTGAGCGCGATGTCAGGATTCTGGCCAAATCCCCGCTTTACGCTATCCCATTTCTTGGCGATGTTCTCAGGCAGGAAGGGCACATCGCTGTTCGCAGGGGGTCAAAGCGCCATGTGGATGCCTGTGCACTTCGAGCCTCTGTGGCTTCAGCGCTTCAGGATGGCGCCTGTGTGCTTTTCTTTCCCGAAGGCACCCGTTCTAAGACGGGTCAACTTGGGTCTTTTAAGCTTGGTGCATTCTACAATGCCATCCAAAATAACGTTCCCGTTGTGCCAATCGTCATCAGGGGGACCTTCGAAGCAATGCCAAAGACAACGCTTTCGGTTCGTCCCACCCATTGTACCTTCGATGTATTGGCGCCAATTTTTCCTCCCACTGAGGGCGAAGAGAAATATCGTGCACAATGCATGGCTGCCGAAGCTCACGAGCGGATGCGGCAAAAGCTGGAGATGCCGGTTTAGGAATAAAGTGTCCATGCATCTGCCCGTTGTGTTGCCTTTGCGACGGTGGTTGTTTGTTTGAGCGCAAGTGTTGCAGATGTTCTTGGTTGCGTTCTGAAGGTAAAGTAGTTTACACTCTCCTGAGTGCAGTATGCGTGTGGTGAGCGATCTGCTCAGTGCTCTTGCAGTTATTGTGATGCGTAGTGCAGAGAAGCATGCTTTGAAGAAAGGGAGTGTCGGATGAAGCGTTTTGGGTTGACGAGTGAGCAGGTTGCTGCGTCGAAGGCGGAGTATGGCGATAACCGGCTTACTGAAATCAAGAAAGAGGGTTTTTGGGCCAAGTTTTTGAATAACTTGGGAGATCCCATGATCAAGATTCTCTGTATCGCTTTGGGGATCAACTTTGTCATTTTTGTCCTCACAGTTACTGGTGTGGTTGAGGGAGAGGCCGATTGGATCGAGATGGTCGGGATCGCGGCGGCAGTTCTCATTGCCACGCTTGTATCGACTTTTTCGGAGTATAAGAATGAGAATGCATTTCAAAAGCTTCAATCCGATGCCTCTGCGATCGTGTGCAAAGTTTACCGTGACGGTCAGATTGCAGAAGTTCTCATAGATGATCTCGTTGTTGGTGACTGCATTCTTATGCAATCCGGCGATAAAGTTCCCGCGGATGGCATTTTGATAGATGGCAGCCTTCATGTGGATCAGGCTGTTCTGAATGGAGAAACCAAGGAGGCAACAAAGATTGTTCGCCCCGACGGCTATCAAGAAGACCCCGACGCGGCACTCGACTTCCTTGATAAGTACAAACTTTTCCGTGGATCTGTGGTTGTCACAGGCAATGCCATCATGCAGGTGACGACAGTTGGTGATCAATCTGTATATGGCAAGATTTGCGGCGAATTACAGCAAGAAGACGACAGGGACACCCCGCTCAAAGTGAAGCTCAGCAATCTGGCCCACAGCATAAGCAAGTTTGGCTACATTGGCGGTATATTAATTGCGGTAGCTCTTCTTTTCCAGCGCATTGTCATACAAAACAATTGGGATCTCAGCGCGATTATAGAATATTGCAGTAACTGGGTTGTTCTTCTCCAAGACGTCATTGCCGCTGTCATGCTTGCTGTTATCATCATCGTGATGGCGGTACCGGAAGGCCTGCCGCTTATGATCGCCATTGTTTCGGCGCAGAATATGGGCAAGATGCTTAAAGACAACGTCCTTGTGCGCAAGGTTGCCGGTATTGAAACAGCCGGCAGTCTGAATATCCTCTTCAGTGATAAAACGGGCACCATTACCAAGGGAGAATTGGAGGTTGTTAACTATATTTCTGGCGGTTTGAAAGAGTATAAAACGCTCGACACGGTTGAGGAAGGGCTGCAAAGTCTGGCTTCGCTCTGTATTCATGGCAACACAAGTTCAGTTGTGAGCAAAGAGAAGGATGGTACGGTGAGAGTTCTGGGGGGGAATGCGACAGAGCGCGCCCTCTTGAGCTTTGGCGTAACGAAAGAGGAAGTTCCTGACTTTACGAAGGTCAGAGCTATTCCGTTCAACTCTACGAATAAGTATTCGGCATCGCAGATATCCGGTGTGCAAGACATCACGCTCATTAAGGGAGCGCCGGAAAAGATCCTGGAGAGATGCAAGTTCTACTACGATGAAAATGGCGAGTCCAGGCCCTTTGAAGATGCTGAGCAGCTTAACGCCAGGATCGATGCGCTGGCTGTGCGCGCGATACGCATGCTTGCTCTGGCAACGTGTAAAGAACAGATCGAAGAAGACGACGACGCTTTGCCCGGCGGCGAATGGACCCTTGTAGGTGTTGTGGGAATTCGCGATGAAGTGCGTCCTGAGGCGATTACTGCCATCGAAGAAGTGCACCATGCCGGTGTTCAGGTTGTCATGATAACCGGTGATCGCCTCGAAACAGCAGTTGCCATTGCGAAAGAGGCAGGATTGCTGACGCGTGAAACCGATATTACGATGACATCCGATACGCTTGCGAAGTTATCTGATGACGAGTTGAAAGAAATGCTTCCGAATATTCGCGTTATTGCGCGGGCATTGCCCAGCGACAAGAGCCGCCTCGTGCGTGTTGCACAGGATCTGAACCTCGTCGTGGGTATGACAGGCGATGGTGTGAACGATTCGCCGGCACTCAAGGCGGCAGATGTCGGGTTTGCCATGGGCGGTGGAACCGAAGTGGCTAAAGAGGCGAGCGAGATCATTATTATGGATAATAATTTCAGCTCGATTGATAAGGCGATCCTCTACGGCAGGACGATTTTCAACAGCATAAGAAAGTTTATCATCTTCCAGCTGACCATTAACGTGGCGGCGGTTCTTGTGTCTTTCACTGCTCCGCTTCTTGGTATGGAGACGAATCCTCTTACGATTACGCAGATTCTCTGGATAAACCTTGTCATGGATACGCTTGCGGCGCTTGCCTTCGGCGGTGAACCTGCACTCAGGCGTTTCATGCATGAAAAACCCAAAAAGAGAGACGAGAACATTGTCAGTAAATACATGTGGTCGGCGATTATCACCGGCGCGCTGTTTACCTTTGCCGTCAGTATGGTTTTTCTGTTCACCGACATCGCGAAGGAATTCATTCGTGCTGATGAAATGGTTGACGGCGTCAAACAGAGTTATTTCTTTACGGCGTACTTCACCTTCTTCGTCTTTGTCGCGGTATTCAATGCATTTAATGCACGGACTGACAGGCTTAACCTGTTCGAGAACCTTTTGATGAATAAAGGTTTCCTCAGTATGATATTCCTTATCATCGTGGTTCAAATAGGCATGACATACTTCGGGCGTGAGGTGTTCCATTGCTATGGGCTTACAGGTATGGAGTGGGTGTTCATACTGATACCGGCAATCCTCATTATTCCTGTCGATTTGTTGCGAAAGACAATCATTAAATTCACGAAAATTACGTAGTAGGTCGAAATTCGGATGCTGCTCTCCAGAGGACAAAAAATCAGTTTCCCAAAACAGACGAAACGCGCGTCGGTCGCTCTCAGCTGGGATAACAGCATATCGGGTTCTTACAATGTAGAACTCGATATGTCTGCTTTCCTCCTGGACAGCGGTGGCAAAGTGCGCGGCGACGGGGATCTCATTTTTTACAACAATCCGGTCTCTGAGGATGGCGCCGTCAGGATGTTGTTCTCTGCGAGCGGAAACGCGGAAATATCCTTCGACTTTGGGAAAATTGCGCCCCATGTATCCAGAGTTGCGATTACCTTAACCATATACGAGGCTAACGAACGCAAGCATACGTTCAGGCAGGTTCCCGCCATCACGGGAAAGCTGTTGGCGGATGATGCGCATATTGCCGATTACACTGTTGATAGAGCGGGTTTCACCACAGAGACTGCGATTGTGGTGTGCGAGGTGTACCGTCATAGAGAAGAGTGGAAGTTTGCCTTTGTGGGTGCAGGGTATCGTGACGGTTTGGATGCGCTTTGCCGTTCGTATGGCATTTCGGTCGCAGAGAAGGCACAGCCCAAAACGCAGCAGGGAACGGCAAAACCGCAGCAAGGCGCGGCCAAACCGACACAGGGAGCAAAACCGGCGCAAAAGAAAGTACCCCAGGCAGCAACGCAGGACGAAATATTGCGTCTTACCAATGCTATCATTGGTGTATGGAATACTACGCGTGAAATTGTTCAAAAATATGGCTACAGCACGCCCAAAATGTCGAAGCAGGAACTCGACAGCCTTGTCGAATCGACGGATACGTTTGTATTTATTTCCGTTATCTTCTTCTGTAACAGAATCGGTATTGACGATGAAATAAAGGTCGCGTTTGTCGAACTTCTTCTTAAGAGAAGCAGGGAGTTTTCTGTCAGCGGTGCCATAGAGAACGACGGAATCAGAGAATATCTTGCGATGGAGTTCGATAGTTTTATCAGAAAGACCTTCGAATCTTTGAACCATGTCGTGATCAATCTTGGGACGCCAAAAATCAGAGCATCATCTCTTTTCGGTGTGGTTGTGTGTGGCATAGGGCTGCTGTTTTTGCGGGCGGCAGGGTATCCCGGTGAAGATGATGTCTCAGCCTATGATACGATATGCAATCTCCTCAGGTATGAAGAAAAGCCTTTGAGATTATTGGCAACCCGCTGTGATGTTTCGTCTTTTCATGAACTTTATGCATGGTACGACAAGTACCTGGCGGCAGATGGTCCTGCGCAGCAAAATGAACGCAAGCTGGAAAGGCTCCTGGCGGAGCTGAATAATCTTGCCGGGCTTTCTGATGTGAAGAGCGAAGTGAATTCTCTGCTTACGATGTATAAAGTCCAGCGAGCGCGGGAAGAACGGAATCTTCCGTGTGTGCCCATGCCCCTCAACCTCGTTTTTACCGGTAATGCCGGCACCGGGAAAACAACTGTTGCCGGCATGCTTGCCAGAATTTACAAGTGTGTGGGTATTCTTAAACGAGGGCATTTGATCGAAGTGGACTATTCGGCACTCCTGGCCGGAAGTGCTGCTCAAGCAGCCTTAAAGGTGAAAACAACGGTCATGAAAGCCCTGGGTGGTATCCTTTTCATTGACGGGGCGCATAAACTCGAAATGGAGGATCACGAAACAGGCAGCGAGGCTATTGCAACATTGCTCAAGGCGATGGACGAGAAGAGGGGAGAATTTATTGTCATTCTCGCCGGTCAAAGTGGTGCAATGCTGGAATTTATAAGATTGCGCCCGGGATTGCAGTCTCGATTCAATAAAACTATTCATTTCGAAGATTATAAGCCCGCAGAGTTGTTGGAAATATTCAAAGGATTGTGTAAAGCCAGCGGCCTGCTATTGTCGAGAGATGCTGAGAAGCAGAGTGCTTTGTTTTTGAATGCGCTCTATACTAATCGGGATGATGGTTATTCGAATGCCTATGATGTTCGTTTGTTTTATGAAAAAATGCTTATCTACCAGGCACACAGGCTTTCGATGCTGCAATCATATGCCGAAAATGAACTGTCGATTATAAAATATGAGGATGTGGCAAGTATTGAGAATTGATTAACCATAACCATGAAGGCGATGTTGCTGAATGGTTTTTTTGGAGGATTGAGAAGATTATGACAGTTTCACTTCAGAAGGGACAAAAAGTCGATCTCACAAAAGGCAATGCGGGTCTGCGCCGTATCATGGTGTGTTTGGGATGGGATGAAGTGCCTAAAAAAGGTTTTTTCAGCGCGTTTAAGCAGGACATTGACTGTGATGCGAGTGCGATTCTTCTTAAAAATCGCAAGTTTGCCGGAAATGACGATCTCGTTTATTTCGGCAACTTAAAGCACAAATCTGGTGCCATTCAGCATATGGGCGACAACCTGACCGGTGCGGGTGATGGCGATGCCGAGCAGATAAAGGTTGATCTTGGCAGTATTCCGGCTGATTGTGACGCCATTGTCTTTGTGGTGAATATCTACCAGGCAATACAGAGAAAACAGCATTTCGGTCTTGTTAAAAACGCCTATATCCGTATTGTCGACGATGCTACCAGCAAGGAGCTCTGTCGATTCGACTTATCCGATAATTACGACGGCAAGACGGCGATGATTGTCGCCGAAGTGTATCGCCACAGCGGGGAATGGAAGTTCAGCGCCATTGGTGAAGCAACACAAGACTCTGGGCTTAAAGAACTTTTACGAAGATACAGCTAGAGGCAGGTTCCATGGCATACCGGCTGTGATGAGATGTTCAGGTTGCGCATCCTATAAACAGTCACCTTTATATCGTTGGAGGAATTTATGGCAGTGTGTTTGACAAAGGGTCAGAAGGTTGATCTTACAAAAGGTAATCCAGGGTTGAAGCGAATCCTCATTGGTCTTGGCTGGGATACGAACAGGTATGACGGCGGCCATGATTTCGATCTTGATGCGGCGGCATTTTTATTAGGTGCTTCCGGGAAAGTGCAGAGGGATGCGGATTTCGTATTCTACGGCAACCTGTCTCATGTGAGCGGTTCTGTCGAACATAAGGGTGACAATCTTACAGGCGATGGCGAAGGTGATGATGAAACCATTCTCGTTGACCTCGCCCGTATACCTGCCGATGTTCAACGTATTGATTTTACGGTCACTATCCACGAAAGCGCCGAGAGACGTCAAAATTTCGGCCAAATATCCAACGCCTATATTCGTGTATTGGATGTAGATTCAGGCAGAGAACTTATTCGCTACGATCTTGGTGAGGATTATTCGATTGAAACTGCAATTGTTGTTGCGGAAATTTATCGACATGGCGGTGAGTGGAAGTTTAATGCGATTGGCAGCGGGTTCGAAGGCGGTCTCAGAGCTCTGTGCCAGAACTTTGGCGTGAGTGTATAGTTTTCTGTTATGCTTGCTCATACATTGAGGAGTTGAGTTTATGGCGATTAGTTTACAGAAAGGTCAGAAAGTTGACTTGACGAAGGGCAATGCCAATTTGTCCAAAATTTTTGTTGGTCTTGGCTGGGACACGAACAAGTATGACGGTGGTTACGATTTCGATCTTGATGCTTCTGCATTTTTATTAGGTGCATCCGGGAAAGTGCAGAGGGATGAGGATTTCGTATTCTACGGCAATCTGGCTCATTTGAGCGGCTCTGTCGAACATACGGGTGATAATCTTACAGGTGATGGCGAAGGTGATGATGAGGTGATCAACATCGACCTGTCGCTCGTTCCGGCGAATATTGCAAAAATTGTTATTACTGTTACCATTCACGAAGCCAGACCACGCGGGCAAAATTTTGGTCTGGTGTCCAATGCTTATATTCGCGTCGTAGACGCAGTAAATGGTTCAGAACTCATCCATTATGATCTGGGAGAAGATTTCTCTATTGAAACCGCCATCGTTGTGGCTGAGTTTTACCGCCATAACGGTGAATGGAAATTTGGCGCAATCGGAAGCGGATTCTCCAATGGTCTCTATGCGCTTTGTCAACATTTTGGCGTCAATGTGTAGTGCGTTGATGTTTGTGGCGCGGTTTGTTCTTCGCTGAGCATGAGGCCAGGGGGACATTGCTGCACGCCGCCTATGGCCGACAGGGTGATAGCGGCGCGCGGCCTTACACCGTCAATGACTTCATCGGTATGATGGCCATTGTCGGCGGTAACGCCATGGCATCAATGGCAGCTGGCAGGCAGGCGAGTGAAATGTCAGGCTCCCAGTCATATGCCCTGTTGCAAGTCAATGCGTTGGTCTGTTTTCGTACGTGTCTTTTGGATTAAATTAACTTGGAAGCATAAACAATGCCTGATCTTACATCGCTTTATTTCCCTTTTTTGGGTGTCATGGCAGGGCTTGCTGTCATCGTCTTTATCTCGCTCTTCTTTGTCAATGCCGGCTATGGGATGTTTCGTACCCCGCAATGGGGACCTTCCGTTCCAACTCGCATTGGCTGGGTCATCATGGAAGCACCCGTTTTCATCTTCATGACGGTACTCTTCCTGGCTTCGGATCGGACGTACTCAGCCATCTTTCTGATATTTTTCCTGCTCTTTCAGGCACACTATTTCCATCGTGCCTTCATTTTTCCCATGCTCATCCGTACATCGCAAAAGATGCCGCTTTCGATCATCGCCATGGCCATTGTTTTCAACGCCTGCAATGTCCTCATGCAGGCCGGGTGGCTCTTCTATGTGGCACCGGATGGTCTCTATACGAATGCCTGGTTGACGAGCCCCCAGTTCATCATTGGTGTCATCCTCTTTGTGACAGGCATGGTCATCAATATTCATTCTGATCGCATCATTCGGCGGCTGCGAAAACCAGGCGATACCAGTTATCATTTCCCAAAGAAAGGCATGTACCGCTATGTGACGTCAGCCAATTACTTTGGCGAGTGCATCGAATGGCTTGGCTTTGCCTGCCTGACCTGGTCATGGGGAGGTTTGGTCTTTTTTATCTGGACATTTGCCAACCTCGCACCCAGAGCAAAAAAGCTCAATGCGCGCTATAAGGAACAGTTCCCTGAAGCGTTTGCTGCCACGAAACCCAAGGCCATCATTCCCTTCATCTTTTAGCACGCTGTTTTTCTTTTTTCGTGGGGGAACACGTTCCCCCCACCCCCCTGCAATACCTTCGTATCGCTTGTGGGTAGAGTGACAATACTTCGCATTGTGAGCGGGGGAGGTTACAGCTCCGAGCCCCTTGGAGGTGCTGGGCCTTCTTCCAAAGTGTACTCGCAGGGGCGGCCTGTATGTCTCTTCCTTTATGTCTGAAAATGCTCTGGCAACAAAAAAAGCCCCGCCGGGCGGGGCTCATCCATTTGACGGTTTTGACCTAATTGCAATGGACGTTGGGGCTGCCCGTCACCATCTTGCCCGTGCCGCCACAGTGTGCTGTCTTATCGCCAAGGCGAACAAGCTTTATGCTGTTAACGAAAACGTTGGGACTGCCCGCATCGGTGTTAAAGGTGTTAGGCCCGCAGCACGCGGCGTGAATGCCGGGGTCGCCCACGCGAATTGCCGAAAGGCTATTGATAAAGACGTTTGACGAACCGGAAATCGTTGGGCCAATACAGACATGGGCGCAGCCAGGGCAACCATGGGCATCGCCGGGAACGAGTCCAAGATCACTGAGTCGTACGGATGGTGGCATAAAAATCCTCCCCAAAATGGGGTCTGTCGACCCCGTCAAGCAAACCTCTGTTGGTGTACTGCGCAAAAACCATGCCGAAGATGGCAGGGTGATGCTATTTTCCGGCTTCCTTCAGCGCCTCGTCGATCAGCACCACGAGCCTTTCGAGAGGCTGCGCGCCTACGACAAGCTTACCGTTAATGAGCATCGAAGGCGTTCCCTTGATACCCACAGCCTGTCCATGTGCCAAATCGGCTTCGACCTGTGCTGTGAACTTGCCCGAATCCAGTGCAGCATTGAACCTGGCCATATCGAGGCCGATCTCTTTGGCATAGTATTCCAGGTGCTCGCGCTTGAGCGCCTTCTGATTTTTAAACATCAGCGCATGCATTTCCCAGAATTTCCCTTGCTCGCCAGCTGCCAGCGCCGCTTCCGAAGCAAGCTTGGCATTGGCATGGAAGGGCAGCGGGAAGTGCTTAAACACGACCCTGACCTTGCCATCATAATCCTTGAGAACCGTCTCAAGCGTGGACTCAATGCGAGTGCAGAAGGGGCATTCGAATTCACTGAACAGCACGATGGTGACAGGCGCATCGTCGGCCCCCCTGGCATAGGCACCCTCGATTGGTACGACAATGGGTCCCTCCTGAGCAGGCGCATCACCAGCTGCCTGGCGAAGGGCGCGCCTGTCCGGCATGGGGTTTGCCGCCGCATCTGCCACCACCTTTGCATAGATCTCGCTCGGTGAGACCCCGCTCTCCAAATACCTTGCGACGAGACCAAGCTCCCTGTCCACGGCCGCCTGAAATGCCTCAAGGGGCTGTGCACCGCTCATGGGCATACCGTTGAGGAAGAAGTGGGGCGTTCCCTTGACACCGAGGCTGCTGCCCTGAGCAAAATTCGCCTCTACCTTTTTGGCAATAATCTCGCTGTCCATATTGGCAATAAACTGCGCCTCATTGAGACCAAGTTTTCTGGCATAACCGATGAGATCGTCGCGCGTCAGCGCCTTGGTGTTCTCAAACAGCATTTTGGCGTAAGGCCAGAACTTGCCCTGCATGCCAGCCGCCTCGGCGGCCTGGTGTGCAAGCGGGGCATTCTTATGGAACGGCAACGGGTTGTGCTTAAACACCACTCTGATCTTGCCGGGGTTATTGGCGACGAGCTTATCGACCGTTTCCATGGCCCGTGCGCAGAAAGGACACTCAAAGTCGGTGAACTTAACGAGTACCAGCGGTGCCTCAGGATCGCCGAGCACGGGTGCCCCACTGATGTCAACAAAGACCCTGCCTCCCCCTTCTCCATCTGCGCCGGGAGGCAGACGACGTCCCGGGCGGCGGTCACCCCGCGGGCCTCTGTCACGGAATTCACCCCTGTCACGGAACTCACCTCGCAGACCTTCACCTCTGATGGCGTCACGCCTGTTCACCCTGGCTTCGGCAAGTTTCTTGTCGATGACGATTTTGAATGCGTCAAGTGGCTGCGCCCCCGATACACTCTCGCCATTGATGAGGAAGTGCGGCGTTCCCGATATCCCCCTCTCAGCCGCTTCCGCCAAATCCCGATCGATGGCTGCCACCGTCTCAGGTGAATGCCAATCCTCCTCGAATCTGCGCATATCCAGGCCAATCTTCTTGGCATAACCACGCAAATCCGCTTCGGAAAGATTCTTCTGGTTCTTGAAAATGATCTCGTGCATTTCCCAGAACTTCCCCTGAAGGCCCGCTGCGTAAGCCGCCTGATGGGCTGACCTGGCCTTCTTGTGGAAAGAGAGCGGATGATGCGAAAAGACAACGCGCACATCATTGGGGTAGGCAGCCAGAATCTCGTCGATGGTTGGTTCAGCGCGGCTGCAGAATACGCACTCATAGTCGCTGTAAACGACAATCGTCACGGGAGCATCTTTGGCACCCTTCATAGGACGGCCAAGCTCATCCGTGAGTTTCCCATCCCCGTCGGCCTGCTTGATCATATCGGCGATATAATACTTCGCATTCGGCTGTGACAGCAGGAGCTCTACGCGCCTGACCTCAGCATTGACGGCGTCCATGAGCGTGGCGGCGTTGATAAGGCCGTTGAATTCTACCCGCGTGGCGTTCACAAAAACTGCCGGCGTCGACTGTATGCCAAGCGATGCGCCCAAATCGATGTCGCGCTGTACGGCCTGACGCACAGCGGGCGAGTTGAGGTCGTTCTTAAATTGGTCGAGATTCAGGCCAATTTTCGTGGCATAGCCAAGGAGCGCATCCTGCGAGAGGTAAGTTTCCCTCGTGGCGGCCTGGCGCGAGCCTTCAAAAATGGCGTTGAACATAGGCCAGAATTTCCCCTGAAGGTGTGCCGCCTGAGCGGCCTGTGCCCCCAGCATCGCATCAGGATGCGACGGCAAAGGGAAAGCCTTGTAAACGACCCGAAGACGATCACCATGGACCTTAAATGCCTTATCGAGAAATTGTGCATATAATTCGCGGGATGCCAGGCATTGAAAATCCGTAAAAACGACAACCGTTGCCTCGGCATTGGCATTGCCCTTTGCCGGACTTGAAGCAACCGGCAATTTGCTCGAATCGATGGTCAGCCGGGCGATTTGCGCTGACACATCCTGAACCGTGTCAATGCCGGCCCGCTGAAGCGTGTAATACCCTGCCCCAAATCCAACGAGACCCGCAAGAATAGCCGTTGCTCCAATAATAAACGGTGTGCAGGAACGTGATTCTGACCGTGATTTCGATAAATTAACAACCATATTTTCTCCTAACCCATTTTCGTTCGATGACTTCTGAGCCTGCCGTGCGCTGGCAGTGAGTCACCCTGATGCCATGATGCAAAACAGCCGTACCAAGTTAGCACACTTTTGCCCACACAGACAAGCGGCCAAACGCGCATCGCTTTGAGGCAGATCATGCGTGTTTTGGGGACGCCCGCTATTGCCCGGGCCGGGCAATACGCGGCGCGGGCACGGCTATCTGCCCGGACAGATACGCCGTGCCTTTTATTTTTTGTGGGGGAACTGATTCCCACGAACCCCCTGCAATGCTTACGCATTGCTTGGCTCAGACATCTCTGCCTTCGGACAATCAGTTTCTGGCCTTTGGAGTTTTTTGTTCCCCTTCTCCCCTTCTCCCCTTCTCCCCTTCTCCCCTCCATGCAATGTCTGGTGCCAGGCCAAAACCGATGCACTTTGCCACTTTACCCACAGGCGATACGCGCACCCCTCCGTCGATGTCTCCCTCCCCCATAGGCGTTAACTTAATAGTGAATATTTAAGTTTGATTTCTCAGAACACCAATAATTCCTTTGCTAATTCGTTATATTGATAGCAGTTCTGCAGCTTGAGCTTGAGCTTGAGCTTGAGCTTGAGCTTGAGCTTGAGCTTGAGCTTGAGCTTGAGCTTGAGCTTGAGCTCATAGCTAGTAGCTACTAGCTAATAGATCTTGATTAAGAGCCATAAGGCAAAAGAGCAATAAAGTTAATAATCAGGTTAACGCCTATGGGGTCACCCCCTGTCGGCTTTGCCGACATCCCCCTCGGAGAGGGGGGCAGCGGGGCGTTGCGGGGCGGCGATTGAGCCCCGCAAAGGGGGTAGCCGCGTATTGGCCTGCGGTTGTCCGCAGGACGATAGCGGCGCAGGGGGCGTTGCCCCCTCCTGCGATGCCATATTTGCGATGCCATATTAATGATGTGCTTGGGCGTGATTTTTGGAGGCATTTGTGGTAAAGCAGGGTTGTTCTTTGTGGGCGCCGGGGCAGACATTCGTGCTCAGGCCTTGCGGCCAGTTATGCGGTGCATGTTTTGTATTGGGTCGGTTTGGGAAGTATTTGGAGGAAGCATGCGTGGAGTGAAACGTCACATATTGTATTTGGCTGCCTGCACCGGCATGGCAGCGGCCATGGGGTGTGCTGAGGTAGATAACAGCGTTGAGCCGCGCTGTGGCGACGGTATTTGCAATGGCGGTGAGACGCCGGAAACGTGTCCGGACGATTGTGGTCAGCCGGCTTATTGCGGCGATGGCGAGTGCAACGGCGGCGAGACTTCTGCGACGTGTCCTGAGGATTGCGGCGAGGTGGCTTCGATTTGCGGTGATGGCGTGTGCGATGCGGACGAGACGCCCGAGACATGTCCGAAGGATTGTGCTGTAGGGCCTTCTTGCGGCGACGGCAGGTGCAATGGTGACGAAACGGAGGTTACCTGTCCTGAAGATTGCGGTGGCGGTACAGAGAATCCGGGGTTTGGGTTTTGCGGTGATGCTGTGTGTGATGAGGACGATGGCGAAACGGCCTTGAACTGTCCTTCAGATTGTCAGCAGGATGTTGTGATTGACAAGGTGTCGCTTGCCACCTTCCACGCTCTCGACGAAGTCAGGTATCGCGTCTATCACGACCTGCATATTGCGACCGCGGGCAAAAAAACAGGCAATTCCAATGATTTTTTCCGTTTCCCCTACCCGAGCAGTTTGAGAACCGACGAGCACGGCCGCCCCGTTCTTGCAGGCCTGCATCTTCCCGGGCTTGCATCCTCTTTGCCGATGGTAGAAACGATGCTGGGTTTCGTTCAAACGGAACGCAGTGGTTTTCCTGCGATTGGTGCGGTTTATTTTCGGCTGACGGATAGTGTTGATACGGCTTCGCTGGCAAAGACGCCAGACGAGACCATTTTGCCTGGTTCCTGTTTTCAGCTTATCAATGTCGAGAAAAGATCGCCTCGCTATGGTGAACGTGTGCCGGTGTACGTGACTTTCCGCCCCGAAAGCACGGCCCTGTGGGCGCCCAACACGTTGGTGATGCGGCCTGTGCCAGGGGTTGGGCCTCACCCCGGGGAGAGATATGTTGCCATCGTGCAGGATTGTCTGACGTCTTCCGGGCGCAAATTCGACCAGTCCCGAAAGCTGCGCTACATTCTGTCAAAAGCTGCTCCCAATGAAATCGGTCAGCATACAGATGCTTATGTCGATGCGCTCAAGGAACTTGGCTATGACTTTGGCAAGATTCGAGCAATGGCGGGTTATGTCACATCGAACCCTGCCGAGGAGATGCATAAGGTTGCAAGAGATCTTAAGGGAAGAGGTAGCGTTGTCACCAATGCCAATGGTGTCGCCGTGGGCACTTATACGCTTGCCGATTCGAGGGGGCATGTGTTCGTTGGCAAGTTCAGGACGAGGAACTATCTGGAGGGTGTTGCGCCCTATAATGCACCTGGTTCGGGTCGGATCCGCTTCAGCGAAACGGGGCAGCTTCTGAGCATTGGCAAGGAAGAGACCGTCACATTTGCCGTGACTGTGCCTTCGGCGGCGATGCCCGCGGAAGGCTATCCCATCATCGTTTACGGGCATGGCACTGGCGGCGATGCCAGGTCACACTGCAGGAACTGGTGGGGAAATGACGAGGGTGTTACTTTGATCAGAAACGGCGTGCCTGTTTCGATGCTCGGTTTTGACGCATGTTTGCAAGGCGAGCGTGGTTCTGCGTCAAGTATGACAGACATGATTTTTATGTTTGTGACCAACCCGATTGCTGTGCGTGAGAGCGTTCGTCAGACGGTTATCGATATGCTCGTGTGGTATGACATTCTGGATCGCGGCGTGCTTGTTCTTCCGCCTCCGCCGGGTAAAACCGAAAACGTCATTTTTGATCCCAGCTATGGTTTGTTCATGGGACACAGTCAGGGTACACAGGAAGCGGGGCTTTTGCTGGGTTTGACCGGCAGCATCAAGAATGCCTTCCTTTCGGCCGGCGGGGGCGGCATCCTCGTAAGCTTTACGAGCCTTGCCATGTCTGTTGATCTTGCTGGTTTTTTCAAATTCGATAATATGAAAGTCTCCGACATTGTGGGCAATTACCTGATGGGATTAAAAGAGGGCGAGCTGTCGGTTGACGCTTTCATCACCAATCAGTTTGTTCAGCCGCTGATGGATCCCATTGAGCCGCTTAATTATACGCATCTGTTTATCAAGGAGCCGATAGCGGGCGCTGTGTCTAAGAATATTGCTCAAACCATTGGTCTTGGCGATGAAAACACGCCGCAGGAGATTCAGTTTGCCATGGCGACGGCGATTGGCCTGCCAACCGTTGGCGAGATGTATGCTGTCAGTGATGCCATGCGTCTGGCCAAGATGGATAAAGCCCTGACGTCTCCTGTTTCGAATAACATTGTCACCAAGAACGGAAATGTGACGGGCGGTGTCATGCAGTTCACGTACACGAGCGGCAATCCTCACTTTGTGATTTATTATGTGCCGAGTGCACAGCGAACCTATGTCGACTTTTTTAAATCTGTGCTTGAGGGCAAACCGACGGTCAGTGTCAGCGGTCAGACACCGGCCAAATAAAAACTGATCGCGGTGCGCCCTTCAGTTTTTTCTTTACGTGGGGGAGCATTGCTCCCCACACCCCCTGCGAGCCTCCCCTTGTTTCTGTACACCCTGGGCTGCGAGCAGGGGAGAAGCAATTTGCTGTTTGCTGCTCTGACGAAAGTTGGGCATGTTTTATGTGCTTGTGCTGTTTGATCTGGGATAGGAGACTGGGCCGGTTTGGAAAGGTTTGCCCATGCCGGCAGTTTGTGAACCGGGACCAGTTTGAGTTTCTTTCGTGACGGGAATAGCATGAAATTCAGAATATGGCGTCAGGCGGACGCACAACATGAGGGCCATTTTGAGACTTACGAGCTGTCGGTGACACCCGACATGTCGCTTTTTGACAGCCTCGATTCTCTGAACGAATCTCTGGTGCGCCGCGGTGAGCATCCCGTGGCTTTTGATTCGGATTGCCGCGAGGGCATTTGTGGCATGTGCGGTCTTGTGGTCGATGGCGTTCCCCATGGCCAGGTATCGGGTACGACGACTTGCCAGCTGCATATACATCACTTTGCCGAAAAAGATCAGGTTACCCTCGAACCGTTCCGGGCGAAGTCGCTTCCCATCATTAAAGACTGCATGGTTGATAAATCCTCCCTTGAGCGCGTTGCCAAAGCGGGTGGTTATATCAGCATTAAGACAGGCCAGCAGCCTGACGCTCATGCCATTCTGATTCCAAAGAAAAAAGCGGACGAAGCGTTCAGCTATGCCGCATGCATTGGCTGTGGGGCCTGTGTGGCTGCCTGCTCGAATGCGGCGGCCCACCTGTATGCCGGTGCAAAGATTGCCCAGCTGCTGGCTTTGCCTCAGGGGCATCCAGAGCGCGGCATGCGTGCCTCACGCATGGTAGACCAGCTCATGGCCGAGGGTTTTGGCGGATGCTCAAATGAGGGGGAGTGCGAAGCCGTTTGCCCGAAACGCATCAAAACCGGCGCCATCGCTGCCATGCAGCGTGAGCTCGTGCGTTCACTCTTTAGCCGCTGATTGGAATTGCGTTCAAGCGGGGCGTTGCGGGGCCGGCTACTCCGGCTGGGGGTAGACGCGTATCGGCCGTTCCGGCCGATAGCGGCGTAGGGGATTTCCCCCTCAGAAACATCGTCACAAGGGGCAACGATTTTAATCCGAAGGGGTGCACTCGTTTTTTCATGGCGAAGAATGTGGCACACGTCACCCTCACCCGCAAGCGATACGAAGTATCGCAGGGGGTTCGGGGGAACGGGTTCCCCCGAAAAAGCATTAACCGTGTGTGTGTGGCTGTTTGCCCAGGGCCATGGTGACGAGTTTGCGCGGGCCGTGCCGGAAGATAAGCACCATGCCGGCTGTGGCGAACAGGGCGAGCGGCAGGCTGAAGGGAAGATGGCTGCCTGGTTCGGCGTCGTGTAGGTGAGTGTCTTCGGGTGGTGTTGCGAGGTTATGAACGGTGGTCATATCGCTGAGTTTGTTGCCTGGGGTAAGCCATGCTGGCAGGGTGGCCAGAGCGATGATGAGGCAGGGCGCAAGGATTTGGATTCGGCGGATGGCAGGGCGTAAAGTCGCATCGTTGGCGGCGAGGGCTTGGGCGCCCCGCGAGTGGTAGCCATTTCGGAAGACAGTGCAGAGCCCCAGGCCGAGGATCATGGCGATGACGGTGCGCGGTATGGGTGGGGCCGGCAATGACATCATAAGGGCCATGGCCGTGGCAATGGCGATGGTCGGGATATGGGTTTGGCTGTAGAAGAGTGCCAGGAGGAGGAGGAGTGAGAGCCCGGCGAAGACAGCGATGGTCAGGCTTGGGTCATGGGTGATCAGGAAAGATTTGAGCGGGTCGAGAAATGAGGGCAGTGCGCTGAGTGCAAGGGCGAAGATGATAAGCTGGCTCCAGGAGGTCGCAAGCCATTGTGTGAAAGTATTGTGAGTGGTGCAGGGTGGTGTGTCTGTGCGTGTGGGAAGATTTCGCATTTCGAGGCAGGCATAAAGGATGATGCAGGCGCAGGCGAGGGCGAAGAATGCGTTGAAGCGCCAGTCGAATACCGTGAGGAAGGCGATGATGCCGGTTGCTGCGAGCCATCTGGGACGTTTATCGAAGGCAGCGGATCCTGGCGGTGGATTGAGGATTGAGGCCAGGCGTCTTCCGGTCTCTTGCAGGTTTTGTTTGGGGTGGCTGGCCAGGCGATAGAGGACGAACAGGAGGCATGCTGCGGCGAGCCAGAGCGGTGCGATGGTGTCGGCTGCGTGTTTCAGGGCAATCAGGATGTCGGCGCCATGACTGTGGTCGTCTACCGGGGCGATGATGTCGATGAGCACGAGTGCGAAGATGCCGGACAGGGCACCCAGCCCTTCGGCGGGGTTCCATCGGGGACAATCCTGCGGACTGCGTTTAATATTGATGCTGTGGAAGACGACATGAAGGAGCATGCCGGCGATGAGAGCCTGCAGCAGGTTGAGCAGTGTCAGCCCCAGGTGTGGCAACGCCATGTGGCCTAAGACATACCCTGCGACGGTCGACAGTGCGTTGGCAGCGATGACCGTGGCCGTCACTTTGATGCCGTATCGGGGCATGAGTATGAATGTCAGGAAGATTCCCTCAGGCAAACGGTGGAACAGGACGCCCAGGCCAAGTTTCTGAACGAACTGATCTGTTGCAGCGTGTTCGACATCGCCCATCGACAGCGTGATGCCATCAAGCACAGAGTGGGTCACGACGCCAACAAGCAGGAAGGTCAGGAGAAAATTCCACTTGCGGCGATGACCGTGTGTGCGCTTTTCATGGTCATGACCATGGTCATGCGGCTGAAGGTTGTGCAGCAGGGCAGGGACGAAAAAGCCGAGGCCTGCTGCCAGAAGCGCGGGAAGACCTGCCACCTCAAGGCTGTGAGGGATAAGGTGAAATAATGTCAGACCGACGACCGACAGAAATACGAAGGCATCGAAGAATGAAAGCCACAGGACGCGTTTTCGGATCAGGGGGTAGATGAGCGCTCCGATGCAAAGCGCCACTAAACTGATGATGAGTTTAAACATACGAGGCTATGGCCGGCGATGGCTTTGCAAGCCGCATGACGGTGAGATGAGAATCAAAACAGGAAGCATGTCGTCTCGAAAAAAGACGAGCGCTGTCCGTATCTACCACGTGGTGAAGAAATAAGTGAAACCGAAATGTTCCTTGCAATCGTATACTTGTCAGGGGCATGTGGCAAGTGGATAACATGAGCGGGTTTGATACTGTTTCTAAGTCAAATGTTGGCGCTCGTAAAACCACCCCGCCCTTCGGGCACCCCTCCAATGGAGGGGAATTTAGATGTATGCTTATTCTGGTAGCATTATAGACATCATGCAGTCTATGCCCGGCTCTGCATGATTTCCTGCTCGCAATGCAGGGTATGTGGCCCTAAACGATGCATGTTGCCACTTCACCCAAGCGATACGAAGTATCGCAGGGGGTGTGGGGGAGCAATGCTCCCCCACAAAAAAGAAAATGCTAGAGCCCCTCGATTTTGGCATCACTGTGGACATTTTCATGGCGCGATTCGATGTGGCCCCGGGCAGTGCGTGCGTGGATGCCACAGAGTTTTGCCTCAATGGCATTGGCATCAAAGCCCAGGTGTTTTGCCAGGTATGCGCGCGATGCGCCATAGGCGAAAGTATCCTGAAGGCCGAGGCGATGAACGCGGATGCCCAGGCCCTCCGTGGCGACGATTTCGCACACGAGGCTGCCCAGCCCGCCGATGATCGAATGGTTCTCGGCAACGACGATGTCGGTGATGCCCGGCAGCAGATCGAGGAGGGCCGCCTTTGGGAATGGCTTGATGGCGGCGGCATTGGCATGGATGAGGGGGACGTCTGCCAGAGACTCGGCCTCGGTCGCCAGGATGCCGTATTCCGTGCAGATGCTGCTCGTCAGGAGCAGTGTCCTGGCTTCGCCGTCGCGTCTCAGAACCGTCAAACAATCCAGCGGAAATGCCCTGCCTTCCGGGAAGATACGCGGCACTTCGCCGCGAAGCACGCGTACGTAAACGGGGCCCGGAATTCGTTCGGTGGCATCCAGGACACCTTCGACCTGCGTGGCATCGGCGCAGTCGAGGATCGTCATGTTGGGGAGCGCGCGCATCAGGGCAATGTCGTCGATGGCCTGGTGGGTGACGCCGCCCGGTGTCGTGATGCCCGGCAAGAACCCCATCAGGCGCACCGACACGTTGGGATAGGCAATGCTCATGGCAACCTGGTCATAAATCCGCCGCGTCAGAAAAACGGCAAAGGTGTGGAGAAAAGGTTTAAACCCTTCCCTGGCCATGGCGCCAGCTGCGCTGGCCATATTCTGCTCCGCCATGCCCATCGAAAAATAGCGCTCGGGATAAGCTTCGCGGAACGCGTCCGCTTCGCATGAACCGGTCAAATCCGCCGTCATGACGAGACATTCGGAACGATCTTTCATCCATTGTACGAGGTGTTCACGGTGCGGGCGTTTTACAATCGGAAAAGTCATGCCTCTTTCTCCCATGCCTGGCATTGACGCTCATAGGCGGCGCGCTCCTGGTCGGATGTGAACCTGAGATAGTGAAGTTTTGGGTGGCGCGTCTGGAGAAGCGGCAGCCCCTGCGTAGGGTTGGTGCGGCAAAGGACGACGTGCGGCTTGTTGTGCGTCGGCCGGCCGGCGGCACAAAGAATGGCCGAAATATCGTGGCCGTCGATCTCCGAGCAGGCACACCCAAACGCCTCAATCCGCGCACCAAAGGGTTCAATGAGCCCAACGTCCCGAATGGGGCCGTCGCACTGAAAGCCATTGGCATCGACAAACACCAGCAGATTATCCAGCCGGTAAAACGCCGCCGCCGCCAGCGCTTCATACGTCTGCCCTTCCTCAAACTCGCCATCCGACATAAAAACGACCACTCTCCCGGTGTCGCCGCGAAGCCGCCGCGCCAAAGCAAGCCCCATCGCCTGGCTGATCGCCTGCGCAAGGCTGCCGGCAGTATATTCATGGCCGGGACTGTGCTCGGCACCAATCATCTCCAGGCGCGAACCGTCGACGTTAAATTGCGCCAAACTGTCTTCTGCCATGCGGCCATGCTCAATGAGCGCCGCATAAAGCACCAGCGCATAGTGCACGGGCGAAAAGACAAATCGGTCAAAGTGCGCCGCCCTGGGGCCATTGTAGCCAGCGCCCGTCTGAGCTGGCCGTTCAGGGCCCGGGACGCCTTCAAAGGGCAAAGGCACAGCCTGCCCAACCGACGTGCCAATTTTGAGAACTGCCCCGTAAAGCGCGCTGAGCACCTCGGCGCTGCTGCACGCCTGGCTCATGTACCCGCCGCCGTTATCGAGAATATGCCGAAGAACGCGACGGCGTATGCCATTCGCTCGCGCTTGTATGTCCGGTATCAACAATTTAAACTCCTCTTTGTTGGGGACCATAGTAGAGACAGGGCATGCCTTGTCTCTACATGCGGGCAACAATCATCGCCTTCGGATTAAATTTTTTTTCCCCTTGTGGCAATTTTTTTGTGGGGGAAATCCCCCTGCGCCGCTATCGGCCGCAACGGCCGATACGCGTCTACCCCCTGTGCGGGGCTCAGGCGCCGCCCCGCAACGCCCGGCTTTTTTGTGGGGGAGCATTGCTCCCCCACACCCCCTGCGATGCTGCGCATCGCTTGTAGGTGAGGAGCTCGTCGGCCTACAGGCGAAACACGACGCTAAATGTGGAATGAACATGGTGAATTGTTCCTCCCCACTCTCCAAACCTCAGTACGGGGTCATAATTGAGATTAAGCCGGAGCGACAGCGAAGAGGCAATAGCCCACTCAAAGCCGAGACCAAGCGTGAAAATAAGTTGGTGATCGGTTATTGTGCGGAATCCAACATCAACATAACGCTGAAAAGAGTTAAGATGGTAGTGGCACTTTCGTTGGAATGATTGACGGCGATTGGACGAAAGGCTTCAGCGAGTGCGTTTTCGAGTTCGTCGTTCAGGCCATCGCCGTCTCTGTCGAGCAGTGGATCGGTTTCGTAGATGCTGTTTGGCAGTGTAATGGATGGGCAAGCATCGCCCGAAGTCGTAGTTGGGCGAGTTTGGGGTGCAATGCTGGTTGCCCCAATGGGTAATGATCATGGAGCGCACGCGGAAATAGGGGTCAAACGTTGGCCGGGTATTGCCTTCGGCATCTGTCGTGGCATTGGGCTGTATGGCGACGAATCGGTTCAACTCGTCGAGGACCCCATAGGCGATATCGTTCCACAACCTGGCATCGCAATTGCCACCAAGAAAATAGTTCATCCTGTCCATGGCGGGTGTCTTGGCATATGAGCCCGGATAGTAGGTCATCCTTACCCCGTTGCCGCCGATGCGCAGGTAGCAATCCAGGTTGTTAAAAAAGCGTACGATGCGCACCGAGCGAATTTTCCATGTCTCGCCGCCGCCATTTTGCCTGAAACGCACGCCATCCTCACCGGCACGAATCCATGTGCTCAGGTCGGTGCCGAGATTGACGTACCGCGTGCCTGCCCCATCGGTATTATTGTAGACGGTAAAATGGCATGGCCCCGAGGTCGAATCAATATAATCCCAGTTGGCCAATGTGTTGGCCAGAAGCACAGAAGGCTGATTGGGATAAAGATGAATGTCCTCGGAATGATTGCCGCTGGCGCTGCTCATGGTGATGCTGCACAGCGGTTGGAGCGCCTGGCGCGTATTTGCGAAATCGTTGCCTAAATCAGACTTGCAGCCGGGCAACTGAAACAGCCAGCATGAAGCCAAGACCAGCATCCATGGCTTGCGGATCTTGTTTACTTTTTGATTTTGCTTAGACATGGGCTCTCCTGAGTGCGTGTTGCGAAGGCGCAGAAATAAAAGTCCAATCTTGACGTATGAGCAAATCCTGAAATTGATGCCAAGATCGATTGCAAAAGCGCACAAAACCAAGCAAAATCGTTATATCGTACTTTATTTAGGACGATTGACCAAGCGGCAAAGGAAAATCATGCCCACAAGCGATGCGCGTTCCTCCACGAACCACCCCGCCCTTCGGGCACCCCTCCAAAGGAGGGGAATTGCCAGCAACACCTTTATTTCGTGGTTCATGATTGCTCATGGTGCCAAAAGCGATGTACGTTGCCATCACCCACAGGCAATGCGAAGCATTGCAGGGGGTGTGGGGGAACGGGTTCCCCCACAAAAAACCAAACAGCGGGGCGTTGCGGGGCCGGCGACTGAGGCCCCGCTCTTGGGGGTAGACGCGTATCGGCCCGCGGTTACCCGCGGGCCGATAGCGGCGCAGGGGGCGGCGGCCCCCTCGCAAGATTATTGATTTTTGCAGCGATTGTTTCGAGTCATTGTCTTGCGGAAGAAAATACTTGATATTTCGCTCAGGCCACGTACTATGTTGCTCGGTTTTTCGCAGCGAGCAGAGCAGGGCTGCGTTTCATGTTGTGTTTGAAGAAGAGTACTGTGCAGTACTGATTTGGATGAGGAGCTTCCGATGGCCCGCAAATGTGTGTTTACAGGTAAGTCGCCACTCGTTGGCAACAATGTCTCCCACGCGAATAACAAGACGAAAAAGGTTCAGCTGCCGAACATTCAGACGAAGCGCATTTACGTCAGCGAGTTGAATCGCTTCGTCCGCGTTCGTTTGTCGACGCGGGCGCTGCGTACGGTGAGCAAGCTTGGCTTGATTCAGTACATGAATGACTGTGGCATTCGTCTTAAGGATATCGAAATTTAGTGTGTTGAGACGGACGAAAGGGCACCGCTTGCGGTGCTTTTTTTGTATGCAGGTACGGCAATGAAGGGTTGGCGGTACGCGTCGTGGAGTCTTTGGCTCGTGGTGGTTTTTTGTGGGGCATGTGCGCCGCAAGCGACAGAGGATGTGGCACCGCCGCCGCAGGCAGAGTCTGCGCAGGACGCGGGCAGCGTCCAATGGATGGATGCGCTTTGGGAGCATTTGGTCAGCACTTTGGAGGCTGAGGAGGAAGCGCACCGGCTGCAGCGTGTCTCTTCGCGTGCAGCGGCCGAAGCGGCTTTTCTTGAGGCCCGGCAGAGAGGGGAGCGTCCAAGGCAGCCCGAGCGTGCGCAGGTCAGCAGCCAGGAGGGGCTGCCACCCATTCGTCATGCGGCCATGATTGCTGAGTTCTACGAAATTGAAGGCAGCGACGATCACGATGTATTTCTGGATGCCGCTGGCAGCCTGACGCCCACTGGGGAGGCACTCATGCGGGCACTCGACGATGTGGATGCGCATGCGCTTGATCCGGCGCAGTTTCCGACAGAGGCGCTGCGCGCTGGTTTGGAGCGCCTGTCTGCCATGAGGGCAGAGGTTGCCGGGCGGCGCGGACTGTTTCTGTCACCAGGCGAGTGGGCAGCGTTTCAGCGTGTGCTTGAGTCGGAGATGGTGCTCGCGGATGGGACAGTGCTGGCGCGAGAGGCGCGGGCTTCTATGGCAGAGACTGAAGTTCAGGCACGCGTGCTTGAGGCATTGATTGCGCCTGAAACCTCTCCGCTGCCGAGGATTGCAGCCGTCTATGAAGTCTGGATGGCGCGGCTGCGCATGATGCGGCAGTTTGAGCGTGGCCTGGAGTTTGCCCTGGCCGATGCCTACCTGACCTATGCGGAAACGCTCAAATATGGCAATCTCGAAAAGTTTTCGCCCTCCGAGCGAGCACGGTACACGACCGAAGCGGCGCCGAATGATATTCATCCCCGTCATCATGATGCGATCATTGAGGCACGCCTGCTTGCAGATTTCAGAGCACTTGAGAGCAGGAAGGGGATGGATGAAGCCATGGCACATCTGGCCAGCCTTTTGCCTCAGCACGAACAGTATGACAAACTGCGCGGGGTGCGCACGCGCTATCAGAAAATCGTGGCTGACGGAGGGTGGGCAAACGTACCGCCCGACAAGATGTTTGCCGGCGGCAGGGCGCCGCTGGTGAAGGCGCTCAAGACGCGCCTGTCTGTCGAAGGCTATTACGAAGGCGAAATTGATGATCTCTTCGATGATGCCCTGACGGCGGCCATCGCGGGCTATCAGCGGCATCATCAGCTTGATGAAACGGGCACGGTCGATACGGTTTTCTGGCGAAGCCTTAATGTTCCGGCCACACAGCGACTGTTCGAGATTGAGGTGAACATAAGGCGCTGGCATCGCACGATGTTCGAACCGCGCACGACTTACATCTACGTCAATGTGCCATCCTTTGAGGTTGAGCTCTGGCACGAAGGTGCGCGTGTGGCCGTGCATCGTACGGTCGTCGGAAGTACAACGCGGATTTGCAATGCACGAACCCGCGAGTGGGAACTCATCAACGCGACGGATCTCATGCATGCGCGCATGACCTATCTGGTGTTCAATCCCTATTGGAATGTGCCCCCGCGCATTGAGGTTGATGTGTATCAGAAGCGCATGCGCGAGGATCCCAAGTGGCTGGAGAATTCCGATTTCGAGTATGTGACCCCAAGGGGGGGAGGGCGCGTTCTGCGGCAAAAACCCGGGCCCTCAAATGCTTTGGGACAGGTCAAGCTCATTTTTCCCAATCGGCATAACATCTACCTGCACGATACGCCTAAGCAGGAAATGTTTGGCTACGCGGTGAGGGCTTTTTCGCATGGCTGCATTCGCGTGCAGGGAGCGCTTGAGCTTGCGCAGAAAATTCTCGAAATTGATGGACAGTGGGACGAGGCACGTATTAAGCGCGCTTTTGTCGAAAAGGGAGAGCATCCGGTAGACTTGCGTCAGCCCATTGACGTATTTATAGAGTACCATACGGTCACTGTTGACGACGACGGTGCGCCCTACTTTTTGGCGGATGTGTACCGGATCATCAGAAACGAGATTGAGCCGCCAACGGCGGCTGAGCGGCGTTGCGATCCTGCGGTCGACAGAGTCAGCAGTTATCGTTCCGGGGCAGCTGCAGACAGCGGCCCATAGGGCTGTTTTAGCGCAACTCAGGGTGTGTTTGGCGAAAATGAGAGAGGGAACATGACGGGTGAGCATCAGGACTGGGAGAAATGTTGTTGTGGCTGTGATGGTGACCATTCTGAGCATAGGGCAGCAAGTGTGGTGCCGCCTGTGGGATCTCAGCCTGATGACAGGGGGGTATCCCTTGGGGCGGAAGTCGAGAGAGAGGTGGCAAGCCTCATGGCGAAGCGTTATGGCCGCTTTATCAGCGGGGATGAGCGCTTCAGCATCAAAACCGGGGTTTGTCATCGCTTCGGGTATGTCTCGGTGAATCTGACCAATCCGGCACGCACGACGCAGCTATGCGTTGAGGTTTGCGTGGAGTGCGAGGAAAATGACATCTCCAATCCTGTTGAAGCGTATCAGTTATCGCTGGATGTGGCGGATATAGTGCTGCTTGATTATTTCGACAGCGATCGCATCTCGCACTATTTGCCGGTATGGCAGCGTTATGACGTTCCTCCTCACACGGTGCTGGTGCGTCTGGAGCACGCCAATCCGGCGCTTGATGATGAAGCCAGTGCCTTTTTGCGGGCGCATGGCTTTACGGCGGACGGTCTTGTCTGCGAAGACGGGCCAGAGGGAGAGGATGGGGGCAGTTTGGCATAGAACAGCACGTGTTCTGGTATAAAAATCCCCATGAAGTTGTTTTTCGTGTTACCTGTAATCGGTTTTTGGCATTAAAATGCAAGCGCATTTTTTGTATGAAACAGCGAAGCACTCAGGCTCAGCTTAGGAGCAGGCCAGATTTGAGTGGAGTCTTTGTTCAATATTATCAATGAGAGCCGTGCTGGGGCGTCATAGTCAGGTTCGGCTTATAGCTTACGGTATAGTTGCGTGAAGTTTAATGTGCCTCGTGCCATTTTTATGGCCTTTGTCTTATTTTTGGTTGTGTTTTTGTTCATGAAGGCCTCTGGAGGCCACGAGACGAGCGCGCAGCTTAAATATAGCGAGTTCGTTCAGGCTGTGCGCGATGGCCAGGTGACCAGCGTCGAGGTGCAGGGGAGCAAGATTCGGGGCGAATTCTCACCAGAGGCGGCCGCGGCATTTGATGACCGGGAGACCTTCGAGGTCATTGGTATTCTCAATGCCGATATGCAGGATTTGCTCGACGAAAGAGGGGTGAGCTTCGAGTTTTTCGAAGAGGAGAAAGATTCGTGGTGGCAGCTCATGCTCATTTACATGCTGCCAACCATGCTGCTCATTGGCGTTTTTGTTTTCTTCTTCCGCCAGTCCCAAGTCAGCGGCAGCAAGGCGATGAGCTTTGGCAAATCTAAGGCTCGCGTTTTGTCACCGGATCAGCACAAGGTGACGTTTGCCGACATCGCCGGGATAGACGAAGCCAAGGCGGAGCTTTACGAAGTTGTCGATTTTCTCAAAAATCCCTCAAAGTATCAGCGTCTTGGCGGACGTATCCCCAAGGGCATTCTTTTGATGGGATCGCCGGGTACGGGCAAGACGCTCCTGGCCAAGGGCGTTGCCGGTGAGGCGGGGGTGCCATTTTATACGATTTCCGGTTCAGATTTTGTTGAGATGTTCGTGGGTGTCGGTGCGAGCAGGGTGCGTGATTTGTTCGAGCAGGCTAAGAAGAGCGGGCGCTGCATTATCTTCATTGATGAGATCGATGCGGTTGGCCGGCACCGCGGTGCCGGGCTTGGCGGCGGCCACGATGAGCGCGAGCAGACACTCAACCAGCTTCTGGTCGAGATGGATGGTTTTGAGGCGAACGAGGGTATCATTGTGATGGCGGCGACGAACCGGCCGGACGTCCTCGATCCGGCGCTGCTGCGTCCTGGCCGGTTTGACCGGCGTGTTGTTGTGCCTAGCCCGGATGTTCGCGGGCGCAGCAATATCCTTGAGGTTCATACCAAGGGCAAGCCACTGGCGCGCGATGTTGATCTTGATAATGTTGCCAGGATGACGCCTGGATTCTCTGGCGCCGACCTGTATAACCTGGCCAATGAGGCAGCGCTCATTGCCGCCAGCCGCGACGCCGACGCCCTTGAGGCCAAAGATTTCGTCGAAGCACGCGACAAAATCATGATGGGTCGAGAGCGGCGCAGCATGATTGTATCTGAGCGCGAGAAGCGCACCACCGCCTATCATGAAGCTGGTCACGCCCTTGTTCGGCTGCTGCTGGGTGATGATGGCGATAAGCTTACCAAGGTCACCATCGTGCCGCGAGGAAGGGCGCTTGGGGTCACTTACTCCATGCCGAACGAAGATATACTCAGCTATTCGCGTCAGTATCTGCTCAATCAGCTCAGCGTGCTTATGGCGGGCAGGGTTGCTGAAGAGGTTGTCTTTGGCCATATTACCACGGGCGCCAGCAACGACCTCGAAACTGCCACCAAAATGGCCCACAACATGGTGTCCAAATGGGGCATGAGCGATGTTTTGGGGCCAATGGCTTTCGGTGATCAGACTGCTCAGCCTTTCCTGGGGCGGGAACTTGCCCATTCGCGCGATTATTCTGAGCAGACCGGCCAGATAATCGACGAAGAGGTGCGCCGTATCCTGGTCGGCGCGTACGAAACGAGCCGATGCCTTGTCAGTGAAAATATCGATAAACTGCGTCTGCTGGCGGAAGCTCTCATCGAATTTGAGTCGCTCGATTTGCCCGACATTGAGTTGTTGCTCGATAAGGGCGTGGAGGCATTGCGTGAGTCATTCAAGGCACGCGAGACCCAGGCTAAGGAACGCGTGGCAAAGTTTTCGTTCAGCTCGAAGCTCGCTGAGCTTGACGACGAAGACACCACACAGGGCAATGTTGATGAACCGATGGCGCCGATCGAACTTAAACCCATCGACTTGAATGCCGGCAAGCCACGTCAGGGTCAAACATGAGTGTCATCGTCGATGCCGTGACGCAGCGAGGCTGGCACATTGTTTCGGGTGCCCACCGACGGCCGCTCACATGGCGTCCGTTTGCATTCGTTGTGGGGGAAGCGGCATTTCCTCTTCCCGATGGTTTCGAAGCCTGGGCGGTTGAGGCAGGCGCATGGCTGACATACGAGGGGGATCAGGAGCGAGTCTGCGGTGGTCCTCTGTCGATAACAACAGGGACCCTGTCTCAGGGCGGGACATGCTTTTTTGCCGACGATGCCGGCGCCTGGAATGATTTGCCCGCGCACCATCCCTTTGCAGGCGCATTTGAGCACTTCACACGAAGCAGGCGGTTTTACCAATGGCATGTACGGCGTGGTGTTATCGATCTGGCTCAACCCAGGATCATGGGGATCTGGAATGTGGCGCAGTCATCGTTTTCGTCTGTCTGTGAGCAGGGTCTGGCTGCCACTGCTGAACATGCGCAGTGTCTCGTAGAGGAAGGCGCCGATATGCTCGATATTGGCGCGGAACCGACTGGCCCCTATGCGCCCGCCATCACCCAGCACCAGGAACAGGCGCATCTCGAAAGCGCATTGACCTGGGCAAAATGCACCGATTTGCCGATCTCCGTCGATACGTATCGGATAGAAACCATGCGCTGGGCTGCGGCTTCCGGCCTGGCCGATGTCATCAACGATATTGGGCGCGACTCAGTCGATCCCGATTGCGCAGGGGCAGTTTTCAGCTGTTTGCGCGATTCCGGCATGGGCTACATCATGATGGCCTATGCGCCGCATGCAGCGCCAACGGTTTCCTTCGAACTCTGTATGGCACAGATTCTCGCACAGCTCAGCGCCAAACTCGATCTGGCTTTCGATGCCGGTCTGGACCTTGCCCGCGTCGTGGTAGACCCCGGCATCGGCTTTGGGAAGGGGGTTGCCGACAACGATCCGCGGCTCATCACACAAGCCGTACCTGCCATGCGGTGCCTGGCACGCCCCGTGCTGATTGCACCTAGCAGAAAACGCTGTCTTGGCGTATTAACAAACCGTTCCATCGACGACCGCGATGTTGCGACTGCCATCGCATCAGCCCTTGCTTTTCAAAGCGGGGCTGCCATTGTCCGTGTCCATCGCCCCAAGTACGTGACCGATGCCCGCGCCCTTGCGACCGTCCAAAGAGACTAGACCGCCATGCCCGAGCTATTTTTCTCAAACTTCTATGGCCTTTCCGTGACGGACATTCTTCTGTCCATCCTTGATGTCACCATTGTCTGGTACCTGCTCTACCAGATTCTGCTGCTCATTCGTGGGACAAAAGCCATGCACATCCTCTTCGGCTTGCTGCTGCTGACGGTCCTCTACTACTTTTCCAGCCCGGATCGGCTCGATCTGGCGACACTCAACTGGACGCTCGACAGATTCATCGCCTCCTTTGTCATCATTCTCGTCATTATTTTCCAGGAGGACATTCGCCGCGGTCTCGGGGAATTCGGAAAGTCTCGGACACTGGCACGCGGCGGCGGGCTGTCCACCCTTGGCGCATCTCCCATTGAGGAGATTGTCAAGGCGGCAGCCCTGCTCAGCGAGCGGCGTATTGGCGCCCTGATTGCCATCGAAATGGAGGCAGCACTCGATCTCTACATGGTCGAAGGCATTCGGATTGATGCTGCCATTTCGAGGCAGCTCCTCGTGTCGCTTTTCATCCCCTATAAGGCCAATCCCACACACGATGGCGCCGTCATCATTCGAAAACACCGCATCGACAGCGCCGGCTGCTTCCTGCCGCTCTCGGCGAATGACAAGATCGACAAGAGCCTGGGCACACGTCACCGTGCCGCCATCGGGCTCACGGAGTCGACGGATGCCGTCGTCCTCGTCGTCTCCGAAGAAACAGGCATCATTTCCCTGGTATACAAAGAGAATCTTACGCGACGCCTTACACCCGAGGCGTTACGCGATGTCCTGCGCAAAATGTTCCTCGATAAACAGGATAACGAGGAGGAGAGCGGGAGTGCGCGATTCGTGAACAAAATTCGCAATATCGTCAAAAAACTGTAACCCCTGTGATGCTCATATGAACGCCAGCTCAAGCCAGAATCCTTCCCAGGCTCTGCCTCCCAAGCCTCGCCGCCGCCGTACCATTACAGAACGGCTTCTTAACAACTTTTCTCAAAAGTTTGTGGCGCTGGTAGGAAGCCTGACGCTATTTTTCGTCGTGCTGAGCGATCGCAACATGAGCATGACTTTCGACGAAATCCCGGTGGTGCTGCGCATTCCCGAGGGCTACGCCCTGCGAAACGGCGACCCCACCCCAACCGTCAATGTCAAAGTTCAGGGCAGAGCCTCTCGCCTGAAACAGATCAGCCGGGACGATCTTGGAACACTCTCCATTTCGCCGCCCGCGCGAGAAGGCCTCATCCAGGTCACACTGCACCCCAACATGCTCAGCGTTCCAGAAGGCGTACGCATCGAGAGATTCTATCCCGAATTCGTGGGAGTCAACCTTGAACCCATCGCCAGGCGCATTGTGGCGATCAGTACCGACCATGCCCTGAGCGGCAAACTTGCCCCCGGCTACCTGCTTGGCGAGGTCAGAATCTACCCCCCGGAACTCGAAATCATGGGCCCCAAATCATGGGTCGAGGAAACAAGTCAACTCTATATTGAGCCCATCGACCTGACCGGAAAGGTATCCACTTTTACGGTCAACCGCTGGGTGATCTTTAACCGCGTTGGGCTGCAGACAACGGGTTCGCCCCAGGTCGAGGTCACTGTCAGTATCGTTCAAAATGCCAAACAGTATTCGGTGCTTGGCGTGCCCATCGTTTCGATAAACCTCAACTACGACCATGAGTTTATCCCCTCAACAGTTGATCTCACCCTCATTGGCAACGAGGCTTCGCTTGCGAAAATCGAACCCTCCAAAATTTTCATCACCGTCGATGCCGGCCTGGATCAGGCACGCCCTGCCCATGCCCGGCTCATTGAACGGCATGAGCTGCGCATTCAGAATCTGCCGGAAGGGGTGGGGCTTGATGAGACGAGGCTTCCCTCTATTTTGCTTAAAGTTTCTGCCGATGGCGTGCCCAGAGCGGTTCGTGGCGTTTCTTTGCCTGATGCCGGCACGGTGCCAGGGCATGATGAATGATGGGCGAGGGGGCTATTCGCAGGCGAATACGCCCCCCGGGGGTCGCTATGGCTGCGCCATACGCGCCCCCATGCATGTGGCATGCGGCTTTGTGGTGTTTTCGCAGGCGAATAGCATGCAGAATTGGCGGCAGGTGTCATTTTTGTATAGAGCGTTTTCAGTTTTCTTTCGTGGGGGAGCTTGTTCCCCCATCCCCCCCTGCGATTGCCCCCCTTTTAAGGGGTGGCTGAAAGTCGGTGGGATGCCCGTATCGCTTGTGGGTGAAGGCAAAGGGCCATTCTTTTAGCGACATGCCCCGCTTCACGAGCAGGAGAAATGCAGTCTGCCTGCGTCGTCACTTAACCTGAAAGCGCTGTCGTCAAGTGTGTAAACAGGTCGGAAAGTGAGCAGGGGTGCGGATGAGGGTTGACCAAAACACAGGGAAGATGGCAATTTGCGAGAGCGCTGATGTGCCGAAGGTCAGAGCTGGTGGCTGCAGCGCACTGCGAAGCAGTGCAGAGGGGGTAGCGGCGTATCGGCAATCGGTTGGCCGATTGCCGATAGACGCGCAGGGGGAGGCTTCCCCCTGCCAAATTATGAAGATTTTAAAAGGAAATCGTTCTTGCTACCTGCTAGAACGGTGGTGCGGGACCCAAAGCCGTCCCAAATGACGCCGGGATCTAAGGAGGAAATTGTGAAGCATCGGTTTGAGTGGATCATGGTTTTGGCATTGGCGTGGGGATGCTCGTCGCCGGAGACGTCGACGGAGGCCGCTGTGACGCCTAAGGAGGATAGCCGTCTGGCGACGTGGGTGACCAGAATCCAGCAGGATGCGGATGTGCTGGCGGCCTTGAATGATGTTCCTGCCACTGCGCCGGGAATGATCGAGCGTTTTGTGGCGGAATGTGACGATGAAGCTGTGCGGGAGGCTTATGCTGCGCGGGCATTTCGGCCTTTTCTGATTCAGGCCGACAGAGACGATACGCAAACTGCCCTGGATGTTTTGAATCACATCGGGGCGCATGGGAGTGACTTTGTGCCGGCTCACCTCGATACAGTCGTGACCCTTATTTCGGAGCACGAAAAGAATGCCAAAATGCCGAAATTCACCTGGCACGACGATGACTTTGATGTCGTCAGGAGCCCGAGGTTCAAGGCGGTTTTCGATCCGGCATGGGTGGACGACGCGCAGTCCGGCAAAACCTTTGCCGCATTGCTTCGCGACGAGCCATCGCTCATGCCTCGCTATCAGGCTTTCCTTGAGGAGGTTTCACAGCATGTGGAGAGTGTGAGCGAGCTTGATGCCCGGCTGGATGTGCTGCTGACCTGCGATTTGACGCAATGGGCGCGTGTTTACCGGCTCAATTATCCGCAGAATGACTATTCGCTTGATCGGTTTCGGCTTTACCTGAGTGATGAAGCCGTGGTGGGTTCACGCGTTCGTGCTTTTCTCGATTTTCTGGGTGTGCAGGGTGTTCAGTCCGCCTTTGAGATTTTGGCACCCAAAGACGGGCAATATGCCCTGCTCATGGGGGCACGCCGTATTTACACCGATGCCATCGCGGCAGGAGGATGGCCCGGCGTCGAGCATACGAAGAATGCCGGCGACCCCGTCATTGGAAAAGCCTATCCCTATGTCCCGAGCCTTCGCGTGCGGCTGCAGGCCGAGGGCTACGCCGTTGGCGATGTGCATTCTGACATCTTCGACGAGACGATTCGAGATGCTGTGCTGCTGTATCGCGATACGCACCAGCTCTCCGACAAGAAACTCATCGACATTGTGCTGTTTCGGAACCTGACGGTTGGACCGGAACAGCGGCTGGAAACAATCGATCTGACGCTTCAGCGGTACCGGGAATCCGCCCTCGGTTCAGTGGATTACTATGTCAAGGTCAATATACCGGATTTTCATGGTGAGGTATGGCGCAGCGGCAAGCTGCTTCGGCGTTTTCGGATCGTCGTCGGCAATAATGATATCCAAAAGGATCCCGTCACCAAAAAGCCCGTGCCGGATCCCGACACTCTCTACCCGCTTTATCCGAATCGAACGCCGCTGCAGACATCAAAACTCAACGAAATCATCTACCAGCCCTATTGGAACGTCCCTGCCAGAATTCGCATCGAAGAGCTTGAGCCCAAGCTTGCTGCAAACCCGAATTACTATATTGAGAACAACTACGAAGAAGTCAACGTTGGCAATCCGCGGCTCTACTATGTGCGGGAACTGCCCAATCCCAAAAACAGCCTTGGCAAAGTCAAATTCATGTACCCGAATCCACATGCCACATTCCTGCATGATACGCCCGCTAAGGCGCTTTTCAGGAATCCGGTGCGCGCTTACTCGCATGGCTGCATGCGCGTTCAGGATCCGCTCGAATTGGCAAAGCTGCTTCTGGAGCAGGATGGGCAGTGGAATGAGGCCAAAGTCGATGCCATCCTCAGTGCACGCCCAGGCGTTGAAACGAGCATTTATCTCAATCGCCCTGTGGATATCGATATCGTCTACCTCAATGCCCGCGTTGACGACTCGGGTGTCGTTGCCTTCCTGAGCGATATTTACAGCTACGATGCCGTGCGGCTGGGCAAGATTGAGCTCAAGAAATTGCCCAGGCCAAAATAACCCGTGCCCAAGATGGCGTGGGATGCTTGCCATCAGGTGGCAGAATGTAGTAGATCACGCCAGCATCGTGTTGACCCGAGTGAGGAGATTGCAATGATATCAGGTTTTTCGATTTGGGCTGTTTTGGGACAGATAGAGGCAGCTGGTGAGCCGAACTGGACGCTGATTATAGGCATTGGCATTGTGTTCCTGGTTCTGCTGGTACTTTTGCTGTTGCCGCCGAAGAAGACCAGGGCCATCGAAGATGGCAAAAAAAAGGCAATACAAGACAAAGCGGCCGATGGCGCATCACCCGAAGCAGATCGGAATAAAGATCAGCTCTCCCTTGCCGAGATTAAAGAAGCTAAGCGTACGGTGGTTTCGGATGAGAAATCCAAGGATGAGATGCGCGAGCTGAGAAAGGAGCGGCGTGCTGCTGTCCAGACCGAGAAGGCTGTCCGCGGGCGCGAAGAGGTGGCTGAGACGGAAAAAGAGGCTGCCGCTGAGGCAGAAGAGAAAGCCGATAAAGGCGTGAACCCCTTTGATGATGTGCTCACAAACGCGGATTCAAACGCAGGAGACGTGTTTGCCTCGTTGTTTGGTGCCGGCAGCAAGGATTCAGAGTTCTCGCTGGACGCTGATTTGGGTCTGGCGTCACCGAGTACTGAAGGGAAGGTTGCTTTTCCAACGCTCGGTTCAGCGCTCATTCCTCTGAGCGATTTTGCGAAGGATGAGACTGCTGAAGCCAAGGAGGATCCTCTCGACGAGCTTACAAAGCGTCTGGCAGCCAAGGCGGAAAAAAAAACTCTGAAATAAGCGAAAATTTGCTCGATCAAGCTGCGAGCGACCTCGAAGACGAAGCGTGGTTCGCAGCCCTTCAGCCCGCGGTGGCGGCAAAGGCCGAAGAAACGGCAGCGCCAATCCAGATCGAAGCAGAAACGAAAGCCAAAGAAATGCTTTCAGAGGTTGAAGCGCCGGTGGTGGCCGAGCCTGCGGTGGCGGTAAAGGCCGAAGAAACGGCAGCGCCAATCCAGCCCGAAGCAGACATGGGCAAAGAGGCGCCGCCAAAGGCTGAAACACCGGCGACAGCCAAACCCGAAGAGACCGTAAAGGTTGTTAAAGAACTGGCTTCGCCGGCAGGGTCCGAAGCAGCTGCGAAGGCCAAAGAAGTGCCATCAAAGGCCGAAGCGCCGGTGATAGCCAGGTCCGAAGAGGTCATGAAGGCTAAAGAAGCGCCAGATAAGAAGTCAGAGTCACGTCGCCTTCGGGATGGCCTTGAAGCAACCCGTTCGCAGGGGTTCATTGCTCAGATTGGCAAGCTGTTTAAGGGACAGCTGAAGTCATCGGTAGTCGACGAGCTGGAAGAGGTGCTGTTCACGGCCGATATCGGTGTGCAGACCAGTGAACGCCTGTTGGAGAAAGTTACGGCTGGTTTGAAGGATAAGAGCGACGGGGCAGCAGCCTTTGCCCTGCTGCGCGAGGAAGTGCGAAAGATCCTCAAAGTCAGTGAACAGCCCTTCGAGATCGGAACAGAAGGACCACACGTTATTTTGACCATTGGCGTCAACGGCGCGGGCAAAACGACGACGCTTGGCAAACTCGCCGCTCAGCTCGTCTCCGAAGGGAAGAAGGTTCTCCTGATCGCGGGCGATACTTTCAGGGCGGCAGCCATCGAACAGCTCGAAGAGTGGACCAGGCGCTGTGGTGCGGAGCTGTTTTGCAGCAAGCAGGGATCGGATCCTTCCGGGACAATTTTCGATGGCATCAAGTACGCAAAGGACAATGGCTTTGATGTTGCGCTTGCTGACACCGCAGGGCGCCTTCATAATAAGAAGGCACTCATTGATGAGCTGAAAAAAATTCACCGGGTTGCCGGCAAGGCCATGTCAGGAGCTCCGCATCAGTGCTTGCTTGTGCTGGATGCGACCAACGGACAGAATGCACTCATGCAGGCGAGAGAGTTTGGAGAGGCGATTCCATTTTCTGGGGTGGTTCTGACAAAAATCGACGGCACTGCCAAGGGAGGCGTCATCATCGGGATTTGCGAAGAATTTAAAAAACCCATATATTTCATAGGCATCGGTGAGATGATCGATGACCTTCGGCGCTTTGATGCCGACGAGTTTCTGGATGCCCTGTTCGCAGAAAACTAAATTTAATCGCAGGCAGGTTGCACATATTCCGCAAGCTGTGGTATAGGATGAAAACCTTGCGAAGCAAAGGGGAGTAGTCCACAGGCTCTTGATTGTGGTTAGGTGTGCAGCTGTTAGTCAACTTGGACCATCACGAATGGTACGATGAGGAGCTTTTTGATGCGCCGTGTCCTCAGTGTAGTTATATTGGCATTAGTCATGATGATGTTGCCTGGCTTGGCGATGAGTCAAGATGCGATGGCGTCTGGAGGCAGTGAGTCGTCTGCAAGGGAAGGAGACGGGAGTTCTGACGCCTTTCAGAGTCGCATTGTCGTGAGGAGTCAGAAAAAGAAACGCGAGTACAGCGACAAGATCGTCGTCATCCAACGCAAGCCGTTTATGAGACGCGGCCGCGTGGAATTGGCCCCGATGTTTTACGGAGGGATCAATGATGGGCTTCTTTTCCAGGTCGGCGTTGCAGGGCAGATCAATTACCATATCCTTGAGTGGCTGTACGTTGGTGTCTACGGTGGCTGGCAGGATTGGCGTTTTGTAAACCGAAAGTCTAATGGCCTTTCTGGTTCCTACGATGATGTGATTGATGCGACAGATGCCATCGTCACCACGTCGATTGTCGACAGCTATGTGGGTGGCGTGGTTGGTTTTGTTCCCCTCTACGGAAAGTTCGCAATCTTCAACTCATCTGTTGTACACTGGGATTTGTCCCTGGGTGTTGGCGGCGGTGCTGTCTATACGCGTGTCAATGGTTTTAAACCCGCTGGTTTGATTAGTGTCGACCATCGCTGGTACCTGCTTAAGTGGCTAAGCCTGAATATCGGTGTGAAGGGCTGGATTTACCACGAAGATATTGGCAACCGAAAAGGTATCTTTACACACTGGCAGGCTGGAGTGGGCCTTGGCTTCTGGGTTCCGCCCTCATGGACATACAAGTCCGATTGGTAGTTTTAAGTCGTCGAAGTAAATGTTATTGTTTCGTTGGAGTTTGAACCACACAAGTTAAGCGCTGCTGCCGTTTTGACTTGAGAAAAAAGGATGGGATTACGCATGAAGCGGTGGATTAGCCTTCTGGCGTTGATCATGTTATTTGGAATCGGGTTGCCTCAAACTTCCTTTGCTTTGGACGACGAGGAGGGCCTGTCCAGTCTTGAGAAAGGTGCGCCTGTGCGCCACTTGATGCTGCTTCGCTCCGGAAGGTTCGAAATTCAGCCAGTGGCACAGTTTGGCATCAACGAAACTTTTAGCCAAAGCATCGGATTCGGGGCAAATTTGGCATATTACTTTACGAATTATCTTGGCATGGGTGCGTCCTTCATCTATAGCCCCCTCCATCTCAATAATGAGCTGGTTGATGCTGTGGCAAAAGAAGACTATGATGCAAGCGTTCGCAGAACGCTGGCCATTGCCCAGCCCCTGATGAACCTGGATGTGGGGTTGTATTATACGCCCCTGATGGGCAAGTTCTCTCTGTTTGGGTGGATTCTCAACTACGATGTGCATCTCTATGCCGGTTTTGGAATGCTGATCATGGATTCTGTCTGCGCTGCGGGCGGTGCTATCTGTGAGAATGCCAAAAACAACAATCTCGAAGGGCCAAAGTTTGCTGGCGTAGTCGGGATAGGTACGCGCATCTTCTTTAACAACTTCATTGCCCTCAACCTGGAAGTTAAGAACTATCTGACAAAATATGCCGATTTCTCACGTGGCCCCACAGACGATCGTGCAAGATTCAAAAACTTTGTCGCTGGCACAATTGGCGTGAGCTTCTTCTTCCCCGTAACAGTCTACATGTCGCGCTAAGCAGTGACTTCGTAAAAATGGCGAGGGTCCAGGCCCTCGCTTTTTTTATGTCTTCAGCTCGCGTTAAGGTGCCTGTTATTTTTTTGCACCCTGAATCAACGATGACTAGAGCGTTTTCAGCTTGAATCATGACATTTTCTTTGTCTCAGGGTTAACGCTGCACTCTGCCACCTTTATCCACAAGCGATACGAAGTGTCGCAAGGGAGTGCGGGCGAGGTGGAGCCAACTGTTGGCTTCTATTTTCCCGCATTCGCAGGTGAAAAACCGTCGCAAAATGCGTCAATTTTGGTCAAAAATGATGCACTTTGCCCTCTACCCACAAGCAATGCGAAGCATTGCAGGGGGTGTGGGGGAGCATGTTCCCCCACCAAAAAATGTTCTAGGGCCCATGCTCTGGCGAATCGGTTTCGTGTTGGGATTCAGATGAATGATGCGGCAGTACCAGGTTGAATGGGAGGGAGGCAGCGTTGTTGGTGCTTGGCAGCGAGCGAAAAGTCTTGGGACGATCGGTGGCAGGAGATGGCGAAAGGAAGCAAATGGGGCGATGCATCCGATGCGGAGAAGTAAGCGTTGATGCTGAACGCGTTCGCCTGGATGGCAAAAATCTTTGACCACAGGCCATGTCTTCGATCAACGACTTGATTTTGTCCATCGCCTTGTTGAACGTACGCTTGGTCATGGAACGGCTGGCAAGAATTGTTTGGATTGGTGTGCCTGCCATAAGCGCCTCGTAAATAAACCGATGCTCGGGATTTTCCAGCATACGCAATACCACATTTCGATCCAGCTTTCGGATCATTCTATTTTCGGATTTGTCTGCGCAATAGTTCTCAGAACGTTGACGCTCCTCCTGCAATATCGTCAACACATCCGGATCAACCTGTATCGTCTCTTCACAGGGGCGGTGGCTGCCTTTGGGTATGGATGTCTTAGTTCGTCTCTTGTGGCCGCACATCTGCAGAGCGCCGTGTAAGGCATGATGGTAGCCGTAGACATACAAGTACTTCGTGCAGATAGATTCATCAGAAGCCGATTTGTCGATAGCCCGAATGATTCCCTCCATCGCATAGCTTCGAAGATCCTCAATGGATAGCGTCGAAAAGCGCCGATGTACCAAGCGCGCGCAACCATGGCACAGTGCCATCAACGCTTGATAGTGACGAAGGAGATAAGCATTGCGTTCCAAATTTGTCATGTCAGCCTCCCTGTGAAAAACATACGCGCATCCGAAAAAATACTGCCTGTCACTGATGTGTGACTGCTTTGTCAGGGGGTTGTTCATTCGCAGGGAACCCCTTGACAATCTCACCCTCCAAATTAATCGAATCACCTGGGAATCGTGGCCTGGTGCCATACTGCCGAAAACAGCCTGTTGCGGATTTGTTTGCAGAAACTAACCCGCGATGTTGGGCACCTAATCACTATAAGGGCACTTTTAAGGAGAAATGGACAAAGAAAATGCAAAAAAATTGTTGTCAGCCCTCGACAGCATGTGCCGAGGGCGACAGTGTCTATGTCAAAAGTTTGACACTACCGCCACTGCGCCTCAACCGTGCGCCTTGGGCAAAGCGAGATCTGTGCCAACTAAGCACGATGAGGTTGAAATAAAGTGTGATGAGCAAAAAAAGTACTTGACCTCTTTGGCGAAGATACCTATAAGCCTTCTCGCTGCTTGGGAGACCAGAGATTGGTTGCTTGGGCTGGCAAAGTGAAAACCGAAGAAGAGAGAGAATAGAAAAAGCTATCACAAAAGTGATAGCAGCAGAAGTGCGAGCCAAAAGTCGTCAATTTTTACCAAAATTGACGCAACGTCAAACAAATGATCTGGTGACATTTGTCACCAGTCGAATAAAAAGATCAAACTGGAGAGTTTGATCCTGGCTCAGAACGAACGCTGGCGGCAGGCCTAACACATGCAAGT
>Ga0209737_10000231_pt1 | contig 50714 bp, 49 predicted proteins | sample TergutCu122P3_FD_187284 | JGI IMG/M metagenome (GOLD analysis project Ga0209737, IMG submission 187284) | Cubitermes ugandensis P3 segment gut microbial communities from Kakamega Forest, Kenya - Cu122 P3 (SPAdes) (version 2) | ecosystem: Host-associated > Arthropoda: Insects > Digestive system... | reverse complement strand
CGGCTGTTGCCGCAGGTTGAATTTTTTGTGTTTCGTTTGTCATTTTATTAATTTTTAATGTTTTTAATTTGTATGCAAATTTCATTTACTTCATCATCTGTTAAATAACCTAATACATCATCTGTAATATCTGTATCATAACACAAACTATATTCATCTTCTTTTCCTTTTATTACAGCAAGCTCCCATTTGTTTTCATTTTTTCCGTATGAAAAATCATGTTTAACAATAGATGCACCGTATCCACTTTAAAAATATTTATATATTGAATCCCATTATTTAATGGATTATTTTTAAATTGTTTAAAGTTCATTTTATTAATAATTAAAAAGTTAGTCTTTTTTATACTCTTTGATATTACGGTACTCAATACCGTTTTCTTTAAGGAATGCAGATAATTTTTGCAACACAGTCATAGTTGCCTTAACTTCAAAACAAGCCGTTTTTATAGGCTCTATTTGTTGCGGTGCTGCCGCCGGAATTGGCGCACTATGCGATACTTGTGTGGGTGCAGAAACAACGCTATGAGTTTCGCTCGGTTGTGATGCTGCAATAGCACTTTCAAACTCTACATAGCGTTTATTCCATTTTTCATTATCTAATGTTTCTAAATCATTACGAGAAATTAATAAATCATTGAAATAGAAAATATCAGATTCTGCATTAAAAACAAATCCTAAATTTTTTAAATTATTTCTTCTATTAATATTTCTATGATTCAATAACCTTTCTTTTTCAAGTTTTTCAGCCTCTTTTCGCTGTTTAACAAGCGTGATGGCATTTGAAGCGTTTAGAGTTTTTTTGTATTCAACAAGAATTTCCGCTGCGTATTCCTGTGTGTTAATCATGTTTAACGCTTCGTTTGTAGTTCTAAAGAAATCCATAATATCTTTCTTGTACTGTTTTTCTGTAGTAGAAAGTTTTATATCAATTCCCATTTGTTCCCAAGCAAGCCAATCAATATTATAAAGTGTTTTTAACTCATTAAAATATTGAATAAGAACATTTTGCTTATCCTGTTTAATTTTCAAATCATATTCAATAATTGTCTTTGATAAAACCTCATTTGCATTTTTTAATTTTGAGGCAATTTGTTGTTCGTACTGCTCATTAATGATATTGTATGGCTCAAGAATAAGTTTTTTTATTTCTTTTCTTTCCTCATCAAAAGCGGTAAACAGTTTATTTAGTTCCGCTTTTGTTTTTTTAAGAGATTGTACTGTGTCTTCTGTAGCAATTTGGTTTTCCAAATTAAGTTCTGCTAATTTGGCATCAATTTGTGCGCCAATGGCGATTAGGTTTTGCTCAATAACCGGCAACTGTTTTAATGAAAATGCAGAAATTTGCTGCAATTCATTTGATTTTGTGTTTGTTTCGTTTTCCATATCTAACTGTTTAATAGGTTAATAAATTCTTTCATATAATCACACTGAGTACATGATTGATTGGTAATTTCTTGTAATTATTCGGATTTGTTATCTGTGTGCCGCTAAGGTCGAGATAACCACAATAACTATATTTTCCGTTTCGTTGATACATTATACTTATAATCAATAAATACATTTCTATTTAACATAATATTAATTATAAGCAAATCAATGTACGAATTAGCGGCTAAACAAAAAATTCAGAAAGTCGCTTCATTTCCGCCACTACCGGAATATTTTCATACAATACGTTATATATAGCTTCCAAAATAGGTGTTGAGGCTTGTTCTTTTTTATTAATTTCATGAATACATCTTGAAGCGTAGTATCCTTCTGCCACCATTTTCATTTCAAGCAATGCCACCTTAACCGACAGACCATGTCCTATCATATTGCCAAACATTCTGTTGCGGCTGTACCTTGAATAAGCAGTTACTAATAGGTCACCCAAATAAACCGAATCTGTTAATTGTCTTCCTTCTTTCGCATACATTTGATTCACAAAGCGTTTCATCTCCTTTAAGCAATTGGCTATATAGCAAGCAATAAAATTATCTCCATATCCAATTCCGGCATATATTCCAGCGCCTAAGGCATAGATATTTTTGAGCACTACCGCCAGTTCTACCCCCATTATGTCGTTACTTACCGAGGTACGTACATAACGAGTTTTAAAAAAGCGAGCTACGGTCTCTGCGAGTTCTGCATTGGTGGAAGCAGAGGTAAGAAAAGAGAGTTTTTCTTGGCTTACTTCCTCTGCATGAGATGGGCCGCTAATAACTGCCATATTTCCGAGTGGTACAGCAAATTGTGTGCGTAGATACTCTGTAACTACTTGCATCGTTTCGGGTACGATTCCTTTTACGGCGATAATCAATTTTTTCCTGTTCAGCTTACTCTTTTGCAACGGAGCAAGTGTATCGTGCAAAAAAGCAGATGGAGTAACAATAACAATATAATCTGCTTTTGCAACCGCTTGACTAATATCTTGAGTTACTTTAATTTCTTTTGGATTAACAAAAACTGAACTTAAATATAAAGGATTGTGCCCATATTTCGTAACTCCTTCCACTATTTCAGATTCCCGCACCCACCAATGAATATGCTCTAAATTTGTTGCCAAAATCTTTATGATGGCAGTTGCCCACGTTCCACCGCCAATTACTGCTACCCGATAACGCATTCGCGATTTTTTTTTACGTAATGGGATAAATTGACTTTCAAACTGTTCTCGCTCAAGTGAGTGCATTATTATCTCTTAGTTTTGATGTGTGCAAATGTATTTAATATTTTTAAAGTGCAACATTTTTGAGTTAAAAAAAGTTAAATTTTAAAAAAAAATGCTAAAAATCATTCTCCAATCGAATAGAAATAACGATTTACTTTTTCTTTGTAATAGTATTGCAACGCAGGCGGGACTGTTTTAAGCAGTTCGGTTTGCTGGCTTTTCTTTTTGTCGAATTGCCATTCTTTTGGTGGCGAAGGGGTTACTCTTTCACGTGCTTCTGTTGATTCTCTTTTTTCTTCTTTTTCGCGCTCTTGTTGGGCACGTTCACTTTCCAACAGACGTGTTTCAATGTTTTTCTGTCGGTTAATCGTTTGTGCTGTAATAGAACGATTTACTAATTCTTTTTCCGTTTTTTTCATCTCTTCAAGCAGTTGTTCAATCGCTCGATCTCCTACCCCATCTCGTCCTCGAATTTCGTCATTGTAATCTTGCATCATTTTGCGGATAGCTTCTTGTTGGGCGGCCATTCGAGCCAACTGTTCACTCATGCCTTGCTGTCCGGGTATAGGGATTTCCCCTCCTTGTTTTTCTCCTTGTTCCATAGAACGTTTCAACGCCTCCATTTGGCGGTTCAGTTGCTGCTGAAGCTCTCTGGCTGATTTGGCTTTACTTTTACTATTTCCGCCTGATTTGCTGCAATTGCCGCATTTACTACTCTTGCTCTTGCAGCAACTTGAACTGCTCATTTTATCTTTCATCTTTTTCAACGACTCTGCCAGCATTAGGGCTAAATTGTTCATGGATGTGAGCGAAAACTGCTGATTAGAAAGTGCTTGGTGTATTCTTCTATCTACCAACTGCTCTTGAGCCAACTTGGAATACTCCCGAATTTTAGTAACTTCTTTGGTAATAAATGGTTCTACCATAGGTTGGCGGCGTGCTAACTGGGTCAGGGAGTCATCAATCATACGCATATAATCCTGAATATTTGCCTGTTCTCTGATATATTCAGTAAGCAATGGAGATTTAGCACCTGCTTTTCTTACAAGTTGCATCACATCTTCTTGCTTGAAAGAAACACGAATAAGATTATCTAATATTTGCCTTAATGTTTCAATATCTTCGGCAAGGTCTTCCTCTTCGGCTTCCTCTTTTTCCATTTGCAAAGAATCTGCCATCTCATCCATCTGTTGAGCAGCACTACTCTGGCTTTCTTTAGCTTTTGAACGGTTATTCTTGTTCAACTGTTCTGCCGATTCTTTCATCTTTTGCATAATCTGTTTCTCTTGTTCAGAGCGATTTTGCAATTTATTAGGTTCTTCCAGTTCTTTGTTTAATTTATGGAGTTCATTAAGAGATTGTTGTAATTCTTGAAACTTCTGATTGAGTTGTTCCTGCTTTTGTTGCAACTCGTCTTTGGGATTCGCCTTATTTTCAGTTTGCTGCGATAGATTCTTTTGTTCTTGTGCTAAATCTCTTAAATTATCAATTACTTCTTGAAATTTCTTTTCAAATTCTAAAAGTTTAAACAACTCCAACTGTTGGTCTAAAGATTTGTTAATATCTTCGGAGCTCAATTTCATTTTTTCCAACGCTTCCATCATTTGGTCTTTATTCATTTCCATCATCATGTTTTGTAATTTTTCAATCATCTGTTTTATTTCATCGGAAAGTAAATGATCAAAGCGTTTTTGTAGTTCTTCTTGTTTTTTCAAGATTTCAGAAGCGGTGTTTTTATATTGCTCTTCTTTCATTATATTTCTTTCTTGGCTATCTTTTGCCTCTTGAATTTTATCTTGCAACTCTTTATATTGCTCCATTAAGGCTTCCATTTTCTTTTTATCCTGCCAAGAGGGTTCATTTACTTGACGCAACTGTAGATTCAATTTTTCCAATTCTTTTGCCAAATTGGCGGCTTCTTTGGCTAAATCGTCTAAGCTACTTTTCGTATTCTCGTTGCCTTGTGCAATCTCTTTGTTAATCTCTTCCAAAGTTTTAAGTCTAAAAGTAGTAGTATGTGTTTTAGAGGCTTTAGCGCCATTAACCCCGTCATTATCTTTTACTTCAAAATAATATTCCATAGAATATCCGGGATGTATATTTAAAGAACCGGCATCAAAGCTAAAGTAAAAATCTTGAATGGTGGCGTTTTTATTAAAGTTAATATCTATGGTTTTATTTTTTTCCAAAAGATTATTAGCACCATCGAAAACCGAATAAATAAACTTTAAACTCGAAAAACCATAATCATCTCTTATGTTCCCTTTAAAATATACGCGGTCGGCAAATAAAGAATCAGTTTGACTTTGCACTTCAATTTCCGGATATAAATCTTTAATTATCTGAATATTGTGTGATAATGTATCTGGACTGATAAAATATTGGTTTTGGGTAACGGTGGCGTAATGAAAACTTTCACGTGCTGTTAAAGAGAATGAAAACATCTCTTTTTCTGAAGTCAAGTATTCTTCATTCTCATGTAAAAGAAAAGTAATCCGGTTGGTGTTTTTTGTATAAAATTTCCATGTAATATGCGTACCTTCTGGCACAGTAGCATCGCCATTATTCTCAATTATTTCAATATTTTTATTTAGATATGATGGGTAGGTAAGTTCCATTATAAAACTTACAATCACAGGTTTAGGAAATACAATTAAGGTATAGGTTTGAGAAGTTACTTCATCGGTTTGCAGTTTAAACGATATATCTCTTTGCAAGTTAGAAAAAGTATAAGAAAATTCTGTATTCGATTGTTTTGTACATTTATAATTGCGTTTATCAAACACAATATAAAGTTCATTAGGAGTTTCATCTCCCACGATTTTAATCTGTACAGTAAAATCTACATTTTGTAATGCTTGCAAACTTTTATTGATAATCTCAATTTTATAAGGAGTTGGTTTTTCAAAGTGTTGTTGATACTGAACAATACGTTGTGTTGAGGTTTTAAAAATTTCGCTTTTTGTAGAAAAAAGCACACTAAACAAAACGAGCGGTATCATTGCCCATCTTGCAAAACGAGCGGTTTTTTTGAAAGGAATTGCTTTTACAAATGCAAAAGGTTTCAAAATTTCAATTTTTGTGTCGATAGCCGCATGAAGCAGGTCTAAACTTTTGTAATCTCCCCGTTCAATTTGGTTTTCTAATTGAATAACATTTAATAACTTATCATCAATTTCAGGAAAATGCTTGCCAATAATTTTTGATACGGCAAATTTATTTAAAGTTTTTCCAAGCCCTGCTATTTTTGTAAGCGGATGGACAACATAAGCGCCCATAGTTCCCAAAAACAATACAATATAAGTGTAAAGAAGTGTTGCGCGTGTGGCAGAATTAAGGTATGAGAAGTATTCTAAAAGGGCAAAAGCAACAAAAACGCCCACACTAATTATCACAAAAAAAAGCAGTCCTTTATATAGTTTATTAAGGTAATACTTTCGGATGAAATGGGTAATTTTTTGATGAATGAAGATTCTGTTTTCGGTCATGATAGCGTAAAATAGCAGTTTTATAGATTCTAAATGTGGTTATTAAGGTGTTTTTGATGGGATAATTTTTTGGGCTAACAGTTCTATGAAATAAATTGTGATGATTCCTAATACACAGTAAACGATGGCAAATGCCAATTCCGTATTCAAGAGGGGTAAATGCCATTCAAATCCTGTAATTACTTGCTTTGTACCAAAGGTTTCAACAATTGTTTTTTTCCAAGGCCATAAAGTACCCAGCGAACCTAAGATAAAACCGGTAAGCAGCGCTGTGGTTGAGAATCGAAATCTTTTTAACAGCCATGACAAAAAATGAGAAAAAGGGAGCAACCCAACTACTGCCCCAAGAATAAAGGGGGCTAAAATTTCGAATCTTACATTGTTAATTGCGTCAATCATTACAAGGTGGTAGTTTCCCATGAGCAAGAGTACAAAAGCACCGCTTGTGCCAGGTAAAATTTTACAGCATATAGCAATAGCACCACAAAACATGAGGTAGATAAAATTTTCGTTTTCCATACCCGGAGTAGCAATTGAGATATAAACTGCGGAGATAGTACCCAAAATAAAGAAGGCTATATATTGGATGCGCCATTTTTTGATAACTTTTCCAAGAAAAAAAACAGAAGCGAGCACCAAACCAAAGAAATAAGCCCAAATATAGATAGGGTAATCGCGAAAAAGAATCTCAAATAGTTTTGCTAAAGAAACGATGGCTACAACATTTCCAATCACTACATTGAGAAGGAAAAGCAAGTCGGTGTGACGTGCAAACTCAAGGAATTTTCCTTTCATGAGCAGTTTTAGCGATGTTAAGTCAAACGATTTTAACGAGTTGATAATTCTTTCAAAGATTCCTGTAATCATTGCGATAGTACCTCCTGAGACTCCGGGTATTGCGTTCACCGCTCCCATCGCTAACGATTTTATAAAGACAATGAGTTGTTCTTTCGTCCACATTTCTTAAAATTTTGGCAAAAATATACGAAAATTCATAAGTGAAGGAATGAATATTTGTTTAAAAGTAGCAATCTCGCTTCCCTGAATCTATGGCTTTGAGTTCTTCAATAATTTTCGTTTTTTTCTTTGTATCAGGAATTTGCATAATCATTTTTTCAATTAACTTCATTCCTTTTTCTCGAGTATTAGCGTTTGCAAAATCGAATAAGTACTCTTTAAATGAGAACAGAGCGTTGGGCAAACAAAATTGCTTGATAAGTCCGGGTTTTGCTAAATCCATAAAGTCTGCCCCTACCCTACCGTGTCGGTAGCATCCGGTGCAAAACGATGGGATATAGCCGCAGTCAATCATTCCGGATATAACTTCTTCTAAGGTGCGGTGGTCTCCCAGCGCAAATTGGCTCCCCGATTTATCTGCAATATGACTGTATGCCCCCGGATTCGTTCTTGAGCCGGCCGAAATCTGGCTAATTCCATAGTTAAACAATTCCGTACGCAATTCATCGCTTTCTCTTGTACTTAATATGATGCCGGTGTAAGGCAATGCTATTCTAATGATGGCAATAATTTTCTTAAAATCATCGTCAGAAACTTTATGGGGAATATTATCAGGTAGTGGTGCCCCTTCGGCCGGTTCAATTCTTGGAAAACTAATAGTATGCGGCCCACAACCGAACTTGGCTTCCAAGTCTTTGGCATGTTCCATCAAAGCCAAAATTTCAAAACGGTAATCGGCCAAACCAAACAATACTCCCAAACCAACATCGGAAATTCCAGCTTCCATAGCGCGATGCATTACATTTAAACGAAATAAATAGTCGCTCTTAGGGGTGTTTTCCGGATGATACTCTTTATACAGAAGAGGGTCGTAAGTTTCTTGAAAACAGACATAAGTTCCTATTTTTTCTTTTGCCAACTGCCGAAACTCCTCAACAATCATAGGCGCTAATTCTACATTAATTCTTCTAATGTTGTCTTTTCCTATTTGTATGGAATAAATTCTACGAATCGCTTCACATGCGTAGTTTATGTCGTTTTTGGGAGATTCGCCGCAGATAAGCAAAATACGTTTGTGCCCATCTTTGATCAATATTCGCGTTTCCTGTTCTATTTCATCCATATTCAATACTTTGCGTACTAAATGTTGGTTGGCACGGCGAAAAGCACAATATACACAATTGTTTACGCACACATTTCCAGTGTATAAAGGGGCAAATATTACCAAACGTTTTCCATAAATCTCCTCTTTTACATACTTTGCAATATCCATGATTTGCTTGATTTGTTTCTTATCTTTCACTCGAAGCAATATTGCTACTTCCTCTAAATCAAGCCCTTTTAGTTGTTTTGCTTTTTGTAAAATAGTGCTTAGTTGTTCGGCAGAAGGCTCAACTCCTTCTATTAAGTTACACAATTTTTCACGATTGATGGTAAATGGATGACTCATAACATTTATTGTAAAATTGAAATTATTAATCCTCTATTTCGCTACTAACTTCACAAATGGAAGCATCATCTCCTCCAAAGAAATACCACCATGTTGAAAGGTGTTTTTGTAGTAATTTACATAATGGTTGTAGTTATTTGGGTAAGCAAAAAAGTCTGAACTATATGCAAAAATAAACCGATGGGTTACCCCCTCTTTGGGTAAGTAAATATCTTCCGGGTTTTTAACTTCAAACACCTGATTTTCAGGATAATCTAAAGTTCTTCCTACTTTATATCTTAAATTGGCGTTAATAAATTTATCTCCTACAATTTTAACAGGTTTTGTTATTTTAATCGTGCCGTGGTCGGTAGTAATAAAGATGGGTACTTTTTTGGAAGATAAATATTTAATCATATCAAGGAGGGTAGAATTTTCAAACCATGATTTGGTAACGCTTCTGTAAGATTTCTCATCATCAGCCAGTTCTCGTATCAAATCCACCTCCATACGTGCATGCGAAAGCATATCAATAAAATTGAATACTACTACATTCAATTGGTTTTGCATTAATTGGTGCATATTATCCAAAACTTTCTTTCCAAAATCAATATTTAATATTTTTGAAAATGAGTACTTTATATTTTTTCCATGTCTCTTTAAATACTCTCCCAAAAGTGGTTGTTCAAATTGATTTTTTCCTCCTTCATCATTTTCATTCAGCCACATATTGGGGTATTTTTTGGCTATTTCTCCTGGCATTAGTCCTGCGAAAAGTGCATTTCTTGAATAATGGGTGGCCGTGGGAAGAATACTGTAATACATATCTTCTGTGTCAGTTCTATAATATTCATTAATAAGAGGTTGTAATGTTTTCCACTGGTCGTAGCGCAAATTATCAATGACAAATAAAAAAATAGGGGTCTCTTTAATAGAAGGAAATAATTTCTCTTTTAAAATAGTATGAGAAAGTAGCGGTTTTTCTAATCCGTTTCCCAGCAACCAATCCTTATAATTCCGCATTACATATTTACTAAAACAAGTATTCGCCTCTATCTTTTGGTCGGCTAAAATATCTGCTACTCCGGAATCTTCAATTTTTTCTAATTCAAGCTCCCAATAAACCAATTCTTTATATAATTTTTCCCACTCTTCCAAAGGCAGCTTATCTGAAATTTTCATCGCAATTTCACGAAAAGCTTGTTGGTAAGCCATTGTGCTCTTTTCATTAACTAACTTTCTGTTTTCCATATTCTTCTTTAAACACAACAAAATCTGATTAGGATTCACAGGTTTAATCAAATAATCGGCAATATTTCCTCCAATAGCGTCCTCCATAATGTTTTCCTCTTCACTTTTTGTAATCATGACAATAGGAACATGTTGATGGATAGTTTTCATCCGTTTTAGTGTTTCAATGCCGCTTAATCCCGGCATATTTTCATCTAAGAAAACGATGTCAATAACCTGATTTTCAAATACTTCAATAGCTTCATTTCCACTTACTACAGGAATTACATTATATCCCTTGTTTTGTAAAAAAATAATGTGGGGTTTCAATAGTTCGATTTCATCGTCGGCCCATAGAATGGTTATGTTCATAAATTTCAATTTTGTAAAGCTATAAACGAAAAATATTTCATTACATTTTATTCATTCAAGAATTATTATTCCCTCAAAGCAATTTAAATAATAGTTTACATTTGTTAAAATTTGATTTTAACTTTTGTTAACAGCTTCTTTTGTTTCTTTTTGTAAACAAATCTGTGTATTTTTTAGATTTGTTTATGTGTTTACAATATTAAATATTAAAAAATAAGCACTTTTTGCTGCATTTTTTCATGATTATTTTGTTAAAACATTGTTTATCAGTAATATTATATAGTGTATCTGCCTAAATATATCTTTTAATTTAATGCGAATTATCAACAATTATATACGGGTCATACAAATTATTTTAATTTTCTTATAATCAATAATTTAATGTTATTACATACATTTGATAATGATTATTTTATCAACAATTACAAAAGTAAAACAAATAAAATGTATTTTTGTATAATTGTAATAAACGAATTTTACAATTGTAACTAATAATTATCGTATGGTTGAAAGAATTAAACAAATTTTGGAGTATTATAAATTGTCGCCTGCTTCATTTGCCGAGCAAATTGGAATTAATCGTTCAAATTTAACTCATCTATTTTCTGGTCGTAATCAACCCAGCTTAGACTTAGCTAAAAAGATTTTACACTGTTATCCTGATATTAAGACTGAATGGCTTATCATGGGAGTAGGTGAAATGTTTTGCAGTAATGAAGACAGAAAACTGCAAATTCAAATTCAAAGTGAAAAAATGACACAGTACGAACCGGAGGAGGTAGATTTGTTTTCATCTATACCCACATCTGCTAGAAAAGCGACTTCATTAGAATCGCGTGTAGAAGAACAAAATAAAATTAATGAACAAATATCCAATTCTCGTGAAATTGAAATACCACCTACAGTGGCTACAGAAAAGCATATTATAAACGAATCACTTCCCTCCCACTCTACTGTTCAAGTGAACAAAATTGTGTTTTTCTATTCAGATAGTAGTTTTGAAATTTACTATCAAAACAAAACTTAGTTTTTTAGTTATTTATCACTGTATTATAGGTTCTGTATCCTCCTGATAAATTTTTAACATGGGTAAATCCATGTTGGGTTAAGATTTGTAGTGCCAAATACCCTCTCAATCCAATTTCACAGTATAGATAAACGGGTTTGTTTTTAGGGATTTCATCCAAACGTTCTCGCAATTCATCTAATGGAATATTCAGCGAACCTTGAATATAGCCCCTTGCCCGTTCTTCATGGGTACGTACATCCAAGATGATAATTTCATCGGGATTTGCTGCCTGCACTTCTCGCCAGTGAACCACAGACATTTTTCCACTAATTATATTACTCGCCACATATCCAGCTATGGCAATGGGGTCTTTAGCAGAAGAATAGGGCGGCGCATAGCTATGTTCCTGTTTCATTAAGTCAAACACACTTCCTCCTAATTTAATAAGCAAGGCTATTTGGTCAATACGTTTATCTACACCTTGGTATCCTACGCACTGTGCGCCATACAGTTTTCCTGTTTCGGGGTGAAAAGTAAGTTTGATATTCAAGGGCATACTTCCGGGGTAATACCCTGCGTGAGAACTTGAATGAGTATGCGAACTTTGATAGGGTATTCCCAATAATTTCAGTTTTTTTGCCGACAACCCTGTGGTTGCAACCGTTAAATCAAATACTTTAGCGATAGCCGTACCAATTGCGCCTTCATATTTTTCTGTATTATTTTCAACCATATTGTTAGCTACTATGCGCCCTTGCCGGTTGGCAGGACCGGCTAAATAGCTCATCCAAGGTTTACCGGTTATTGGATGCGTAAATTCTATAGCATCTCCAACTGCATAAACATCTTTTGCGGATGTCTCTAAATATTCATTAACCCAAATACCTCCAGTATCGCCAATTTTCAAACCTGCGGCTTTGGCTAAAGAGGTTTCGGGACGAACCCCCACAGAAAGTATAACCATTTCGGCAACAATAGTTTTTCCGTTTTTACAGGAAATGTTAATTTTTCCCTCTTTTCTATCAAAGCGCTCAACGACTTGTTCTAAATAAAGATCTACACCCTTTTCCAATAGGTGCTTATGAATGTGTGCGGCTATTGAAAAATCAACGGGTGTCATTAATTGATTTCCCATTTCAATTATTGCTACATCAATCCCTGCACAATGCAGGTTTTCAGCCATTTCAAGCCCAATAAATCCACCTCCAACCACTATCGCTTTTTGTACTCGATGTGTTTGAAAATATTTTTTGATATTGTCGGTATCTGTTACATCGCGCAAGGTAAAAATTCCCTCATTATTAATGCCTTCCAATGGCGGTTTTACCGGCGATGCTCCGGGCGAAAGCAATAATTTATCGTAAGTTTCAACATATTGGCTACCATCCGAACGCTGTACTATTACACTTTTTTCGGTGATGTTAATGCCAATCACTTCGTTTTCAACTCTCACATCCACACGAAACCTTTCTTCGAAAGAAGTCGGCGTATGCACAAAAAGTTTGTTACGGTTTTCGATAACTCCCCCGATATAGTATGGCAATCCGCAATTTGCATACGAAATATATTTGCCTTTTTCTAAAAGAATAATCTCTGCAAACTCGTCCAAGCGTCGAATCCGCGCTGCTGCTGTAGCCCCTCCGGCTACCCCTCCGATTATAATGTACTTCATTAGATATTAAGTATTTTTTTGTTGTATGGATTTTTATTAGCCGACTGCCCCGTTACAAAGGGAATATTGCACTTTATACCCTAATTTTCAGATTATTGGTAACTCTTTTCTCTTTTTGCTACAACTAATTGCGAGTTTTCAAAACGGCTTACTCTAATAGGTTCATCTTTCTCTATAAAACCAAATTCTGCAACGGCATCATAAATTTCATCTTCAATTTCTACTTTACCGGAGGGACGTAAAAAAGTAACGGCAAGCCCTGTTTTGCCTACCAATTCGTTCAAGGTTAAATCTTGAGAAATAAAGCCCGTTTCTTTTCCCAACTCTGTCTTTAATGCAATAGTTCCCAATCTTGAATTTACATTGATTAGTCTCATTCCTAACCAAATTGAGATTAAGAAACCGGCAGTGCCAAAGCCAATGACAATAGCAATCTTTTGAATGATTGTTGTAGGAGGCGTAAACGAAAAGTCGAATCCAAAGTTAAGGGTCATTGAAAGCACTAAAGAAGTAAGCATCAATATGATGCCGGATATTCCTGCCACCCCGAACCCGGGTAAGACAAATATTTCAACAATTATGAGTCCAATTCCCAAAATAAAGAGTAGAATTTCCCAGTGTTCAGCCAGTCCATGTAGATAGTGCGGGGCAAAATAGAGGGCTGCCGCAGCTAAGGCGGCAACAAACGGAAAGCCTACACCGGGAGTTTGCAACTCAAAATATATCCCCCCAATCATTATCATTATCAATATACCGCTTACAATTGGATTAAGTAGAAACAGAATAATCCGTTCAATAATGCCAGGGTTTTGTTCTACAAAAATATAGTCATCTATGCCGGCTAATTTCATAACCTCTTCTCTTGTATTGGCTTCTCCTTCACAAAAATTTAACTTTATGGCTTCCGAAGTGGTTAGCGTTAATACCTTTCCTTTTTCGCTAATTCCTTTCACTTCAATGTCGGGGTCCACCATTGCCTGGGCAATATCAGGGTCTCTTCCTGTGGCTAAGGCAGTTGCACGCATCATGGAGCGCATATATGACTGGTACTTGTCGGGCATCACTTCTCCTGTTTGATTTACCACAGAAGCTGCACCTATTGAAGCCCCTTGCGCCATATATATACTGTCGCAAGCTATCGAAATTAGCGCACCGGCAGAGGCAGCGTTTTTATCAATAAACACAAATACAGGCATTGGGGCATCTAAGAGTTGAGTACGAATACTCTCAGCAGCTTCTAATTCTCCACCAAAGGTATTTAATCGTAAAAATAAAATATCCGCCTGTTGATTGGTGGCCTCTTTAATGGCTAATTCTGTTTGACGTTGCGCCGGCTTTGCAATAGCGTCATCAATAGTAAAATAATAGACTTTTGTTCCGGCATGTTGCGCATATAAAGGAAAAAGGAAAAAGGAAAAAAGGAGAAAGAAGAAAATGTAAGATACGCGCATTCCTCTTACCTCATTCCGTTTACAAAATACCAAATCACAATTCATCAGTAACTATGGGTTAGTTTTTACGATACGAATCAACTTTTTCTTGCAAGCCATCAGGAATTGGCTTTTGTAAGCGAACTAATGTTCTTAAATACATGATGTTATTATGCATATCTTCTTGCCTAATTTTATAGGCTTTCTCTATCCACTCTAAGCCCATTTCTAAACACTTGTTTGCTTTGTTGAGTGCTTCTTCAGCTTCCGTAAATTTTCGAGGTCTTTCATTCAACTTAGCATCTTTAACAACTTCCCAATCAGCAGCTTCATTATAATAACGATAAGCCATTTGTTGATTTAAGTCAAAATCATTTGGTGCAATCGCTAATCCGGCATTAAGCAATTCTTCCGCAAGTAAATAATCCTTATTATTGATTAAATGGGTGGCAATGATGCTGATAACTGTTGGGTTATTTCTATATTCTTCAAACATTTTTAAAGCAGCCTTTTTAAGTTTCGATGTGTCTCCTATCATTGCAAAATAATCAAGTTCATAAGCTTTTACATCAATAGCAAGGGAGTCGTTAATCGCTTTACGTGCTAATACCAATATTTCGCCACATTTCACAGTATCTTTTTCTTGTTTATAAATATCATATAAATTCAAATACAAATCGGGGAGCGGCAAGCCCAATTTCGTTGCTTCACTAAGCACTTTTTTGTAATTTTCTTCATCTCCGAGAGCCTTATAGCAATTCGCTAAATCAACGTAAGCGTACCCTAAATATAAGGTATATCCTCTTTGGGCAACTTTATAGCTGCGAATAACCATATTAAGAAGTTTTATAGCCTCAAGATAATCCTTTTTATCCATAGCAGCGGCTGCCATTAAACTTATTGGCTCTGCTGTAATAAGTTGTCCTTCTTTTGGGTCGAACAATCCCACAGTAGCTTTTATATCCGGCTTTAATTCGATGGCTTTGTAGAAAGATTCATTTGCTATAATAAGTGCATCCGGAGATTTGATTACATATTTTTGGTCTCTCTTTTTTCTTTCTTGTTCATATTCATAAAATTGAATATATACGGTAGCACGAGCCAACCATACATCTGCATTTGATTCATTACCGGGAAAACACTCATTGTCCATCAATCTTTTTGCCAAGGGTATTTCCTTTTTACCTAAAGAAAGTACAACATTTTCAATACATTGACGCTGGGCTTGAGTAAAATAGCCTGTAATTACAATTAAAATTACTAAAAGAAACGATTTTTTCATAACAAAATATTTTAATGGTTAATATTATTATTCAGAATTACTATTTAGTTTTAAAATGCAAATAAACGTTTTTTTTCATAATAACTTCATTTATTAATAAAAAAATATACTTTTGCGCCCTCAAAAAAAGAGGCTGTTTGAGTAGCTCAGCAGGTAGAGCACATCCCTTTTAAGGATGGGGTCCTGGGTTCGAATCCCAGCTCAAACACAAAGTCTGAAAATCAGATATTTACACACAATTTTCAAAAAAAGTGTGTCAAAAATGTGCCAAATTTTTTTTTATTCCTTTTGATTTCAAAAAAAGGGTAAAAAAAAAATGCGTATAATTCAAACATCGTTAATCAATCAAAAGACTTTAGTATTTAATTACTTGCCTGCAAAACTTTGCAAAAATAGGTCGGGTTGGCTTATCGAATATTATGTAGAAAACCCGATAAATTCGGATATATGCAGAGTTCGAAAACGGGTGAATTTTATCAAAAAAAGATACAACAGCGTACGCGATGCGGAGAGCCACTGTCAAAAGATTATTTTCGATATAAATTCAAAATTAGCAAACGGAATTAATCCAATGTTTTCTGAAGAAAATCCTGCAGGATATATAACTATTGCAGAAGTAGTAAAACGGTTTTTGGATGAAAAAAATCGCGAAACACGTCCCGACACAATGCGTTCTTATATCTCATTTTCAAGGCGCTTTCAAAGTTATGTCTCAAAGAATTCTTCTATGTTTATATGCAAATTTGGAAAAATAGAAGCGGCACGCTATATGGATTGGGTTTACAGTACACGTAAAATTTCACAACGCGCGTTTAATAATTATCTCAAATTTATGCGGTTACTATTTAATTGGGCAATAGAAAAAGGGTATGTATTAGCTAATCCTTTCAATATTATAAAAACAAAAAAGAAAGAAGCAAAAACACGTATCATCATCGATACAGAGATTAGAAAAAAAATTACTGACTATTTAAAAGAAAAAGATAAAAAGTTTCTAATTGTTTTAAAATTAGTTTATTCTGCTTTAATACGCCCCAAAGAGATTATGAATTTACGCGTTTCGGATATTGATTTCGAAAGCAAAACAGTGTGCGTAAATAGCAGTGTTTCAAAGAATCACACTACAAGGCATATAACGCTTACCAATGATATCTTAATTGACTTGGCTTATATTAAAGATTATAAGAAAGATATGTTTTTATTTTCGGTTACTATGTTGCCCGGATATACAAAAGCGAATAATGCAAAATATACAAAAATGTGGGATAAATTGCGCAAAGAATTAAAACTTGATAAAACGATGCAACTCTACTCCCTTCGAGATACCGGAATAACGGAAATGTTAAAAATTGGCATTGACCCTCTTTCTGTAAAACAACATGCTGACCATCACTCCTTAGAGATGACAACGATTTACTCAAATCACGTTGACCCTAATTTGGCAAAAATTATACGTGAAAAAGCACCAACATTTTAAATCTCTACCCGCGGCTTCGCGAACTCAATTTCTGCTAAAATATATGGCTGCCCCTCGGTAAATTGAAAGGTCATTTTTTTTGGTAAAAGTTTAACACTCTCTACCATTACCCAGCGCATTTGTTGCTCTACAGGTTTGTCTTGCGGCTTTAGTAAAGTTAACACTTCAAGAAATGTTTTTAAATCGAAAATAAAATAATGAGTTACTGTCTTATGGTTTGCCAATAGTTTTAGCCACGGCTCTATGAAAGTTTTCCCTATTGAATTTTCGCCAGTAGCAGTTAAATCGTACTCATTGCCTGTTTCGCTAATTAATTGCGCACCCTCATAGTGGTAACGTTTACCACCTATTGTTTTTGAAAGTTTTTGAGGGCCGGTATAGTTTATTAAGATTAAACTTAATTCTGTAGTATCTGTACTTATGAAAGGTGAAACTCCTGCTTTATCAATTTCTAAAATTACATCGGTAGCGCCAATGTTTGAGTCAATATTTTTCATGTTTGGAATTAACACTTCCGGTGTCAGTTCCGATGGGCTACCTTCGCCAACAGTAAAAGATTTATTGTTGCCGGAATACTTGCTATAAAGATATATCCAATTCTTAGTAGGGTCTCCCTCGCGAATACTTTCAACAAATTTATTCTGATCCTTTACGAAAGCAATTTTCCCAAAACTGTTCTTGGCATCCGGTAGTTCTCTTATTTCGTAAACTTCGTTTATCAATCTTGTAGGGTCAATTTCGCTATTATTAACGGGTGGGAGTCTGTACTCAATTTTTGTTTCTTCTACTTCTGAAATATAAGTATTCTCAGGCAATAAATATTTATCTAATTGGATGTACGATGTAGAAAAAACATCTTTTACAAACGACAATTCAATCGTTTTTTGCTGTTGGTCTATATAAAAAGATAAACCAAAAGTACTGAGAATTGTTTTAATAAAACCACCGTTTAGAAAATTGGGTAAATATTCATTGTACACCATTTTTTTTGAAAAAATATTTAATACATGATTCTCTATTTCGTGGTCAGAAGTTATAATTTTAGAATATTTAGTTATACTAGCAAATCTTATATAGGTTTCTTTAATAAGCGTAAGTTTATTAAAATAGAAATAATAAGAATGCCCCGCTACAAGATGTTGATTAAAGGCAAAGTGAAAACTATAAAAACCATCTCCATTATATCTTATTTCATCTTTTAACTGTTGTAGGTTATATATTTTATAAAAGGAGTTAAAAAACTCCCAATTTCCACCCGACTGATATCCAACATTACCTTGCCAAATAATATGATCATTTATCATATTTGGAAGGCCCAAACCCTCGGAATAATCTAATAAAAAAAACATTAATGCTTCGTCGCCTTCTAAATGCTCTCCAGATACAGAAAAAGTACTAAGTATATTGTCGGGCAGATGAGTTTTAATTCTAACATTTATGTTATATTCTCTGGAAGTTGTTGGTACAAAATAATCCCATCTTTTATTATCAACCTCAAATTCTAAACACAAATAGTCTTCAGCATACGGATTATTATGGTATTGTACAGATGGATTAATGTGTACAATAGTTGCTGAAAAGCTACCGGTATTCTCATCTAATGCCCTTAAACTTTGAAAAAAAATTTTTTTAATTTTTTCTTCTCTATAAAAACTACCAATCAATGAATAGCCCCAGTTATTAATTATTTTTTTGAGCAACCAAAGAAGATTAATGGCAGGAGCAAAAGCAAAACTATTATCAGAATAAGCAGTGTATTCATTAAAAATACGAATACCCCTGCAACTATCTAATTTTTTTACAATATTTTTATTTTGTTCAAAAAATAACCTATTCACATAAAATTTTTCTAATGCCGGCGTAGGGGTATCACTATCGGGATATATTGATGCTTGCTTCCCTTCAAAAAATCCAAAATCTGCATTTTCCCCTCCATAAAAATTTTCGTTAATAAAGAGTGGAAATTTAATAGTTGCATCGGGGGTCAACGAGTTTTGTAAAAACTCTAACCACTTTTCTTTATGCTCTGTTTCGTTTCTACTTATAATTATTTCACCTAAATCGTTTTCATTGAGTTTTTTTTCTCCCCACCCTTCTGGAATCGGATTAACAACCACCCCCAACGAATAGGTAGTTTTTGTTGCCTTCTGTATATAAAGGTCGCCTTTGGCTATTTGTATGCCCCCAACTAATATTTCTGCTTCATACTTCTTTTTTTTCTGAACATAAATAAATCTAGCAAATCCAAAAATTTTGTCGTTGTGGTGTGCGGGTACATCAAAAGTATAAATGATTTTTCCAATTATCTCATCTACGGAAAAAATAGAGTTATTCACTTCCATTTGAATGGAAGTATCTTTATTGATGTATATAAATTGGTTATTTACTCGAATTTGCAACATATCTATTTTTTAGTAGGAATCCCAAAAAAATCAACAACAATATTTATTGGAGTATCATTTTTAAAAACAAAAAAGTAAGTTCTACTAATATCACTATCACTGTAATTAATTTCGTAAAATTCTTTTCCTATTATCAATCCATTGAGTGCAACAATTTCATTAAATATAAACTCTTCCAACTCATCTGTTTCAAAAAGTTTACTTATAACAGATTCTGAGTAGTTTATAATCAAAGTTATTCGTATTGGATTATAAGTTTTTTCTTTCTTTTCTAATTTAAGTTTTTTTTGCATTATTTAACTATTACAGTTGCAGGGTCAATTGTTGCTTCAAAGTTATTGGCTTCCCATACAGCTTTTTTTGTTACTTCCTTCATAGTTGTTGTATGAGGTAAGATTGAGCCATCGGGTTGCGGTATAAATACCTGTACCAACCAATCATCATCCACAAATCCGAGAGCAGGGGGAATACTGGCTTGTGCGTTTTTCAATTCATCCAACGCGGCGCTTCTTGCTACTAACTCGGCTTGATGCAAAGCGGTGTTAATAAACAAATCTGTCAAATTCAATTCATTCGGAAGCGAATTGATTGGTATATCGAAGTCTTCCATCTTGCTATTTTCGGAAAGTTCAATTCCATCAATTGCCGGCTTATCGGTTAGGTCGAAATAACTGCGTGTAATCGGAAAATTTGCGTTTACAAAGTTAATAATTTGATTAATCTTAGTGCGAACGCTTTCTAAAGTTTCGCCATCAATTATTTGTTCTATCGTTGCCATATATTTGGTGTATTAGTTTCATTATAAACATCCCTGTCATCCCAGTAATTTGGTTCACTCGGTGCTTTAGTATCTTGCCAACGATTTCCAAAGGGATTATAAGGTTCCTGACTTCCTTCAATTGCATTTAACAAAATAAACTCATCGGTATTCTCATCTTTATATTGATATTTAAAAGATGTTTCCTGTAAATCTTTACTTTCATCAATAATCTTTATCGATTCCGGAACAATGAAAATAGGTATTAATCTGTTTTTGGTAATGATAAAATTGTGCTGACTGTGCACCGCCTGGGATAATAATTTAAGTTGATTTTTATCTTTAATCCCCGTGTTAACCGTATAAATTTTATTTTTTTCTAAAAATTGAATGTCGTTAATATTGTCAACATTAATTATATCGGCTTTTGTTTGAGTTTCTATTTTTCTTGTTTCAGCAAAAAAATATTCGATAACCCCGTATTTATTTTGCAAGAAAAATTCATGAATGTGATAAGGAGTAGCATTTACATTATATGTTCTTTTCATCCTTTGCGTAGGCCTGTCGGAGTTCCAAAGAGTAATCGTGTATTGAATAATATTTGCTCTATTGAGAATAGAAAAAGCTCTTAAAGATGTGGGTACTCTAGCAACGGAATAATTAGCGATGGTTAAATCCATCAAAGTAATAGTATTCTTTGTTCCATCGGCATACAATGCTTCTAATGTACCGCTTAATATTTTAGAATGAGTACTTGGTTTCGAGGTGTCGAAAAGCGATAAATATAAGCAGTCTCTACCATTGTAATGAGACTGAAATGTTTTATTATTATCGCATCCAAACAATCTAATCCATTCGCACTTTTCTAATGTACTTGAAAAAATATCGTTCCAGTCCGGCCTGTTAATATTCGCCCCCGATGTAGATACGCGCCCATTAATTCCATAAAAGAGGCCGCTTTCTTTTACATTCTGCACTTCCCCCTCGTACATTTCATAGCATAATAATGAATATCTTATCAAAAGATGGTTGAGAATATACGCTCTATATGCTTGATTAGCAGAAAGAGGAATATCAATACTCTTACTTAATTTAGCCAATATATCGCACGGCAATGTGGCATAGCCATTTATATCGGCATCTAATAACATTGCAGGTAGCGTCTCTTTTATTATGTTCCCATCTTGAGCATACTCCACATCAAAATATACTAAAAATTTATAGTCTTTAAAATATACTCTTTCCCTTCCGAGCGAGTTACCAATTGCAGCGCCAAAGGTACCAATTATGCGTTGTATTGATATTCTATTTACACCTACTTCTTTGGCATTAAAGCGTACTAAAATGATACCGGTAGGCTGTGGAGCTAATGAAAAGTTAAAAATATTTGATAAGTAGAAGTTCAAATTTAGCTTCTTTATAAAGTCATCAAAAATAGAGCCATTATTGCTAATAATTTTATAAATACTATCATCGCTTTGTGTAGTAGAAATGATAGTATAGGTAAACTCTTTTTCGTTTACTTTAAGAATAAATTTATCTCCAACAGCCGGTTGTGAGAGGAATTGTATGGTGTGGTATGATTTACTCCCTGCAACACGCACATTATTTCCATGAAAAACAAATTTCAAATCGTTTTGAATAAAATCAACTCCAAAAGGTTTTTTTACGATATTGTGCATATTATAATGTGGCTAATTTTCGAAGATAGGTTTCCTGTTCATTAACTTCTTCTTGTAATTTGCGAGAAAGAACAGCTCCAATTACTTTATTGTTTTCAAGAAAATTATAGAGTTTATCTAACATGTCTGTCATTTTATCATTACTTGTTTTATTATTCGCTGTTACATAGTTATTAGTATTTGAGTAATATTTATTATGAGCAAAATTATGGCTTATGGAAGATGCCGCTTGGGACACATCGCTTGCGTTTGGCGTTGTAAACACAAGATTGTTCCATGGGTTCTTGTTGCCCCGCTGGTATTTTTCGAGCGCTTCAATAAAAGGCGCTGTGTTTGGGTCTTGCAATAGCGAGTTAGAAGCCACCCACTCTCTGCCACGTTCGCCGGCCCGGATAATCTTTTCGTCATCAATATATCCGCCTTTATAATAGGGCTCCGGTTGCGAGCTTATGGCTGCAACTTGTGCAGCAGTTAAACCTATTTGCAGTGCTGCTAATATACTTCCAATAATTGGCCCGCTCTGTGCGTAGCATTGCATAATAGCTACTATCCCGCTAATAATTGCTTTCGTAATTGCAGCTTGTTTATCTATGCGAAACTGTTCTTTTTTTAGTGCAAGTTCTTTGGCTTCCTTTTCTGCGGCAATTTCGGCTTCTTTATCTGCGCGTTCCTGTTCTAATTTTGTTAATTGAGCATTATAGTATTCTTGAGAAATGATGCCTTTATCAAGTTGGTCTGATAATTTATTTTTCTTTTCATCGCTTATCTTTCTAACCACTTCTAACTCTTCATCTTTGGCTTTTTTGAAAGCATTTAGTTCTTTTTGCATGTTGTTAATGGAAATTTTGTTGATGTTGTCCCACAAATCAAACATGCTGTCAGCCATAGTTTGTGCTGCATTAGCCATTATTTCAAGATTTTTCTCCCAATTATCCCCAAAATTTGCCCAATCAATATCAAGCAATTGCTCCAACCAGTTTCCTTCGGTTCTTATGAGCACTTTAATTTCTTTGTCTCGCAGCGCTTCAAGTTTGTCTATTAGCTCTTCAAGCTCTTTTATATTTTGTTCGCTAATAGTTTTGTTGCCTTCTTTTTGGAGAGAGCGAAGCCCTTCCAATGTTTTTTTCTCAGCTGTTATACGCTCATTATATTGCCTGTTTATCTCATCAGTTCGTTTTTGGCGTTCTGTTTTGTAATAACCGGTGAGTTCTTCTTCGCGCTCTTTAACCAACTTATTATTATCATGGAGATACTTTTTTATAACATTTGCTTTTGCGGCTTCGTGCTCTTTCACAGCTTCAAGGCGTGCATCATACAGCGCATCTAATTGGTCAACTACTGCGTGCATTTCTGCCTGAGAGGTTGATTTCTCAAACATCTCTTCAAGTTCTTCTATATGAACCGCAATAGAATTTATCTTTTCTCTCCATTCTCTGTCTGTTCCTAACCATTCTTTAAGTAGTGCAGATTCTTCTTTTTTGATGGATGTTTTTTCAGCGAGTTTCAGCACTTCATCTTGAAATTTTTGGGTTATCTCTGCATATTTTTCCAAGTATTTTTTTGCAGCAGCAATCACATCTTCTCCTTTTTCTTCTTCTAACTTTTTGGCGAGTTTTTTACCTTTAATACCAAAGGTTTCAGCTTCTTTTATCAGTTCGTCGTATTGAGAAACAATTTGCGCTCTTTCTTTTTCAAAGCCTTCAAGTAAGGCAATTCTGCGCCTTTCTTGATACTTTCTAACTTTTTCTAAAAGCTCTGCCCATTTATCTTTTCCTTTGCCATCACCATCGAGAGTATAATCAAGTGTATTTTCTTCCTCTCCTTCTTTGGCTTCTTTAATAAGTGCTATTTTTTCTTTAAGAAGTTTTATGTCTTCTCGAATTGCTTCCTTCTCATTTTTTGTCTCGGCACCTTCAAAAGCAGCAAGCAATTCTTTTAACTGTAATTCTAACTTTTCAATCTCTGTTAGAAGCGCAATTGGTTTTTTAATTAGTGGGTCGAAGGCTGAATCAATATCTTTCAATGCTTGTGAACTTTCTTTTCCAATTGTTTCAATTTTAGTAATTAATCCCAAAAGGTTAGCATTAAACAATGAATTTTTATCGGTAAATGGAATTTTAGACATTCTAAACCAGTCTATTTTATCAAACTCATTAATCAACTTTTCTAGAGTTTCTTTCAAATTTCCATTTTTAATTCCTTCTACTACTCTATCTATAATAGTATCAGCTACCGTTTCACCAGCTTGTTTAACAAGTTCATTTCTAAGATTAGAATAAAGTTTTTTTTGTCTCTTTAATGTATCTTCTATTTCCGAAGTAACTGCTTTTTCTTTCATCTGCTCGGCGATGGATGTTCTTATTTGGGTAATTACATCTTTGTATGCCGCTTCAATATTTCTCAGCGCCCCTTCTTTGTCAAGATGATAGGCAATAATTTCCGGATAGAGTTCTTTAAGTTTTGTAAGGATGGCGTGATATTCTTTACTACCGGTTTCCGTTTTCTTGAGTGCATCGAATAGGTATTTGGCTTGCGCTTCTGTTTTTGCGCTCTCTTTATTAAACTCTTTCATTGCTTTTTCTGCGCCGGAAAGATTTGTTGCCAATTTATATATACCAACACCAACGGCAGCCACAATAGTTGCAAGCAGTACCCATGGCACTGTTGCAGAAGCGGCATGGTAAAGTTTCATTGCTTTTGTAGCCATCTCCGTGTTGCCGGCAAGTGTATATTTTGCAGCTGCTATTCTTAGAGTGGCAGAGCGTTGGAGATTAATAAGCCCGGTTGAAATTTTTAAATAGGTATTAAATGCCGCTTTCTTTAAGTATAAATAGTTTAATCTCAATAAATAAAGTGCAAGCGGTGCTATGATTGATAAAACTGCCCCTTTGTTTTCATTAACTACCGAAACGGTATTAGATAGAGCTTTTAGCCCCATTGTAGAAGTTCTTGTAAAGTTGATTAAGAGCGGATATAGTTTCTCGCCAAGCTCAATACGAAGGTCATAAATCTTTTTTCTTGCCTTTTCGAGGCTAGCCTGCAGGTTATTATTTTTGATGTCATACTCCTTTGTCATAGACGTTGCCTCAATCATGGCTGTTTTAGCAATATTTTGTGCCGTTTCTACTTTATGCAGCGAGTTTGCCATAGAGGATATGGCTGCCGATGCACGAGCAGCATCAAGCCCAAGCTCTTTAAAAACAGGCATGAGTTTATCAAAGCCACCGGCCCCTTGGAACCCTTTCAGAGTGCGTTTAAGCGCCTCGTTCATATCTTCGGAAATAAGTTGGGTAAACTCTTTTATTTCCATTCCGGCAACTTTTGCAAACTCACCCGGCTTCGCAATAATTTTTTGAATTAACTTTTGGAACGCTGTAGCACTCATTTCAACACGCTGCATGTCTTGGTCAAGTGCAGAAGCAAACCCTAATATTTGGTCTGCCGAAAGCCCGGCTTGTACGGCAATCCCACCCAAACGCCCGGAAAAATTAACCATATATTTTTCGTTAGCCGTAGATGTTTTGCCCAATTCGTTAACAGCAGAGCCAAGCGAGAGCATTTGACCCTTGAGGTCAAGGTCTTTGATAATATCGGATGAACGCTTATAAACATCTACCATCTTTCCTATTGCAAGTGTAGCATCGTCCCCAAGAACATCGCCCATTGCAATGTTGATTACATTAGAAGCTTCAACAAATTGCTGCACCAACTCCTTGCTGCTGATACCTAATTTACCGGCAATATATGCAAGATTATTAAGCTGCTCACGGCTGGTACGGGTGTCTAATTTTTTAAAGGAATCGTTCAACTCTTCTACCTGTTCCCGCGTTAATTGTGTTGTTTTCATCACATTAGAATATACATCATCTAATGCGGCAAAATCTTGTGCCGGTTGCCTTATAATACCTATTATTTTATTGAGGGCGGTAAAAATTTGTGTGAATCCCCCAAGTCCGGCTCCTAAGATTAAAAACTTTTTTTGCCACGCATCCCAAGCGTTAGCAGCTACTTTTATGCTTTCAGAGTGCTCATTTAAATAACCTTTTAATTCCTTTATTTTCTTTGTTGTATTAATATACTCTTTGGAACCTATAGTCATTTGATTAAGGTCGTTGTTAAGTTTGCTCATCACGGACCTTATGTTTTTTACGGAGTCTTCAACTTCTTTTCCGTTAATGTACAAGTTTATTCGGCGGTTGCTCGATTTTGCCATAATTAGTATAATTTATGACAAAGAAAAGAATGAAAAATATGCTAAAATAGGACAAGTAAGCCTTATGGAGCAGGGATTGTTTTTGCTCCAAACGAGTTTATTAATACATAATCTCCATAGTATTCTACTGCGAGATTATATAGTTTTTCTTTGTTCTGTTCTATGGGTCTGTCTATCCAATCATCCATGGTTCGATATATTCTAACTCTTTTGCTTTTTGCTTTTCCTACAATGCGTGGTTGTCCTTTTCCAACTCCCCACTCTCGGAAAATGCCATGTACCGGTATTTTGTAACTTATGCTTTCTGGGATTCCACTATTGCGAGCAACAGTAACTAATATACTTTTTTTTAGTTTTTTTTCAATTTTACCCTCTTTTTTTCCGAATAAATACGTATGAGAATCTTTTTTTTTCCCTTTTTTAAACTTTTCCGAATTGGATTTAGCTATGTTGCGCACGATGGCTGCCCATCTTCTCGCCTGCTGGTAGAACTCTTCATAAGTTATCAGTTTTCCTTCTATCTCTGTTGTTATCGTAGTTTCCATTTTTACTTCTTTTTAGATTTGTTTTCTTTTATTGCGCTGTTAAGGCGGTGAAGCACTACTTGTACGCCAAGTTCAAAGTATTTGCTCTCGTCATAAAAATTGTCGCCCATCATCTCTCTGTGAATAGCCACCCATGAGAATGTTCCGGGTGCGCTTCCTTTTTTTTCTTCCTCTTCTTCTTTCTCTTTCCTAAAACCAAAAACAAAGGGGTATTTCTCTTCCAAGTTTCTTTTTCGCAGTGCATTATAATTGAGCACAAAGGCAAATATTTCCGCTTCGGGAATATCTTTAAAAAACTCTAACCGATTATTTACACCGTAAATGGTAAAAGGGATACGCCTGTCGGTTTCGCCGTCATAATTGGCGCGTTGTGGTCTGTAAAGACACGCAGCGGCTTCGCGGTATTTCCTCTGTAAAATGTACTGGTCGGCATAAATAAACTCCTGCCAGGTAGTATTAGAGAAGCCGGGCTGATAGCCAATATATTTTTGCCCGTTAATTTCGATGTATGGCAGGAGTTGTTTTGTAATGGGCGGCTCTGTTTCGCCCGTATATTCAAATAGTCCGCGAATGGAGTAGCAGTAAAAACTGGGTAGTTTTTTCCATATCTTTTCATCAATTCCGAGCATTTTGCAAAAGTACCAATCGCTGTCATGGCTCCCGATGGCGGAGCGTAGGATGTTCTCTGCTGTTAAAATAAACTGCTCGCGTGTCATCTCATCGAATGCAGCCGGTGCTCGATGTATGGTTTCCTTTTTTTTGTAAACAATTTTAAGCTCTTGCATTTCAACCAATTAATATAACCACACCACTCCCTGTGCTAAGGTTTTGCTTGTGCCTATATGTATAAATGTCTTTGCAATACCAATTCTTCTCACTCCTTCTTCGATGGCTGCCTTTAATATTTTATATTTGGTTGCACTGTCCGGAGCAGCCAAGTCTGTACCGTTACCTTGCGGGTGGTCGCCGCTTCCGGTGCGCCCTTTGCTTTTTTCCCAGTCTGTGCTACGGTACGCAGAATTAAGACTTATCGAAATGCCGGCACGCTGCCTAATTCTGTCAAGTGTGTTTATATGTTCTTGCTGCATATCTTGCAGCGAGCATGGCGGAACACAACGCTTAAATTCTTCTTCTTTAAAAAATTTACTTGTTATCATCATGGTTTTCATTTAATCTTTTCAACATGTGGATTAATCCGTTAATCTTTTCTTGGTCGTACTGTTTAAGTAATTCTAAGATAATTCCCGGTACGCTTGCGGCTGATGATTTTTTAAGCCGTAAATTCTCTATTACGCTTCTGCCTTCTATGGCGCAGCAGGCAGTCGTAAAAACAAGCGAACCAAAAGGAACGTTATAAGGAAGGAGTACAAACAAGATACAGTCAACCACCAAGCCAAAAAACATAACGCGCCAGTAGTCGCTAATTTTTACTATAGTTCTCCTAAAACCGCTACTTAATAATTTTTCTCCGCATTTTTTGGCACGTTCAACGCCGGTCCAAAGGTCAACTAATACAGATGCAACCATCATCAGCCAGCACCCGGCTATTATCCACAGTTCTATAAACAAGCCGAACAGGTCGCCTTCAAGCACTTTAAACACGTTGCTTAACATAAGTATTTTATTTTTAAATATTTGTAATAAATAGGTGGCGGTTAACAACTTCGTTAAAATTCACAATATTTTGTTTTAAGATAATGAGTAGCCTTTGTTTGTTGCTATGGCTTTTGTTTCGCTGCTCCACCGCTCTAATAAATGATACCCAAACTGAAGCATGGTTGGGGTTGTTGTGCTTCCAAGTTTAGTAAAAAAATGTTTTGCCGCACTTTCTGGAAAAAACATAAAATCAGTTTCCTGTAAAAAATTAAGCGCAGGAGCAACCCACCCATCCTCAATTTCAACCCTTATTAAAGTACAGCCGGTAAAAGCTTTATACGCAACACTTGTAACACTTTTTGGAATAAATAACTTATGCAGAAGAAAACAACTCTCAAAAGCGCTATTTCCAATACTTGTAACCCCATTCGGTACAACAAAAGAATTGAGCATAAGACAGGAATGAAATGCGTTATCGTTAATCTTTGTTATTTTTGCATTCTCAAACCCAACACCCTCTAATAAATATTGCATCTGAAACAAAATAGAGTCTATAATTGCGCCGTTTCCAAACCGTGCATATTTCACGGTTAGATTTGCCCCCCCATCACAAATAACATTTTTATCTATTGAGTACACCGTAACATACCTGAAATAAAACCCATAACCCTCAATATCTTTCGAGTTATCCCAAACATGATTTACGGGTTGGCTGCCATCATAAGTAGCCCCATCGCTCGTTTTAAAGTAAGCCGTTGCGTTTCCAAGAGATTGTCTATTCAATACAACCGATGGGATACTATCGGTAAAAACAAGGATAAACCTCTTATTCGGGTCGGGGTCGGCTTCAAAAATATCGTTAACCCACTGCCAATTGTTAGGCGATGGCTGTGGGCATGTTCCACCACCTAAGTTAAAAACCGAACTTAGAACGGTTATTGCGCTGGCTGTCTCTGCTGCGCTATCAAACACAGCGTCATTAACTACAATTTCCGAATAGTGAAAATTGCGTTTAAAAACTATGCCGGCTGCAGCAAAACTAAAAAACACCCTATTGCCCAGGGAGGCAGGCTGCGGGTTAAAACTGATGGAAAACTCCTTCTCTCCTTCTTTAAAAGTAAGGGCTTTGTTTACAAGACTAATTTTTAACATAACTATTTAATTTAAAGGTTAATAAATCTATTTTTTCCATTTATCTTCATTCACCAAATCACAAAAAGGAGTTTTCGGTGCAATGGTATAGCGCCATCCCGCATATCTTTCTTTTTCATTTTGAATTTGAAATGCCGAAACATCATCAAAATGAAAATCTTTAATCACCATACAACATGGGTCGTACTTATCGGAGTTAATTTTTCTGAATATATCATCGCCTATCTGTTCGCAAAAATCAAAAGCGCCTGCAATAGCATCATAATCGTCGCTCTCTGCGTAATGCTGCACAATCATAAATGAAGTGTCTCTAATCTTAAAACTATTGTGGGCTTGGTCTGATGTAAATTGCAACTCGCTTCCTTCTAAAATAAGTGCGGGAAAGTTAACACTATCACGAAAGCCGGCATAAAACTCCGACAATTCACCTCTAAAAAAATGTTTTTCCCCGTCAGAATGCGAAAGGTCAACGTGTAAGGCTGCCAAGTTTTCCATATACTCACTAAATGCTTTAGTAGTATTATGTTTTGAAGAATTAAAATCCGGGTTGCAAGTCATAATTATTGAGTGAAGAATATTTTTTTGTTGGTGTTGTCTCTTCGTATTATTTTGGAAGGGGGCGCATTGTCTCCCGCAAACTCAAAATAAGTAGGATAATCGCTCGGGTGTTTCTTAAGATAATCAATTACGGAGTTCATATAGCGTTCTGCTTTCTGAGAGTACTCTTTTCTTATGCGCTCTAACTCCTTTTGCGATACAGGAGATACCTGCACCTCTGAATCACGATTAGCCATCTGCGTATGGAAAATAAGCCCTCGTTCAGTAGGTAACTGGTGCAGTTCTGCAATGCCTTCGGCAATAGCCATAAAAACTATATATCTTTTTATATAAGGAATAATGCGTGAAAATTTTGTTTCTTTCACATCAGATTCAAGCAACTCCTTACAAAATTTCTCGCCTAAATGATGGGGTAGTTTTAACTCTTCAACCGATGTTATAAAATATTTCATTCTTATAAACACAAGTCGAGAATTATTGATAAAATAGATGTCGTTAAAATCTTTGGTAGTTTTTATAAATGAAAGTGCAGCGTTGAGAAAATACTCACTCTCTTTAAATTCAGGCAGTTTTTCAACAGAGTTTTCGCAAAATTTAAGAATATCATCCAAACAGTCGAACCCTTGATTTTTCAAATTCTCTTTAATTGCTTCTCTTTGGTATCTGTAAAGCCGCCCATCGCCTGTGTTGTCAGAGGCTCCTTTGTCTGAAAGAGAGACGGAAAGAATATCAAAATCACTCCAAAATGCAAGACGTATAAGTGCAAGCTGACACATACTAATCAAGGTATCAAAAACTTCATTGTCTGTACTTTCAGCATGATAATAATCATAGATTTTGTTAAATAAACTTTCTCCTAAAACAGGAATGAGGTATTTGCTTTCGCATGAAGCTATAGAAGGTGCAAGACTCCGAAAGGACGTGGTAACATTTACCGGCAGGAATTTTTTAAATTCTTCTGCTTTTGTATTAAATTCTGCTTTAAAGAGTTTCGGTGTCATGAGAGTTTTTCTGTTGTTGATTTTCCTGTGTCAAGTGTGGTTAATATGATATTGCGATACACGAGTTCTACATCAAGGATACCGTTAAACTCAAACATAAGTTCGATAGGGTCAAGCACCTGTTGTTTTTCTATGTAGTTCAAAATAAGCGAGACCAATAGCCCTTCCCGTATATTTGAGCCGCTTCCGGCATTTCCACTGTACGGACCGCCCGGAAGCCCAGCACCCAGCACGGAAGGGTTAACCATCAGTGAGAACAGAATCTCACTATTAGCAGCTGCCGATGTAGAAAGGCGCTCTTCGGCTTCGATGGTGTTTTTAAGCCTGTCAATCTTCCATTCTTCAGGTACCTTGCCCATTTCCCTAACAGAGTAACCCGTAGTGAGAGATTTAGCCGGATTCTCTTCGCTGGTTAGATTATCCTCAAATTCTTCTATAAACTTAGTAATAGCATTTTCTCTATGTTTTGTAGATTCAAAACTTTCAAGTGGAAATCTATTTTCCCAAAACGAGTCCGGAATTTGTATATGCCACATTAAAAACATAGCATTTTTGTACGCTTTTTTGAGAAAGGTTGGTATTTTATGGGCTACTTCAATCCATCCCGAACGCCAAGCGGTATCCCAGTCGGGCAAAGCGTAGAAATCGTTGTTAGAAAAATAGTTGCGCATTCTTGGAAAGGCAACACACTGCCCTTTTAGTTTTCCTTGTGCTTTAAGTATTTGCAAGTGTAGTGCGGGGTCGTTTTCGTCAAGCAGTTGTATTACCTGCGCATCTTTATCCGGAAGCGAAAGGGCAAAATTTCCGAAAAGAATAAGCTTTGTTTTATCAAGACTTATTCGACAATGTCGGCCGTTGACTATTTTAACTGCTAAAATCTTTTTTCCGGTTTGATTAAAAACGAAAACGGGGAAACAGTTACCCAGTTTAATGATGTCGCGAAAGGCGCTTGATAGATATTCTCGAAATGAGTACCCACGCAGATAATTGAGTACTTCTTTGTCGTTTAATGGTTCGTAGGTGTTATCAACTCCGGTAAGTTTTGTCGGCAAAACTCCCTGCCCAAAACAGCAGCGGCATTTATAATTTAGTGCAGTAGAGAGAACACCTGTTTTGCCTATAATATTTAGCGCATCTTCGGGGTATCGGTTATTATTGCCCCAATAGGCGTACTCTACATTATTGTGAGAAAAAGTACTATTTACTTCCTCCTTTACATCTTTTCGAGTTGTAAGTGTCTGTCCGTATGTTTTGTTACTTTGAAACAAAAGCGGCGTTCCTTCTTTGTTGAATATTATATCCATTAAATTGCTACTTGCATTTCGTTAAACATTCTGATATTGTCAATTGATACTGCGTATATGTGTCCGATTGGGTTATCCATGTTATCGATTGCCTGTATGCCTCGCAGTCTATTTGTACTCATATTGGCTCTTAGTCCGGTTATCTTAGCTCTATGTAAGATAACCAATTCACCGTTTTTTTTATAAAATTGAATAGAGAAGTAATTAGGTTTTCCATTTACTTTTTCCCTTGTTTCCATTTGTTTGAGTACTTCTGAGCGTTTAATAACTTTACTCATATCTGTTTTTTTAATGAGCAAATGTACTACGGGGTACAATTATATTATAGGACAAAAATAACATCGCACCGAAGGCGCTATGCCTACAACAAAACAGTTTCTTTAAAAGAACAAACTAAAAATAAATTAGTGTATTTTTATTTGCTTCTAATTTGCTGAATATCTTTTTTTTGTTTCTTTTTTTTTTTGAAAAAAAAGAAAATTAAACAAAGTGACCTGCCTCCCGCCCTATCCAAAGAATTTATAAACACGATGAAAATTTAAGGAAATATGATAGGGGAAAGAGTACAAAGGCACTCTGCGAATACAGGATGTATTTAATACACTATCTAAATAAAAATGAGTTTTCTTATAATTTATAGCGAAGAAGTGTTAAAACATCTGTTATCTCTTATGAAATCATTAGTATGTTTGCCGTCCACCCCAATAACAAGCGAAGCGTTCCTATTTCAAGAATACCCAAATTTTACCGGTGAAAAACTTTCTTTTTTTGCTTTCATGTTACTTCCGAATTTAGTCCATATAATTTTGTCTGCGGCATCAGAGAAGTGTGTTGCTTCTTCGGGGAGAATACCGGAACTTTTTCGCTCGCTGCTTTTATCTTTCTCTAATTTACCGTCCACATCTTTAATCATGGCGTTATTCATTGATACAAGCGTGTAGCGGCATTTATCGCCATTAAACCTAACTAATGGCAAATCAGCACGCTCTTGCCTTAAAATAAGCCCCCAAAGCAAATACTTATCACTTTGTGGCGGTTCCATTCCCTTGTGAGTGTGTTCTACTACTTCCCAACCGGCTTTTTTAAGATAGGAAATAGCAAGTTGATTATAACTCATTGAGTTTATAATATTCGGGTTGCGAGAATCGCCATATTTATCGCGGAAAAAGTTAATTTTTTTGTTAGCATGTGTTTTGTAATATTCGCAAAACTGCTCGCAAAGTTCTTTAATAAGCACGTTGCTATTCTGGTCGGGTTTTACAAAAAACTCATTTATAAAATTTTGACATCGTTGCTGAGTAGCGGTTTGCGTAATATAGTCAAAATTTCGTTCTTGGCAAACACAAAACAGACAGATGCTACTTCCCCAGTCCGGCACGATTTCTAAAGGAAGATCGGGATTGCAGTCTCTATCAAAAACAGAGCTTTTTATGAGCATTTGTTGAAAATCGAAGTCGTTCTCTCGTGCTATTCCCATAATTCTATTGTCATCCAATCCGTTGTAATATACATGGCGGGAATCGTTTATAGAGTAAAAGCAATCTTCTACTCTATCGAACACAAAATTCATAATTTCAAATAAAAAAATGAGATTAGGAAGTGTTCGGCGGTTTTCTTTGATATAAGAAAGCCCGAGAAAATCAAGATTATCAAAAGCATTGCTTAAAGTAAAAAGTACGCCTTGAGAGGATACAAAGGGGAGTATGCGAGTTTTTACCCGTATAATTTCGTTCCAACATTGGGCAAATTGCTTCGGGTCTTCAATATCCAAGAGCTCAAGTTGAAGTTTAACAATTCGGTTCCATGTTTCAAACAATCTAATTCCTGCTTCATTTTCGTAATAATCTGCAAACTCCAGCACCCATCGCCCATCGCGAGTGGTAGGCATGGAGGTTGAATATTTAAAACCGTGATGTAGATAGATTGGTTTTTTGCTTTTGGCGCCAAAGAACTCAAGATTACCACGGTTTGTAGGTACTATTTCGTGGTAGTATTGCTCTTTATCAAGCGTAAGGGCTTCATCGGCTATTTCAAAGTCAACATTACTTCCGCGACCGCTTCCGCTTTCGCTTTGAGAAATTAGAGCAACACGTACACCGTTGGAAAAAGAGATAAAGTTATCAAACTTATTAATTTCTTCGTAAGAAGTATCAAAAAAGGAGGGCGGTTTTTTTCCAACCACATAGTTAGCATCTCTTTGATAACCTAACAGATTAAGAATTTTAAAACTGCTGGGGAGTGTGCGTGTAAGCAGCTGCCCGAAGGTTTTACCGGTGAGCGCAATCACAGACTTTGGCATTAATCGAATAAGACGGTCGAGCCAAAAACCAATGTCGGCAGACTTTCCTGTTCCGCGACCCTCAACGGACACATGGCATTTGGGCTGCAATAGGAACCCGGGAAGCTGTGCGCGGTTTGCGCTTAGTTTAATTTCCATTAGCTATTTAGTATTTCGTAAGCTGTATCTTCACAAATTTCGCTGTTTGCGCTATCAATAAGTTGGTGTCGAATCTCTGCGGGGAGTTTTGCAATAATTTGCTCAGACAAGGATATGGTTTTGCCATTAACATTGAATTGAATAAAAATCTGATTGCTTTCCATAAGTTTTGGGTCAATGGGTACCGGTGGGTTAATGGCAAGATATTTTTGCAAAGTGCCAAGGTTTTTTGCTCGTGCGGTTTCGCTTGCACCAGGACAGTGAATCTCTTCCATTAATTTGTCAATAAACCAGCTTTCAAGCCATTCTCTATCTACTTTTTCGCATACATTCCAGTAACGTATTGTATTTCTAAGGTCGGCGAAAGCCTGTTCGCGGCTCAAGCCCGGGAAACGCGCCTGTAGTTTTACGGCAGCCACGCTTTTTCTCGGATATCGGCGTAATAGTGAATAGGCGCAGCGCATCCTTTCCAAAATCTCTTTTTTGCTATCAGACAATGCTTTGCAGTCTCCACTTTCGTAGTATTGTTTAATTAGAGCAAACTCTTCGTCGCTAATATCTTCGATACTTCTTTTTTTGGATGGCACTACCTTTTTCATATTTCAAATGCTTCTAAGTTATCTTTTTGTGTTTGTAAAAAATAGCGCAACATTTGCAGAATTGCCGGTTGTGATGAATTAAGAGCAGAATCAAGTACTGTTTTTCTAATTTCAGCCTGTGCATTCAAATACCCTTTATACCAAGTAATATAAATCTCACCGGTTTCTTCTCTAAATTGGCGGGCTACTTCTTCAATGGGAAAATTAAAATTAACAGCAATCTCCTTAAACGAGAAGCCGATGCGCCCCATATCAAAAATTTCAGTTTTTTGCTGTTCTGTTAAATTGTTCATCTATAATTTCTTTATCTCGGTTAAAAACACTGTCAATGACTTGAATAATACCTCTTTCTGGTTGTGGATTGGTAGTAAAGTTAAGGCTTCCTGAAACGGATATTTTCCAGTTAGCATTTTCAAATAGGCAAATTTTGGCGTGTACAGGCGCAATCGCTACTAGAAAATTAGCTTGGCACATCTGCAAAGGAATTGGATTACGTACTTTTACTCGTGGGTCTATCCAAAGGCGAAAGTCTGTAATTAGCCCGTCTTTAATGCGTGAAAGAATTTGAGTAACTGCCTTTTCTGTTATTGCCCATGTACACGCGCTAACACTGCATGGGCCAACTTGCCGACAAACATAACTTACAATATCGTGCATGGCGTACCTTCCAAAAGTCCAAAAATTGATAACGGCACCTCTTTCTAATTTCCCTATATGTTTACTCAAGATTGACCATGGCTCGCCAACAAAGGATACAGACTCAGGAAAAAAATTGTCGTAAGGAAACTGTTCCGGCTGCTGTTCTTTTTTTTTTGCCCTATCTGCAATCTTTGAAAAATCAATCAGACTCATTTTTTCCCATTAATTAATTCAACAATTTTATTGAATTGCTTTTTAAACCAAGTAAGTTTTTTTTCCAACTCTTCTCTTAAAGGAGAATTTGGCATTGGATTTAGTTTCTCTTTTTTTGAATTGTTTTGATAATCGAGTCTGTTTTTGGTTTTGTTAATAGAAACAATGAGCGACTGTTTTTTCTTCATTAATTCAACACCCGACAAATGGGCAAATTCGCAATCTTCCTCCGGTTTTGCGGTAGTTACGTCAATTGTATTCATTTTTTGTAAGAGCGCGGGTAAATCCTGAGGAATCTTACCGGTGATAAAGTATTCTTCTTTGAGTAGATAGATTTGTTCGTACAACTTAATGAGTGGCAAACGCTCATCAAGTATTGATTTTCTTTTCTTTACTATGTTTTTCTCATTTCCTTCTCCAAGTTCGTACAAATTGCGGTGCATGATTGATATTTTAGTAAACAGCTCATAAACAGATTTTTTAGCCTCTTTAATTAATTGTGGTATTTCTGTAACGGCTATATTATCCTTAATATAAACATTTTGAATTTGTTTTTGATTTTCTGCAAAGATTTGCTTTAGTGGTACACCTGTAAGTTTTTTGAGTTCAAACTCTAATTTTTTGGCATGTGCAGGGCTTTTTCCATTCCTAAAATAACGGATTAAAATTTTATTTTTATGATGTTTTTCAAAGAATTCAACTCCCTGTTTATAAATTTTTTCTTCGCTTTGCAGCCAGTTTATAATTTCTTGCATATCTATTTTTTTTCAAAAATATCTTTACATAACTGAAATGTAAAGGACAAAAAAAGCCGCATTGTAGAAGCGGCTTTCCAAAAATTTAAAAATCTATTTACGGATTAACCACCGACAAGCTCATCCATATTGTCTGCTACATAAATTTGCGCGGTAGGAGTGTCATACACAAAGGATAGCGTTCCGCCATTCGGGTCGGTAACGGCTTTGCCGGAGGTAAGTTCTGCGTTATCGCCAAACTCTGCGCCACGATTGGCATCGCCAAGCATGTGTACGTCCCCGTTATTCATTCTTGCCAAAATGATAAGTTCGGCATTCATTGTAGATGCTACCATACCGAGCAATCTAGCTTTGAAACCGGGATGAAAAATTTCAAAGGTAGCTTTCATTGACTTTGCGCCCACTTGCCCCTGTAAACCATATTTAAGTTCGCCAAGGTCTCTGCTACAATAGATGTGAGCAAACTTTTTGTTCGGTTTCATTTCTATTTCACCTTCAAGTACTGCAAAATCTTCGTATGATTCGCGGGTCATCGGCAGCTTGGGAAAAGTTTTGATGTCGCCTTTAAAAGCAATATACATATTCTTAACGCCGCTCATGTTGTTAGCGCAACTTTGCGCCATATTTAGGTCCTCCAATTCTAAGGAACAAATTAATTCTTCTCTATTCATAGTATTTTTTTTTAAGTAATTAGTAATTAATGAATAATGGGTTATTCAACGGTTTCGGCTGTTGTCCACACCATTTTATTGCAAGCAAAGCCTACTGCTTCCCACCAGTGAATTAAGAATTTAATTTCTCTGTCAACCTTTTGGATGTCAACCTGCACTTTATTAAGATCGCGTTTACGTAGGTGAAGGATATTTTCTTTCATCGTTGTAAATAGGTCGTTGGTTCCGTTCATGGAAGGTAATCCCACTACAATACGGTCGGTAAAGTCAATTTGAGAATTGATTTTATCCGGACCATCAATAAAGTAGTACCCATTGGTACGTTTCGATTCTTTGAAAGCGCGTACCCATCTTTGAGCCACAAAGTGAATGAGTTTTTTGCCGTTGTAGAGCTCAGAAATTTGCTTGTCGTACTCCTCAAGTTGCTCAAAAATAGTAGTTTCGTTAAGTTCTCCAATTCCTGTTATCACATTGATTGGATAATCAGTATTTTGAGCGCCTTTAATCAATTGTTTTTTCAAACCATCCATACAGTTGATAGTATCACCCGCAGTTCCGGTTGTAGGTTCTTGCCACTCGCCTTTATACACGCCGTTGAGTTCTTTATCTTCAATGGCTTGGTTTATGAGATACTCTTCGAGCATATATTTTACGATGGGCCAGTTTTCTAAAGTTCTGCTGGAGTCTCCGGCAAGAAAACCAAGCCACGAGGCTTCAATATCGGTGGGGAAAAACTTGTAGTCGATTTTAATCGGTTTAAGTTCAATAGGGTTAGGAACGAATTTCACGTTGCCCTTAGGTGTAAAACCTTTTTGAAAGGCTTGTAATACCGGCTGAAAAAGCGGGTTTGCCAATTTAAAGATGGTATCATCAGTAGGAAGCGTTGTGGCATACTTCAACGTTTCACAGGGTTGCATAAAACCTCTTTTGAGGCGGGAAAGATTTTGTCCGCTATCTTCATAGTAGCGACCAAACTCCTGTAAGATTTGTTCAATAGTTAATTCCATAGTAATTATTAATTTAAAAGATTAAACTTGAGTAGATATTTCTTTGTAGTACGGGTTATTTTTTTGCCAGTCGGCAAAAGTTTCACCTTCAGAGTTGTTGGCATCAGCTCCATCAATTTGAGGAGTTGCACCGGCAAGTTTATCAACGATGGCTTGCAACGCATCATGTTTGGCTTGTAATGCCTCCAAAGCGCCTTCGTCTTTTTGAGTAGCCGCCGTGTGTGCTTCGTGGGCAGCTTTTAGTTCCGATAATTCTTTTAGCGAAGCCTCTACTATTTTTAGCTGCATATCGCTAAGCGTTGCGCCCTTTTCTGCATCATAATTTTCATCTGAAAGGGCAGCAATACTAAGGCAGATGAATGGAAAAAGATTTTTCATTTGTGGTAAAGATTGGTTTGTAATAGGTTTATTGTTTTGACTTTTAAATAGTTTGTCAATTTTTTGTTCTAAGCGTACTAAAAAACCGGGTTCTCTTTCTTCTGGTTCAAAATCGTAGCCTTCAGGGAGTGGTGGGTAGCGAAATGCCTTAAACATATTTTTATCAATGGCAGCTGCTTTGGATGTTTCGTTGTATATTTCCGTAGAAAAACCAAACTCTTGTACTTCTTCGGCGTTTATCCATTTCCCAGTTCCATTAAATGCTTCCATTAATTCGGATATTTCCTCTTTTGTTTTTTTGCAGCCATCACTATAAATAGAAAGCATTCTTTCGTTGGTTTGGCGTTGCATATCAAGCGTTTGTTGCAATTCATTTTCATTTCCCCATGCAAAAGATGAACATTTGTGTATTAAAAACAGAGAGTTTTTGCTTACTTTTCTTACTTCACCTGCCATAAAAATAATGGTGGCTGCGCTGGCAACATAGCCATTTGCCTGTGTGGTTATTTTCGCATTATGGTCCTTCAAAGCATCGTAAATAGTTAATGCGCTGTCGCAGTCTCCACCCAAAGAGTTGATTTTAACCAAAATTTTCTTTGAATTTAAAGCCTTAATACGGTTCAGTTCTTCGGTAATAGTTTTAATAGTGTTTATCTCTTTCCATTCTTCCCAGTCCCAGCCACCAATTCTTCCGTAAATTTCTATAATAGCTTCTTCTTCGGTTTCTGAAACAACCTTCATAAACTGATGCTTCGCTTTACTCATTTTGCTTTATTTTTCTGCAAACATAGCGGCAAAACAGCAATACGTAAAGGACACTATATTATATAATGTATAATGTATAATTTATAATGTTAAAAACAAAGGCATGGAGCTTTCGCGTTCAAAGAAAAGTTCATAGCCATGCAAACCGCTCGGGTCAGCTTCGGCAATATGCGCCCATCGGAACCTGAGCGGCTCATCTAAACATCCGGCTAACCACAATTGATTGTTATTGTCAATGATTTTAACTAACCAGCGTTTTGCGGTCATGTTATTAAACAGTATATCGTAGGCACCTTTGGCAGAAGGAAGGCGGCATGAAATATCAAATTTATATATTCCATCTTCAAAAGGATTTTTAAATTGAATATTTTTTGCCTCAATTTCGCCCCAGCTTCCACCAACTTTAAAAATAACATATTTCGTTTTTTCGTTTATTAAATTCACACTATTAACTTCTTCGGTAGGAGTAATAAAAATTTTTCTGTTACCGGGCATATACACACAACCGGAATTTTTGGTAATATTCTGCATGATGAGCTAAATTTAGGTTATTTTTTAGTCTTTCTTGAATTAGGGACAAATTTAAGATTTTTTTTTGTATCAAAAAGTGGTTTATTTCGTGATAAAAACGTATTAAAATCGTGATAATTTTCTTTGTTAACTTTTTCTATTTCAATCCAATTCCTTTGGTAGTGCTTTCTCAATGCTGCATAGTTTAGCTCATACTCTTCAAAACCGTTTTCAGCAAGGTAATTTTTGATGGCAGTATCTCTAGGAAGATTTCCATAAATATGGCAAATCATAATTCTGTAGCAAGCATCATATAAAATTTGCTTGTACATAAGATTGGAAATAAGCATTTGTTGCTTTGGAGGTATTTCTTTGCCGATGTTGTTAAAGTCCCATGAAGTGATGGCTACTTTAATGGTTTTCAACTTCTCATAATGTACCGGTAGGAGAGAAGTAAGTTTTACGGAACTGCGGCAAAGCGCTATTGAAATAAAATTGTAAAACAGATGACGGCGAAAATCATAGATGTCATCAACTTTATTAAAAGTGTTTTCTATGAGTTTCTGCACTGCTGGGTGTAGTTTAATTTCAACGTAATACATACTAAAAATGCTATTTTCAGAACAAAAGTAATAAAAATTTTTGGTTTAAAAATTTTTTATTTATTCCCTGATGGCATATATGTTCTTGTAACAAGATTTTTTTGTAACAAAATTTTATAAAATTCTTGTTTTTAAATATTTATGTTTATAAAACCGTGTTACAAATTGTTTTTTTGTTACGATAGTTACAGTTTTGTAACAAAAATAACAGATTGCAACGGATAACTATTTGATTTATAAGTGTTACAGTTGTTACACAAATTACAGTAAAAAATATGTTCGTGTGATATAAAATATTTTTTTTGAAAGTGTTTATATTTTTCATTTTCAATAAATTGCAATAAAAAAATCGGATAATTTTTAAAAACTATCCGATTTTTGAGTAGTTTTTTTAGTAAAAAAATTTGTAACAACTGAAAATCAGTGTTTTATTGTTATTAATCTTTCTTAATTATGTTATTTATTCTTCCACACATTTGTTTTGCTATTGCCTTTTTGCAATGCAACCATCCGTATTTATCTGTAAATTTGCTAATCTTATCATATTCTCTGGTGTTTATCCCGCCATCATCTGTAACAGAATGATAACAGTAATTTTTTTGTTTTTCCCTATCATAGTGGCTATAAACAGCAACCAACAACTCGCCATTGGGCGCGTGTGCCATAACCAACTCGCCCTTTTCCATCAGCACAGGTGGTTGAAACCCAACCCAAGTATTTGTTTTATTGTCAGGAAATATCAAACAGTCTGTACCTTTTTTAAGTATAGAGCCATGTATGTTAAACCTGTACAATTTATGTTTATCCGATTTTCCATATTTTTTAGTTCCCAACAAAATGGGCATCTCATTTGTCGGGTCAATTTCTATAATGTGTTTTTTGCATTGATGAATAATGGAGTAAACATCCATACCTGGCACAATGTAATCTAATAAATTTAACTCTTCCATATTATCTTTTGTTTTTACCACATTCCACGTTTTTTTCTAATCGTAGTTCTGTATTTTTTTGTTTATAATAATCGTAAAATTCTTTATTGTTTCTTAAATATCTTATAAACGAACTCATTGAAATATTATACCCCTTTTCGTTTAATTTTTCTAAAATCCACTTGTTTCTATATCCTGCATCAATAAATGATATTATATAATCTCTCTCATCGTTAATTATCTTATTCACTCTAATACCCTCTAAATGCCACTTATTATATTTACAGGGATGTGTGTTAAATACAGTGTTAATATGAATATCATTTAATTTACAATGCCGGTCAAGTGTACCGCGATGAACGCCTAAAACTCTTGCAATTTGTGTTACCCCAAGACCTGCTTCTGCATATTCTTTAATTAATTCATCCTTACCTGTTAATTTTCGTTTACTTTCCGCACCAACAGGGCGACCTAAAATAACCCCCTTATTCCGTGCGCGTTCTAACCCCTCATTAGTTCTTTTAATGATCATTTCTCGTTCAATTTGCGCTGCAATGCCAAAACAAAATATCATCATCATAGAAGTTAGGTCGTTTGGTTTGACCGTATTAATACTATCTTTTACCGAATAAATAGTTACCTTTGTTTCGTTACAAAATTCAACGATACGGAATAACATAAACACGGAGCGGGCAAGGCGGCTTATCTCGGAAACAATAATTACATCGCCCTCTTTTAACTTCTTCATAAGTTCGCCGAGTTTACGCTTATTATATTCTTTCGCTCCAGACACGCCCTCATCGGCTATCCACTCCTCAATAGGTAATTGCAATTCTTCGGACTTTTTTACAACTCCGATTTTTTGACTTTCAACGTCCTGCGTATCTGAACTAACTCGTAAATATCCATATATCATATCACAAAAAAATATTTATCGTTAATTTTTTCTTTCCAAGTTACATCACTTTGCAAAAAACATTCATGAAATGCTACTCTATTTTTTTTTAATCTTATACAATCACTAATATTTGAAGCATTTATATTCAAATATGCCGCTGCCTGTTTGTAGCTTTCGCAGAATGTAGGTTTCCCTTTGCTATTAATTAAAACAACCGGTTTATTTTGCTTTGGTTTCTTTATTCCCTTTAGTCTCCCTTTTTCGAGAGCCTTAAGAGAGTTTTTCCGCCTTTCTTCACTTGTGTAAATCATTCGCTTTGCCGCAAATGGCGGAGTACAACCCTTGTTAAAGCGTGTGTTAAATTTTATATATTTAGGCTCTAAAAACAGTTCCATACAATCAATTTCGTGGTGTAATTGTATTATATATAACATCATAGGCTTGTAGTTTTACTTTATACCTATCTTCTAATTCAAATAACCATACCGTTTCTTTTCCATTTAATTCGAGTTCTTTCACATATTTATTAATCAATTCTACTCCGTGTCTCGTTGGTATCTCTCCGCCAAACAGATTGAATTTCTGTTGGGCAATTGCTATCCCTGCTCCTAACCCTTCGTGATGCGTAATCATCTCATTATTTCCACCATTCACATATACATACGCTAACAATTTGGCAGCAAAATGGTCGCTCATCATTGTTGCGCCGATATTGTTAAACGATTGTTCTAATTGTACTGCTAATAGGTTAGTTTGTATGCTCATACTTTACTTTATTTCATCATTTCGCAAAAACTCACTTTCAATATCCAAATTCAACTTTTCATAATCATAGTAATGGCAGCGTTTTAAGAAGGAAGCCACTTTGGTTTCATCATCATTTCCGGCACCGGGGTGTTCTACCAATTGTCCGCGGTCGGCTTTATTCTTGGGGGAAACTTTTAACCGGCAGCTTTGCGTTCCCAGAAATTCGGGGATGTTTTTCAGGTAGTAATCCAAAGAAGATTTTGGTATTGGTTTTGTTCCCGCTCTTTTGTTGTGCATGGCATACTCTTGTAGTGCAATTTGCATATCAATAGCAATATATTTTCTAACATCATTAATTTCGTATTTAGAAGTTGTAAGTTTGTCGGTAACGTATATTTTGTAGTGGTAGCCGTGTTCAAGAATACCGGTAGTAACCAAATAAACAAAAATATCCCAAAAATTACTCACATCATTATTGGCGCGTGTTTCGGTGTGTTGGCGCTGAATGAGCGGCGCAATGGCTTCGAGCGAAAGGCTGTATTTAATGGGAAGATCGCGTATGTTGTACAGCGTGCGGATGGATGCCACAATGATTAACCAGTTTCGCCACAAGCGCGTTTCGATGCTGCTTTCATCAATTATATTTTTCAGCTCGTCGTGGGCGGCATCAAAGTTTTCTTTAAAATGCTCAATGAATTGCGCCCGGTAGGTAAGTATTTCGTTGGTAATGTGCGTTAATCCGTTGCGCTGCATGGTTTCAAGTTCTGCAAACCGTTTCTTTTCATCATCGGTAAATTCGGTTTTGTTGAATGAAAGGAAAATAACACGGCTAAACAAAGCAATGTCGGCGGTGGGCATCTCCTGCCCGGTTAATACGATCCCGCAATCCACATTGGTAACTTCTTTCTTTTTGTCTTTCTCCATGTTCATGCGGCTGCGCCCGGTACCATCCCACAAACCTTTCAGAAGCTCTACTTTTTCGTATTCTACCGAGTTTTTGTATTCTTCTATGTGGCATACGACATTACTTGTTTTGGAAACATGGTCGGCAAGCGATGCAATGGTAGAGTTGGTCATGTTGGGACCGCCGGACAACTTTCCAAACATCTGCAATAATGAATATGCCAACTGTGATTTACCGGTGCCCTTGGGTCCGAAAATATTGAGTATCGGGAAAAATTTGAATTGCGAAAAAATATAATCCCGAAACAATGTTGCCACATAAAATCCAAATGCCACCAATGCGTTGTTACCATATACAAGAAGGAATTTTTTCATCCAATCATCTAAGGTAATATCGCCGGCGTGATGCACAAATTTTCTTTCAAAGTCAAACAGGGTGATATCCGATTTGTAGAAATTTGAAAGCGCCGGCAGGTAGTAGTTTTCTTGGTTGTGCTGCACAATGCCAAATTCGTCAATTTCTGTGAATTTGTTATCGGCGAAGCTACCGTTGCACCATGCAAAGAAGCCCTGCCGTTGCCAACCCAATTGTGCTACTTCCAAGCATGTTTTGGTTTTTTCGTACAGGTAAGCCTTAATTTTTGCAAGTCCCACTTCGCCGCCATCGAACCGGAAGTTGCCCATGCTTTCGCACCGGAGCCGGAACGCCGACAAAGCGATTAAGTCTTTTTGCGGAAATTCAATCACACGTGTTACTCCATGAATGTTTGTGAGTTTGTACAAACGTTTTGCCGCGTAGGTACTTTCCAAGTGAAACAAAGGCTCCATGATGAAATTACTACCGGGGAACCAACCATCGTTTTTTTGGAACTTGTAACAGTTGTTTTCTATGTAGAAGCCGTATTTGCCGATGTATTCGTTTTGTTCCGATGTTCTGCCGGAAATTTCAATTTTCCTTGTATTTTCTTCGGTTTCTCTGTCTAATTCCTTGATTGTTTTATTCCACAGCGATTTAGTGGGAATAATTTTAGATAATTGCTCAATGATAGATGCCCGCTCCTGCTCAGTTTTTTTGTAAAACAAGCGGCAAATATCCAACATCACTTTGGAAGTGGTGGCAGGGTTTTCTACGCATTTTTCGCGGTTTTCTTCCGCCAGTATTAACACATAATCTTTGCGGTTGGTTTCGTAACATTCGGTAAAATGTTTTTCGTGTTTAAAATAACTGTCCGGGTCCTGCTTTTTGCCGTCATCCGATTCGGGAATATTAAGAACAGAGCAATTTAATCCGGCTTCAATAATTTTCAGTGCGCTTCTTGCGGTGGCTTCCTTACCGGCTTTGTCGCAATCGAATAGCAGGCAGATGTTTTTTGTGTAGCGCGAAATGATTTTGATGTGTTCCGGGCTGAGCGCAGTTCCGCAGGTTGCCACCGTGTTGGTAATTCCTAATTGGTGTAGTTTTACTACATCGGCATTGCCTTCCACTATTACACACACATCATATTTGCGAATAGCCGGAATGGCGAAGTTTAAGCCAAACAGCGTTTCTTTTTTCTTGTAAAGAATGGTTTCACTGCTATTCAAATATTTGGATTCCGATTGTCCGGATGTGTCTCTGCCGGAAAACGCAATGATATCGCCCACGCGATCGAATATGGGAAACATGAGCCTGCCGCGAAAGAAATCGTAATAGCCGCCGGATTTGTTCTGCCGGAATAAATCGCTTTTTATGAGTAACGATTCGGTTATGTAGCACTCGTTTTTGAGGTAGTTCCACAGCCCCTGCCATTCATCGGGCGCGTAACCTATTTTAAAAATGGAGATTATTTTTTCAGAAAAACGCGACAGCGCATACTCATTTGCCTTTCCGGTTAAATGACTGAGGTAGTACTGCGCTGCCCGTTTATAAATCTCTTTCAGTGTGGCAATCTCCTTTTCTTTTTCAATATCTTTTGGCTCCTGTTTTGTTTCTTCCAGCGTGATGGCGTATTGCGCTGCCAGTTCGCGAATGGCTTGCACAAAATCGCGGTTCTGTTTTTTCATTACAAACGTAACAACATTTCCGCTGGTGCCACATCCAAAGCAATGATACGATTGTGTTTTTTCGTAAACCGTGAAGCTGCCTGTTTTTTCATCGTGAAACGGGCAGCATCCTTTCAGCGTTACGCTACCGGAGCGTGTAAGTTTCACGCCGGCACGCTCCACCTCGCGAACGATGTCGGCGGTGGAAATAACGGTATCAATGCTGCTTTGGGTTATCATGGGTTATTCATTTATTTTCTTTCCACAAAAGGGGCAATAATTGGGCAACATTTCTGTTTTCCATTTCTTTACAGTATTTTTGATACGGTATTTTCCAATTACAGGGTTGCTTAAAACCGTCAACGTTTTTTCGCCAAAAATCCATGATATATTTTGAAAAGTTACATTTTACACAATCTCACACTCGGGGTTTTTGTCAACCATTAATTTGGTTAGTTTTTCTGCTACTTCGGTAATACAGTTGCACATGATAATTTATTTTTTGGTTTATAATCCTTTCATATTAAACTTAAATTTTATATTTTTTTCGTCTGTGTATTCAGCATTAATGGTTAATGAGTTTATTTTAAATTTGTTCATTAGTGCGCTGATTGCGCGTGATATGCGTCCTAAATCCTTTGGATTTTTTGTAATTCTTTTTTCGAGTGTATCCATAATTAATCTTGTAAACTCTTCATAAATGATTGAAAATAATAACATTCTTCATTACATGGTGAAAAATCAATTTCACATTCATATATGTTATGGTCTTCACTATAACTTCTATTACTACAATTATCAATAAAACTTTCTAATGCTCTTTGAAACATTACCTCTTTTGTAATTTTTTCTGAAATTTTTACCCCATCAATAAAAATACATGGAAGTTTGTAAAAATCTTTACATTTTTTCATACATCCATAATAATGACATAAGTCTTCAGATGCTTCTCTAAATGGACAATGTACTACTGCTTTTTTTAATAAATTTAACGTTGTATCCATAGTTATTCTTTAAAATGGTAATTCTATTTTTTTATACAAATGACATTCATTTTTCGCACATATATTAGTCACATGCTTTGCTCCACACTTTGTTTTCCCGCGTTGGCGTCTGCAATAGTGGCGTGTACCAAAGTATGTTTTTATGCTGTGCCTATAATGGCACGAGTAGCAGCTATGGGGCCCATTTATCTATATTCATAATTAAAAATGTTATAATCGCGTGTAACGCAGTTTATTGGTAAATCTTCGCGGTTTATTCCGGCTTGTTTCAACAGACTGTTTTTGAAATAGTTTTTTTGGGTATAAAATCCACATCTATCTTCAGTAATATATGCCGAGTTACACCATTCAATGAATTTTAGCAACTCTGTTTTATCGTATTTTTTCCCGCTTTCTAATCCAATTTTATACAAATCACAAAAGCCCGCCGTTTTTCGTATCATATCCTTGCTGCTTTCAAAATCAATTATAGGTTCAATCGAAGCCCAAGTTTTAAAACCTGCATCGTGCAGTTTTTTCATGGCTTCAATGCGCTGTGCGTTTGTGAAAGCGTTTGGCTCTAAATCATCGTGTCCTGTTAGTGTGAATCCGAATGCTAAACGTTGCCTAAATGCACCATAAAGCGAAATCATTGTGCCAACATTAACATTCATCTTAGTTAATACCTTCACAGGAACATCATTCCATAAACATCGTTTTATTGCAGCGTTTGTTAAACGATACGTATCCCTTAAAAATGGGTCGCTCGTAAACGTAAAGAACAACCCATGTTTTAGCAGTTCTTGTAAATTAGCCTTTAACTCATTTTCAAATATCTCCAAAGCATGTTGTTCATCATTAAAGCACTTTTTTAAGGTTGGCACTTTGCCGCCACACGCTTTTTTAAATGGCGGTTTATTAAGATAACAATAGGTGCACCCATTGCTGCATCCCACATATAAATTGCACGAATATTTTCCGTATTCGCCGGCGGCGCCTTTGGGCATTCTGATGGCTTTGCCGTTAAACGTTTTTTCATTCATATCTAAAATAATTTGTAAAATGAATAATTGCCATTTCCTCCGAAAGGTCATATTGCTTGAACCAATCTTCAAAATCCTTAAAAGAAAGCCCATCATTTTTTGCTAAATGGGATGGAATGAGCGATAAATATTTTTTATCAAAAGTAAATACCCTTGGAAATGATGTGTTATTCATAAGGAATGCGAATCTTTGTACATCAATTCCACTATTTTTATCAAAGGTAAACAAATCGCGATGGTTACTCCTATATGGCGTACTCTATATTCAAAATTTCTTACAATGGTTCCGGCTGGATAACCTTCGCGGCTAAGTTCCCATAAATAACCTGCATTGTCGCCGGTTACATCTTTAATGATTATTTTTTGAGTTTTCATAATGGGTTAGGTGGTTATATTGTATTTATAAGATGAATTGTTTATACAAGTCAATAAATTGCTTTCCGGCATACTCTGCCAGCTCGCTTGATTTAAAGCAAAGGCGGGAAGCGTAGCCCGCAAGCGCATACGAACAGTCGTAATACGTATCGCAGAAAACGAAGCCCAACGGAGACACCCTAAACCATGGTTGCCATTTCTTTTGACTACCATCTTCCCAATTCGGCTTCCAACCCTCATTTAATGCCTCTATAATGGTTTTAATTTTTCGGTAAATAATCTCATCTTCAGTAAAGCCTGAATCTCTGAATAAGGCTTCATTAATGGGCTCCTGATTAAGTTCCACACATGCGTCCTCGTAAGATTTAACTCTATCGGTTATATTCCTTAAAAAGAATTTTTTCCCAAAGGTATCTTCAAGAATTTTTTTAAATTCGACAGAAGCAGTGGAATAAATCTCCTGTGCTGTTTGTTCGGTAATTTGTAAAGTTTTCATATCTTAAAAATTATATAGCCACCCTACTCGGGTGGTTTGGTTAATAAAATCGTGGCCAACTAAAATAGTTTGTCTTTTTATTCTCATGCCGGCGTTGAGTTCCAAGCCGGCGCGGTTATCTTTCCAGTTGTAATTAACGCCGCCACCCAACGCGAAGGAATAACGCGACACAGTTTTTTCTGTAATAGTGGTTGTAGTATAAATGGTTGGACGAAATACTTCATAATCGAATTTTGCTAATTCAATGGCGTTTTTTAATACTTTGATGTCGCCGGTGGCGTGGATGGCGCTGTCTTCGTAAATAAAAAAGTAGCTTTTTTCTGTAAAATAGTCTTGAATTACCCTTCCGGTGTCAATATACAACATGGTGTCTGTACTAAGCTCTACTACTTTGTATGGCACGGGGAAAGAATCTGTTTTTTGTATAATCAGAGTATCAATACGCACAGTAGTAACAGTACGTTCTGTTATGCTTGTTGTTTCTCGGTTGCATGTATTTAACACAATTATCACTAAAATAATGATTACACAAAACAACACTATGTTTAATAACAGATTTATAGAGAGTTTCATTTGAGTGATTTTAAAAGTTTTGTAAAATTTCTATCCGGGAACGGAACAAATAAATGAGAAACAAATGCAGAATAGGGAAATATGCCCTGTCTTCCTTCGGTGGCACCGTTTTCACTAATATTAAACCACACTTTACTTGTGAAATTACAAGGAATTGAATGTTTGTTTTGTAAAAATACCAAAAGAGTACGCAAGGTTTTAAGCTGCGCTGCCTTATATTTTTCATAGCATTTAAAACCTCGATAAGAGCTTTCAACGCAAGCCACAAAACTATGCACATCATCATCTGGAACAGATGAAACTTCTACATCCCCATTACTTACTAACTGAAAAGGATAATATTTGCCATCTTTATATTTCACAAGTGGACCATAATTTTCAAGTGCGACGTTAATTTTGTGTGCATCGAACACATTTTCATCGCCGTTAGAATTTTTTCCTTGTGTAAAGTAATCATCATCAAAGCACTTATGTAGTCGCCCATCACGGCTAATGATGTAATGAAAGGCAAAAGTTTCCGTATTTTCACGCCATAAGTCGGCATCTTCTTCTTTAGCCGGAAGGGTATTGCTGATATGGATAACAATCTGTTTTTTTTCGGTTTTAATTTTCACAAACCGAGTTTCAGGAAATTTCCAGTTTTTGTCAATTTTTAATTTCATAATTTTTTATTTAGTTTGCTAATAGATTGAGTTAATTTGTTAATAGATTCAGCTAATAGAATTTTTTTTTCTGCTGTTTCTTTGAGCATTTTAAGGATTCTATAGTCAGTAAGCGATCCGGAAGCAACTCTATATATCTTTACCCTGCTACAATTAAAATATTCGGCAAAAATTTTTCCGTAGCCACGGGGAAGTAGTTTTCTCAAGTTTCCTAATCCTTTGTTATTCATAGCGTTTAATCATTACTTAATACAATCGCATTATCTAATCCGTCAATCATTTCTAATTGCTTATCT
>Ga0209737_10000230_pt1 | contig 50830 bp, 39 predicted proteins | sample TergutCu122P3_FD_187284 | JGI IMG/M metagenome (GOLD analysis project Ga0209737, IMG submission 187284) | Cubitermes ugandensis P3 segment gut microbial communities from Kakamega Forest, Kenya - Cu122 P3 (SPAdes) (version 2) | ecosystem: Host-associated > Arthropoda: Insects > Digestive system... | reverse complement strand
CCAGTTTCTTTGTCGCTGGCCCAAACGGGGGCATCTTTGACGGCACCGGCTTGAACACCAAAATTTATTCGTTCAGTTTCGCAGGTCAGTCTTTGGAGGTGGAGGAGACAACCCCGCAGGCCTTGCCAACTCCCTCTTCTTCCTAAACACCGCAACCTGCACCTCCCCCCTCCCGTCTCCCTCCCTTCTACCGGCAAAATTGGGGTGGCTCTCGGTGGAGGTGCTCCACCGAACAATACTTCTAAGCTCACTACTGTCAGCACCAGAACCAAAAATTTTGTAGACACAGCTAAACAGTTTGAACCAGGATTTTCGTAAGACCTACAAGATTACCAAGATTTTGGCAGTGCCCGAGAATAAAGCAGTGCCCAATCCTGCCAATCTTATGAATCTTATGAAAGTCGTGGTTCAAAAATGATGAAAGCCGTAGTTCAAAAACCTGCCGCGCCCTGGCTGCCTGTACCCGGGGTCGACAGGGCTTTCCACAGGCCCGCTTGGTAGGCAAAAGCCAAGCCCATGGCGGGAATAATGCCAATGCACAAAGCCAACATGCCCGCACAACCTATGAGGGCACACAGCAGCGCCACGAGAAAAATATTCAAACGCTGCCCCCGGCCCCTCTCGAAGCAGAGGCGAATGCCCTCGACAATGCCCATGTTGGGGTTTTCAGCATAAGGCTGCACCAACAAAACCGTGGGCAACAGCCATACCAACAACGCAACGGCACCCACCACCACCAGCACAATGGCCAGCGCAAGGGCCAGGCCTGACTCCATTGCCAAGGCGCCCACAATGAGGAGTGCAGCTACGCCTGCGGGCGCAAGGCAAAGAAGGCCTACCAGCAAAGAGGCTGCGCCGGCCTTGAGGCCTGCTTTAAAATTGAAAAGGACGCCAAAGGCAGGCCTGTGGCCATTCCACACCGCATGCGCCATGTCAGCAAGGCCGCGCTGGAAACACGCTTGCAGCACAAATTGGACAGCGGTGGACAGGACACCCAACACCACCGTCCAACCCAGCATGGCAAAAGCAACACCCAGGCCTATGTTTTCCTTCACACCCCCCACCGCCAAGAGGAAGGGAATTTGGAAAACATAGGAAGCCACCGAGGGAATGAGGAGGGCCAAAAAAGCCGCCAACGAAAGCTCCACCCAATACGGCTTAAAAACGTTATGCCACGTCGCCGAAAGCAAGTCCCCCACCTGCAGGTTTTCCCGGTTAAAAAAGAAGGCCGCACGGCGCTGGGCGCACTTGGGGCAACACTGGGGGTGCAACTGCTTGCACTGGGCGCAGGTGAAGCTGCCACAACGCTGACAGGTGTCAATGGCGGCCATTCCAGCATGAAAGGGACAAGGTGTCGTCACGGTTTCGCTCATACCCATAGCCGTAGGGAAGGGTAAGCGAAAAATCAACTAAAACGTATTTGGGGAAATACGAGTGTGCACACCCTCTTCTTCCTCTGCTCCTTGGGGCTGCCCCCTTTCAGTCCACTTTGAGGAGGCTGTCCTCGCTGGCCTTCTTCGGCGTGGCGGTTTGCTTTTTCAAATGAATGAGGCGTTTTTTCAGCAACTCCATGGCCTCCCTGTGTTGCACATGTGTCAGCTGCTCGGCCAGCAGGCGTTTGGCGGCCAAGGCTTCGCGGTTGCCGCCGTTGGCCGCGTGAATAATCCACACATAGGCCCGCACCTTGTCCTTTGGCACCCCTTTGCCCTCGGCGTAGGCACCGCCCAAGTTTTTTTGGGCCAGGGCATAACCTTGTTTGGCGGCCTTGCGGAACCAGCGCGCGGCTTTTTTGTGGTTTTGGGCAAGGCCCTGGCCTTTGGCATAGGCGACGCCCAGGTTGTTTTGGGCCTGGCTGTCGCCTTGGCGGGCGGCCTTTTGGAACCAGCGTACCGCCTCCGGGAGGTTTTGCGGCACGCCCTGGCCGGACTCATAGGCAACGCCCAGTCTGTTTTGGGCGGCGGCATGGCCCTGTTTGGCAGCCTTTTGGAACCAGAGGGCGGCCTTCCTGGGGTTGTGAGGGAGGCCTTCGCCCTTCTCATAAGCAAAGCCCAAATTAAACTGAGCGTCCGCATTGTTTTGGGTGGCGGCTTTTTGGAACCAGCGCGCGGCCTCCTGAGAGTTTTGCGGCACGCCTTTGCCGTGGACATAGAGGAAGCCCAAGTTAACCTGGGCGTGGCTGTCGCCTTGCTCAGCGGCCCTGCGGTACCAGTGGGCGGCCTCCTGAAAGCTGTGGGGGACATTTTGGCCCCTCTCGTACATAACGCCGAGGTTAAACTGGGCGGCCGCCTCACCCTCTTTGGCCTTGCGCTGAATGGTTTCGGAATAAAAGAGGGCCCTGGCGAGGCTTCTCATTTTGGCGCGAATGTAGTCCTGCCTCAAGAGATACAGGAACATGACGAAAAGAAGGACAAAAGGAATCAGCACCAACAAGACAAGCCAGATGAACATGCTCAAGCTCCCAAACGGCCCTGGGGCACATTCTAGCTTATAGCGTCCTTTGCGCAAAAATGCCGCCTATGGCGAAAATTTCAAAAAAAACCAGGCAAGCAGCGCTCTCGAGGTTATTCGCGAATAAGTCGCTCTATCTCCTGCCTTTCCCTATCCAGCTGTTGGACGTAGTCCTCCGCTTGAATGGAAGAGAAAGCAACAAAGCCCAGCACGGAGAAGAGGAGGGCGAGGGCAAAGGCCAAAGCCCCCAGCAGGAGGCCCAGTTTGGCGCGTCTTTTGGCCTCGGGGTTTTGGGCATTTTTCAGCAAGGGCACGCCCACAAGGAGAGCGGGAATGAGCGCAAAGCAGCTGCAAAAAAAGGAGGCAATGCCCAGCCCCAAAACCCAGTTGGCTTTCTTTTGCTCCGCCTGCGCGTCTGAAAACATGCCCGGGGGCAGGCCCGGCGGCAAAGCAGAAGCAGGCCGTGGAGGGTGGGGGTCCGTCGTTTCCAAGTCCATTCTTTTTATTCTTTAAACTGACGCAGTCTGTCCTCGCCAAAATTTTGCATCAGCATTTTTTGAGCTTCTTCTTCAAAGGCTGCTTTGAAGAAGGTGGGCCACATGAAGGCGAGCAGAAGGTTGAGGGCAAGCGCAATGCCACCCAAGAGGAGGCCCAGTTTGATGCGGCTTTTAACCTCGGCGTGGGGGCTTGTCATCAACGGCAAGCCGATGATGAGAGCGGGAACAAAGCTCAAACACGTGCACAGGAAAGAAGCCACGCCCAGCCCCAAAACCCAGTTGGCTTTTTTAAGCTCAGCCTCATTGGGAGGCATACCCAGGGAAATGGTTGGGGGCAACTCCGAGGGAGAAAGCGCAGGCCTACGGTCCGTTTTATCTGAGTCCATAAGAAACAAAAGGGCGAAAGGAAAACAGCAGGCCCCTGCCTGCTGCATGGCTCATGCTAGCGTACCGTGGTTGCCTGCACAAGCCGCGCAGCGCAGGTGTTGCTTGGCGAAGACAGGGGCCCTCGCCGCCTTATTGGGTGGAGCCTGCGGCTTTGCCGGCCTTGCCCGCCGCTTTTTTGCCCTCGGCTTTGGTGGCTTTGCCCTCGGCTTTGGCCGCTTTGCCCTCGGGCTTGGCGGCCTTGTCTTCGGGCTTGGCGGCTGTGCCTCCGGCGGTTGTGCCCCCAGCTTTGGCTGAGCGCTTTTCAATCCACCGCCGCAGGGCATACTGCTGGCCAATGGAGAGAATGTTGTTGACGAAAATATAAAGGGTCAGCCCCGCCGGGTAATTCAACATAATGAAGGAGAAAAAAATGGGCATCACCCAGGTAAACATGAAGGCCTGGGTTTTCTCCAGCATTTGGGGCTGGAGCTTTTGCATGGCAATCATCGACACCCCCAGGGAGATGGGGAGGAGGTAAGTCGGGTCCTTCGAAGTCAAATCCGTCCACGCGGGGCCGAAGAAGGGCTCCCTATAAATTTCATAGGAAGTCCGCAGGGTGGTAAACAGCGCAAACCACACCGGCATTTGGAGAAGGAGCGGCAGGCAGCCGCCCAGCGGGTTGACTTTGGCGGTTTGGTAAAGCTTCATCATCTCCATATTCAACCGCTCGCGGTCCGCAGCATATTTCTCGCGCAGGGCCGTTATTTGCGGCTGGAGTTTTTTCATATGCTCCGCACTCACCATGGCCTTGTGCGTCAGCGGCAAAAGCACCACCTTCACCACCACCGTCAGGAAAATAATGGCCAGGCCCCAGTTGCCAAATACGTTATAGAAAAACTGCATAATGCCCAAAAGCAGTTTGCAAATGACGGCCCACCACCCAAAGTCCAACGTCTCCTCGAGGAAGGCCCCCTTGGAAGTCAACGCCTGCAAGTCCTTCGCGCCCAAATAGCCCTGCAGCTGCACCAACGTTACAGCCCCCGGCGGAAGGTGAATGGCAAAACCCAAGTCCGCCTCGCGCGCACCTTCAGAGGCCCTCAAGCGGCACTGGCTTGGGGGGTTTTGCGCGGGGTTTGGCATATAGAGGGCCGCGAGGAAGTATTGCTGGTCCACCGCCACAAAGTGGATGGGGCCCTCCTTGGTGAGGGCAGCTTCCTTCTTTTTGGGCATTTCACGGAAGAGTTTGTCGCCCGTATGGCAAAGCACGGAGGCCTGGTTGCCCAGCGTACCAAAAAAGCTGGGCTCCTTCTCACCGCCTGGCAATACATGGCGCGGGCTTTTCAGCCAGAGGGTGCCGCTTTGAGGGCTGGAGGTGTTGTTGCTGAGCTGCAGCTTTAAACGGACGTTGTTGCCGTCTTCAAACTCAAACACCTTCAGGAGTGTTAAGCCCGCATGCTCTGCTTGGAAGGCCAGGCGGCGCGGCGTCTCTTCCACCACGGCGTAGCGCAGGTTGTCCGGGAAGGAGAGGGCAGCCCCCTCAAAGGAGGTGCCCCAAAAAGGCGCGCCCCCGGGAGCGGTGCTCACCAGTTGAATGTGGGGCGGCGGCTCAAACTTTTTGCCAAACAGTTTTTTATAGCCGTCAAGGAAGCCCAAACTCTCTTGCTCCCTCTCCTTTTCCCCTTTGAGTTGGGCTTTGAGGAGGCCTGCGCCCTCGGTGGTAAGCAGGAGGCTTGTTTCAGGCGTCTCCAGGGCCAACTCCCGGGAGGGCAAGTGGCTAGGCAGCGCGGGCGCCTGGGCCTGGGCGGTTGGCTCCGGCGGCGGCGAGGGGAAAAGGCCAGGTTGTACAGCGGCCACCTCCGCCCCCAGCCCTGCCGGAGGCGGCGGCTTGGGAGCAAAAAAGTAGGACCAGCCAAAAAGCAGCACCATTGAGAGGAAAATGGCAAAAATGAGTCGCCGTTGCGAATCCATGGGGGTTTTTAGTCCTCGAGAGAAAGAGGAAGGGCGTCCTCACGGGGAAGAGGCAGCAAGTCCACCCCCCCGGGGTGAAAAGGGTGGCAGCGCAGGAGGCGCCGAAAGCCAAGCCAGGCCCCGCGGAAGGGGCCATAGGCTTCCAAGGCCTCCAGGGCATAGCGGGAACAAGAGGGGTAAAACCGGCAACGAGGGCCCCAAAGCGGAGAAAGCAGCTTCCGGTAGCCCAGCAGCGGTAGCTTCAGGAGAAGCACCAAAAACCACGAGAGGCCAGGCTGGGTGTGTCGCGGTTTTTTCATGCCAAAACTCGCAATTTCCCCAGCAAACGCCCAAAGTCCTCCTTGAGGTTGGACTTGAGGGCGCCAGGCACGGGAATAACCACCAAGTCCACGGAGAGGGCTTGGGTGTGGGGGTGCTTCCTAAACAACTCCCGCAGCTGCCTGCGCAGTTGGTTGCGCCCCACCGCATTGCAGACTTTTTTGGTAACCGTCACCCCCAGCCTGCAAAAACCCAAGGGGTTAGGGGTTATAAGGCCCACCAGGCAGCCTGAGCGCAACTTGCGGCCCTGCGTCTGCGTATGCAAAAACTCCTTGCGTTTGCGCAAGCGCCGCTGCTTTGGGAATGAGTGCTTCGCCTGCACGCCACTATTTTTCGTAGGCTTTGACGGCCAGGCGTTTGCGGCCTTTGGCCATGCGCCGTTTGAGGACGGCTCTGCCGCTGGAGGTGGACATGCGTTTGCGGAACCCATGGGTGCGGTTACGTTTTATTTTGGACGGTTGGTATGTTGGCTTGCGCGTCGCCACGGCGCATCTCCTTATGTCAGTGAAGAAGAGGGCCTCTAGCTGAATTGGAGGGGCAAAGCAACTTCTTTTATTTTTCAACAGTGCTTTCACGCCTCTGAAAACAAAGAGGGAGCCCCTGTCCGCCGGGCCAAAGCTTTGGCTTGCCAGCCCCAGGCGGCTTGGATAGAAACGGGAGGCCCTAAAGCCTACCTCCTTCACCCTCTTTTTTTGTTGAGGCCCTTCTGTGCCCCTGTCGTCTGCTTCCATTGAGAATGAGCCTTCCCTTCAAACCCTCTGGCATAGCCTGCTTGGCAACCTGCGAGAGGAGGGCCATGCCTATGCGGCCTCGCAATTGGCCCAATTGCTGCCGCTCTCCCAGGGGCCCGGCCTTGTCCGCCTCGGCGTGGCGGACCGCTTCTTCAGAGACTGGATAGATGACCATTACCGGCCCTTGCTGGAAAAAAACCTCTCGGCCCTCCAAGCCCAGTCCTGCAAGGTGGAATTTGAAATTGTAGAGTTTCAACCCGCGGCCGCGCCGAATTTCCCCACCGCGCCTTTGAAGGGCGCACACCTTGGCCCGAAGTTGAATACACGCTTCACCTTTGAGACGTATGTGGTGGCGGACTCCAACCAGCTGCCGGCCGCGGCGGCGGCGGCGGTGGCGGATGAGCCGGGGCAATATTATAACCCCCTCTTCATTTATGGGGGCACCGGCCTTGGCAAAACCCACCTCCTGCATGCCATTGGCAACCGCGTCCTCGAGGGAAACCCCGCCGCCCGCGTGGTGTATTTGTCCTCCGAGGAGTTTACCAACCGCTTTATTGAGAGTGTGAGAGACCACCGCATGACGGAGTTTCGCCGAAAATTCCGCGAAGAGTGTGACTTGCTCCTCATTGACGACATTCAATTCCTCGGCAAAAAACAAGAAACCCAAAACGAGTTTTTTTATACCTTCAACGCCCTCCACCAGGTTTCCAAGGCCATTGTGTTGACTTCTGACATGGCCCCTTCTGAAATTCCCGGCCTGGAAGAGCGCCTGCGCAGCCGCTTTACCATGGGCCTCATAACGGACGTGCAAGAGCCCAACTTTGAAATGCGCGTGGCCATTTTGAAGAAGAAGGCCAGTGCCGACGGCTTTGAGTTGCCAGACAAGGTGGCGCACTTTATTGCGCGCCATGTGCTGCGCAACGTGCGCGAGTTGGAAGGCGCCCTCATTAAGCTGTGTGCCGTGCACTCGCTGACGCGCCAGCCTATGACGGAGGAGTTTGCGGCCCAAGTGTTGAAGGACATACTGCCGGCCAAGGAGCAGCTGGACGTGGACAACATTCAACGCGAGGTGGCCCGCTTTTTTAAACTCAACGTGGACGAGTTGCGCGGCGCCTCTCGCATAAAACACGTCGCCCATGCGCGCCAGGTGGCCATGTACTTGTGCCGCGCACACACACGCGCCTCCCTGCCGGAGTTGGGGCAGAAGTTTGGGAAGGACCATTCCACCGTGTTGGCCTCGGTGCGAAAAATTGAGCTTATTCAGGAGAAAGACGAAGGCCTTCGCAAGGACTTGGCGGAGCTGAAGGCCCGCCTCGGGGTGGAAGTGCGATAGGCTGGCCCTTTCCCCTAAGGAGAGTGCGCATGGACATACGGAAGCCGTTGGCCCTTGGAATGCTGTTAACAAGCGCAGCTTGTGGCGGGTTTTTTGCAACGGACGGCTGGCCCGGTGACTGCCGCCTGCTGGGTTGCCCCCCCGGAGAGGTATGCATGGGGGGCGCCGGAGAAACCCCCTCCTGCGAGAGGAGCCCCGCCACCAGCCCCCTCCCATGCCGCGTAGGTGATGGCAGCTGCAACGCCGGCTACATTTGCACCGGCATTGAGGACAAGGGCTTTAACATGCCCGGCAGGTGCCTCAAAGAGGACGTAGGCCGCCCGTGCAACAGCGACGAGGAGTGTGCTTTTGGCCACGTTTGCGAGCCTCATGGCGGCCCAGGGGAATGCCTGTATGGCAAGCGCCTTGAGGGAGGAGGCGTGGCGGCAACCCTCCGGAGCTTCCAGCTAAGGCAACATGACAAAGTCATCACCCCCTGGGAGGTGGACGGCCGGAGGGACTCTAGGCTGAGGCCGGATTTTGCAGACGAACGTCCAACCACCCCCACCACGGTGCAGCTGGTTACCCAAGGCCCCGGCGCCGACGAGGCGGTGGCGCTGCACATAGGCCAGGTGCCCCTGTGCCCCTCGGAAAGCCCCCAGTGCACAGAAGGGCTTTGTACATGGACATGTCTGCTGCCGGAAACATGGGCCAGCATGGGCACCTCGCATGTGCTGGAGTTTCAACTGGCCTTTGGCGGCCCCAACAGGCAAAGCCACACGTGGAGCTATATGCTTAACCCGGTGGTTTTTGAAATAAGCCCCGGCGGCACTGTGTTGTTGGGTGACTCGGTGCGCCTATGCGCGACGCTCCACCCTGAGGGCTCCCCCCTCCATGGCCTCCAGTTGCTGGGTATGCCAACCAGCAGCCTCACAGGACGTACACCCTCAGGCACCTTGGAAGTGTCGGTTGAAGGGACATTGGCCGAAGACGAAAGGCCTTTAAAAATGTGCCAGGAGGTTTTTTTGCCGCTCAGCGTGCTGGAGAGCGGCCCGGCACATATGACGGTGCGAGCGGAAATAGGGACTGCAGGCTACAGCGAAACTCTTCACCAAAACTTGCCGTTGGTTTTGAAGCGCACAGCCTGCAGCCACAATGTGGGGTTGGCAAACAACGCGGTGACGCAGCCTTTGGCTGTCTCCGGCAGGCGCTTGCTGTTTGGCGGCGCAAGCAACCTCTATGCGTTTAACACCGCCTGCACTTCCACAGGCACGGTGCCCAGCCTGGCAACCGGCGCTGTGCAAGGCCCCATGGTGGTGCTTGGGGACACAAACCAAGTGGCTGTGGCGACAAGCGGTGTTGGAGGGCCTTCGCTTCGAAACACGCCGCGCCTTGCGTTGCTGAAAGTGGCGGAAACGAATCCAACCTTTGCCTTTTTCTACACCCAGGATTGTGCACGTTATACCGCCAACAACACCACCACCGCCACCTATGAGCAAGGCCTTGCTTTGCTGAGCTTCCCGGGTGTCTCGCCAGGCATACCCTGGCGTTTGGTGGCGCCTGCCAACAACACCGCTGACAACCAGACGCGCCTGGTGGCCTATGTACCTTTTGCCTCGGCAGGGGAACTCTCAACGGCTGTCACAACGCGCTGCCAAAGCTCGGCAGCGGTGCCCCGTTCTTTTTTGGCGCCGATGGTCCAAAAAGCGGATGGGACGGTGTGGGGTGCCTATAGCGCTTCTGCCGCAAACTCTGTTTGCCTTCAGACGTGGGGTTTTGATGCCACCGCCACCACCCCCTACTGGACGACGCCTGGAGCAATCGAAGAGCGCAGCATAGACGCTCCTTCTTTCATGGCCATTGCGGACAACAACATGTGGATAGGCAGCTTCAGCACAAGCCCGTCTGCAGTGGACCACAGCGGTCGGGCCTATGCCATAAGCTTCACGGGCGGCAACTCCCGGCTTGTTGTCCTGGGGGAGCCGCCAAGCAGCTCCAACGCCGCCTTCTCCTCGCGTACTGTCGGCAGCCCTCTTTTGGGGGAGCCCATGGAGAATGGCACCAGAGAAGTCTATGTCGTCAGCACCGACGGCAGGGTGCTGGCCTTCGAGGCCCAAAGCTTGGGTTTGCTGTGGACTGAGCCTCTCCTCAACGCAAACAACCGACCCCTCAGCGTTGCCCCCAACGCGCAACCTGTGCTGGTGGCCAATGCCCATGGGAGCGGCACCTTATGGGTGGTGGGTACACGCGGAGAAGTCCGCGGTGTCCGCGTGGCCAGCAAGGGCCTAAGCCGCTTGGCGCAGTGGCCCAAGGCGCTCAGGGACAATTGCAACACTTCCAGCAGGCAGGTAACGCCGGACAACATGCCTGGCTGCTTCGAGTAAAACAGGCACCCTAGAAAAAACCCTGCTGGAAGCTCAACCTAAGGCTTGACAATGCGCTGGGCTTGTTGTTCTACCGCAGTGAATATTTTTACTGAGGCTGTCACTTGTGGGGGCGTCGTTTGGGGGTTGTCGCTTTTTAAAAGAGTTAAAAGAGGGAGGACACTTTGAGCCTTGTCAATTCTTCCGCCGGGGGCGTGCTGGAGCCCATCCTTGAGCGCCATGGCCGCAACCCGCACCACCTGATGCAAATTCTCCGGGAAACCCAGGAGCGTTTGGACTTCATCCCCAAGTGGGCGGTGGACTATATTGCCGAAGCCCTCCCTTTGGACCGGGCGCAAATTCAAGCCGTCATTAACTTCTACGCTTTTTTTTATGACAGCTCCCGCGGCAAATACCGCATCCTCTTCTCGGACAATGTGACTGACCGCATGCAAGGCAACACCGCCCTGCTTTCACGCATGCTCTCCAAATTCAACCTCACCCAGGGACAAGTCTCCGGGGATGGACTTGTCAGCGTTGACACCGCCTCCTGCACCGGCATGTGTGACCAGGGCCCTGCTCTGCTCGTCAACAACTATGCCGTTACCAAGCTTTCCTCGCAGCGCATTGACGCCATTTGCGAGCTTATTAAAAGCCAGACGCCCCTTGTAGAATGGCCCGCAGAGTTTTTCATCGTCCAAGACAACATCCACCGCAAGGACGTGCTGCTCTCCACGGACATGGCCAATGGCCAGGCACTCAAACGCGCCATGGAGTTGGGCCCCCAGGGCATGCTGGCGGAAATGAAAACCTCTGGCTTTCGCGGCCGCGGCGGAGCGGGGTTTACCACGGGCGTCAAATGGGAGGCCTGCAAAAACGCGCCCGGCCAAACGCGCTATGTCCTTTGCAACGCCGACGAGGGAGAGCCTGGCACCTTTAAAGACCGCGTGCTGCTGACTTCATTCGCCGAGCGCGTTTTTGAAGGCATGACGATTGCCGGCTATGTCATCGGCGCTTCCAAGGGCCTTATTTATTTGCGCGCGGAATACCGCTTTATGCTGGAGAGGCTGCAGGCCAAACTGGAGGCCAGACGCAAAGCCCACCTCCTGGGCAAGGACATTCTCGGGCAACAGGGGTTTCATTTTGACATTGAAATCCACATGGGCGCAGGCGCCTATGTCTGCGGAGAGGAAACCGCCCTCATTGAGTCCCTCGAGGGCAAACCCGGCAGGCCCCGCATCCGCCCGCCCTTTCCTGTTACCCATGGCTATTTGGGCCAGCCCACCGTCGTCAACAATGTCGAAACCTTCGCCAAGGCCACCCTCATCGCCCAAAACGGCGGTACCTGGTACAAAGGCCTTGGCACCAAACTCTCCACCGGCACCAAACTCCTCTCCATTTCCGGGGACTGTGACAGGCCCGGCATTTATGAGTACCCCTTCGGCGTGCGCATTTCCAAAGTCCTCGAGGACTGTGGCGCCCGCAACGCCATGGCTGTGCAAGTGGGCGGCGCCGCCGGCACCTGCCTCGCACTCCATGAGTTTGGACGAAAAATTGCCTTTGAGGACGTCTCCACCTCGGGGGCCCTCATGGTGTTTGGCAGCAACCGCGACATGTTTGAAGTCGCCAGAAACTTCTCCCACTTCTTCAAACATGAAAGCTGCGGCTTTTGCACCCCCTGCCGCGTCGGCACCACACTGCTTTGCAACATCCTTGACAAAATTGCAGAAGGCAAAGGCACCGGCTATGAGATGAATGAGTTGTCCCGCCTGCACCAACTCCTCAAAACCTCCAGCCATTGTGGCCTTGGACAAACCGCCGCCAGCCCCGTGTTTGATACCATGCAGAAATTCCGCCCCTCTTATGACAGGCGACTGAAACAGAAGGACTTTGAGCCCGCCTTTGACTTGGATGCCGCTTTGGCCCCCGCACGCGAAATTATGGAGAGAGATGATGCGGACGCTCATCTCGGGAATGAATTATGAGCGAGAATACTTTTATCATGGATGGAACCCCCATCTCCTTTGAGCCAGGACAAACCGTGCTTCAGGCCGCACTCGCGGCGGGCGTCTTCATTCCTCACCTGTGCTACTTCCCTGAGTTAAAGCCCAACGGCAGCTGCAAACTCTGCACCGTCACCATTAACGGACGGCCGGGCTCCGCCTGCACCCAGCTTGCACGAGCGGGCATTGAAGTGGAAAACAACACGCCGGAGCTGAACGACAGGCGCAGACTTATGCTGCAAATGCTGTTTGTGGAAGGCCACCACTTCTGCCCCGGCTGCGAAAAAAGCGGCAACTGCCAACTCCAGGCCCTCGCCTATGAGTTGGAGATGATGACGCCCCACTTCAACCACTTCTTCCCGGACCGCCAGGTGGACACCTCTCACCCTGAAGCCTTCATGGACTTGGGCCGCTGCATTCTATGCAGCTTGTGTGTCCAAGCCAGCCGAGACATAGACAAGAAAAATGTTTTTGCCATTTCCGGCAGAGGCATGGCTTCGCGCATTGTTGTCAATACGCCCTCAGGAAAACTCAAGGACAGCACCTTCTCTTTGAGTGACAAAGCCGCCAGCGTCTGCCCGGTGGGCGCTATTTTGCCCAAGCGCTGTGGCTTTGCGCTCCCCATTGGACAGCGCCGTTATGACCATTTGCCCATCAGCGCTCAAACCGAATTTTTGACAACGAGGAAGGACTAACATGCTAAGCTCAGAGGAACTTCCCCTTCGAAAACTGCGCGTGGCCACCACCTCCTTGTCAGGTTGCTTTGGTTGCCACATGTCACTGCTGGACATGGACGAAAACCTGTTGGACTTGGCAGGGCTGGTGGAGTTTGACCGCTCTCCCATTACCGACGTCAAACATTGCAGCACCGTTTGCGACATTGGCATTATTGAAGGCGGCGTTTGCAACTCTGAAAACGTCCACGTCCTGCGTGAGTTTCGAAAAAGCTGCCGCACCCTCATTGCGCTGGGCGCCTGCGCCGTCAACGGAGGACTGCCCACCTTGCGCAACCGCCTGGACGTTCGCGAAGTCCTTCGTGAAGTCTATTTTGAAATGCCAGGCGTCATTGGAAACACCATTCCGAATGATGTGGAATTGCCTTTGCTGCTTAACAAAGTCTACCCCATCAATGAAATTGTGCGCGTGGACTATTTCATTCCGGGGTGCCCACCCTCCGGGGACGCCATCTTCAAGTTTTTGACGGACCTCATCTCCGGCCGCACCCCGCGCTTGGACTATCCACAAATGCACTTTGATTGAGTTTGGAGCTACCATGTTTGAGCTTGAAAACGCCAAAACGACTCAGGGCCTGCGCCGCATCTCCATTGACCCCATCTCCCGCGTCGAAGGACATGGCAAAGTCACCTTGCTGTTGGATGAGCAAAACAAAATCCACCAGGTACGCTTGCACATTGTCGAGTTTCGCGGCTTTGAAGTCTTCATTAAGGGCCGCCCCTATTGGGAAGTCCCCGTCACCGTGCAGCGCCTGTGCGGCATTTGCCCCGTCAGCCACAGCCTGGCTGCCTGCAAAGCCATGGACATGGTTATCGGCGCCAAACAACTGACGCCCACCGCCGAAAAACTGCGCCGCCTTATGCACTATGGACAAATTGTTCAGTCCAATGCCGTGCACTTCTACCACCTGGCTTCGCCGGACTTGCTGCTCGGCTTTGACAGCGATGTGGCCCAACGCAACATTGTGGGCGTCGCCGCCAAATACCCGGACATTGCCAAACAAGGCATCCTCCTGCGCAAATATGGCCAGGAAGTCATCCGCCTCGTCTCCGGTAAACGCGTCCACGGCACCGGCGCCATCCCAGGCGGCGTCAACAAAGCGCTGACAAAAGAAGAATGCACACAACTGAAACAAAACCTCCCGCAATGCATTCAGTGGATCCAAGGCGGCATTGAGTTAATGCAGCGCTTTTATGAAACCAACCCCGCCTTCTATAACAGCTTTGGCTTGTTTGACTCCAATATGATGGGGATGGTCCGCGAAGACGGGGCGTTGGACCTTTACCATGGCTTTTTGTGCATCAAAGACGCCAAGGGCAAAGCCATTTTTGAGCGCCTCAATTATGAAACCTATACCCAGGTGCTGCGCGAGGAGGTGAAGCCCTGGAGTTATATGAAATTCCCCTTCATCGCCGGGCTGGGGCCTGAAAAAGGCTGGTACAAAGTGGGCCCCTTGGCCCGCTTGCAAACCTGTGACTTCATCCCCTCCCCGCTGGCCCAGGCCGCACGCCAAACCTTCCTCTCCATCGGCCATGGACAACCCATACACTCGACACTGAGTTACCATTGGGCCAGGTTGATTGAAATCCTCCACGGCCTTGAAGTCATTGAGGAGCTCCTGGAGGACCCGGACTTGTTCGGCAAAGAGTTGGTGGTGAAAGGCGAGCGCCAAGAAGAAGGCGTCGGCGTCATTGAAGCACCACGAGGGGTGCTCATCCACCACTACAAAGTCGACGAGGAAGACAAAGTCACCATGTGCAATTTAATTGTGTCCACCACACACAACAACCAAGCCATGAATGCAGCCATCCGCTCCGTGGCCATGCAACACCTGGAGCGCCGCGTCATTTCCGAGGGCCTGCTCAACCACATTGAGTGCGCCATCCGTGCTTATGACCCCTGTCTCTCCTGCGCCACACACGCCCTGGGCAAAATGCCCCTGCAGGTGGAGCTTATGGACGCTGAGGGCAAGCGCATAAGCCGCCTTTCGCGCAACTCCAACGGCGAATGCACTGAGGACTAAACCTTGGCCGACATTCTCATAACGGCCTGGGGCAACACAAGCCGCGGCGACGACGCCCTGGGCCCCCTCCTGCTCCACCGCCTGGAGGCCTGGGCCTCCTCCCTGGGCATTGCCGAGCGCTTCTCCTGGGTGGAGGACTTCCAACTCCAAGTGGAGCACGCCTTGGAGCTGGAGGGCAAAACCCTGGCCCTCTATGTGGATGCGGGGGAAAATACCCCGGCACCCTTCTCGTTTGGGGCCCTTGCTCCCCTTGCGCAGCCCTGGCATACCACGCATGCCATGCCCCCCGAGTCCGTCCTCGCCGTCTTTGAGCAGCTCTCTTGCAAACCTCCCTGCCCCGCCTTCGTGCTGTGCATCAGCGGCCAGCACTTCCACATATACGAAGGGCTCTCCGCAAAGGCCCAGGCCCACCTCGAAGCCGCCTTGGCCTTTGCACAAACTCTGCTGCAAAACCCGACACCTGAAGCATGGCGCACCTTCGCCCACACCGCCTAAACCGACGGGGCCAGGCGCATTTCCACGCCAGGCCGCCCACAACCCCTCCGCAATTTCCGCTTTTGTTTTTTTGGATTCTCACATAAGGGGCATACGTATGTAGCAGGCGTGGTTGTATGCCATGCTGCGTTTTCCAGGGGCCGGTCCTGGCACTGCCATTGGGCGGATTGAATTTGGACAAAACCAAATATATGGCCAAAATCAGCTCAAAAGAGAGAAGAATTTGGCGTTGGACACATAAAGAGAGACAATAGAAAAACCAGAAGGTGGCGAGCGGTGACCTTTGAGTATGTGGGACTTCAACGGGAAGGCGGATGGGTTTGAGCATCCACATTTTTGAAAATACAGAAACACCTTGAGGGGACATGAAGATAAATAAACTTTTGAAGTGGAGTACACTGTTATTGGTAGCGTGGTTTTATGCAGGGGAGGCTGGGGCGCAACCCGTGTTGGACCCGGCTTTTACGGTAACAGACGAAATAAGTAAGTTGGCTGTTTACAAAGTTGACACCGCAAACTTCGACACCTTGAGGGTAAACGCTTCCGCACCCGCAAGCGGCAAGGTTGACGGCTATGACTGTTTTGTTGTGACAGACACGGACGTCTACAACAGCGACTATGAGGCCAAAAAGAATTTTGTGCCGCCCCCGAATGACACCAGGTGGGCTTCATGCTTCTTTGAAAATCCGACAGACTATTCAAATAGGACACAGTCGGCCACCCTCGTCGGGCTTGGTGTGCAGCATGGAATGAATTTCGTTTATTTCCGAGCGAGAAGCTCAACCGACAACTCTGTGTCGATGCCTGCAGTTGCCTACTGGTTTGTGGATGCGCAGGCGGACACTCCACGGGCACTGAGTGCAGACTCTTTCGGCAACGTCCGGGCCATTCCTGGACCCAACGGCCATTGCAACCCCATCGTCATCCCCATCCTCATGGAGACGGAAGGCGCCCAACTCAGCTATCGCGGAGTTGGCATCCCCGCCAGCCCGTTGTTCCCCATCCCTCACCCCGTCTACCCGGACGATGGGCCGTGGACTTATATGTTCCAACATGACTTGGTGCTGCCGCCCTCCATCAACGCGGGCCAATCGCCACATCAGCTGATAGTGTGGACTTCTCGTGACCGCTATGACTTTTCTCAAAACCCAAGCCTCCTCACGCCCTGGACTGTGCATTGCGCGCCAGAGCCCACCTGGCACCTGAGCATTGTGTCGCCTACGAGCGCTGCCATGCTGACAAGCCTGACCGAAATCAGCGGCACCGCTGAGGCTGGAAGCCGCATTCGTCTTTCGCTCTTTGACGATGATGGCCAACAAACGCACACCACCTTTGACTGTGGCACGACCAGTCCTGCAGAGGAGTGGGAATGCGAACTGCCAACTTTGGGCGTGGGCAAGTGGCGGGCGAGGGTGATTGCCGAGTTTGGAGGCGAAAGCCGCATGGCCACGGTGGAGTTTAACATTATCAGCTTGGACATTCGCGTGGAGGAGCCCGAAGAAGGCAAAACCTATCCGGGAAGCTTCCGCCTCGTGAAAGGCACCGTCTCTTCACACGTGAGCAGCGTGGCCATTTGCCTGGGCACAGACTGCACCAGTTTTCAGTGTAACGTGGAGAACGGACGCTTCACATGCGACTTAGGAAATCTGGACAATGACACTTTGAGGACCTTGGAAATTTTTCTCCAAGGCCGCGGTCATGGACAGACTTCGGAATGGACAAAGGTGACATTCCATGTGGACGGCGCAAAACCCACGGTGACGGTGCAGGAGTCGCCCACAGGGAGGGTGTTGACGTTCATCTCTTCGAAGCCGGAAAATGCCACCTTCTGGTGCTCGGACACGCCCAAACCTCAGGTAGAGTTTGAAGCGTGCCCCTATCCCTATGTCCGCGATGACTTGACGGAAGGGACGCACACCCTCTATGTCTATGCCAAAGACAAGTGGGACCAAGCAGGCCAGACGCTGCCATATTCATGGAGCATAACGGGCCTGCCTACGGGCACCCTGGTGTTGCGCGAGCCCGTAGACGGCGAGATGTATCCCGCGGCCCTTGACACGGTGAAGGGCGATGTTTCTGAGGATATCACCGGCATTGAAGTGAAGCTTTGCTGGACAGACAACAACGGCATCAGGCGATGCAAGGACCTAACGACAGACAATGGTGCGTGCGAAATAGATGACACCGACTTCACCTTCACCTGCGACTTGGGCAACTTGAATAATGGGACCGTCCAGAACTATGAAATAACCGTCAAAGGCTACGTCGACGCCGACGAAGTGGACTCCCATACCGTCAGCTTCGGAGTGGACGGCACCTTCCCCGTCGTCACGGTGGTGGACTCCAACAACGGAAGGCGGCTGACGTTCACCACCACCAAGCCCGGCCCCAGCGCTGAATACCGGTGCAAACTGGAAGGCATCCACAACGACTTTGTCCCCTGCACCTCCCCCATGGACTTGCCTGACTTGCCGCCCGGTGACTATACCATTTACGTCTATGCCATTGACGGGCTGGGCCAAAAGGGAGAGACGGTGAAGCATGAATGGGAGATTGCCGGCCCGCCTTCGGGCACCCTGGTGCTGCGCAAACCCCAAGACGGCAAAACCTATCCAGGCACCACCTTCGACCGTGCGGAGGGCGATGTTGCTGACGACATCGACGAAGTGAAATTCTGCATCGGCACAGGCTGCACACCCACAGAGTTGTGCGATGTGGACAGGGCCACCTTCGCCTTCGTTTGCGAGTTTGGCCTCCTGGATGATGATGTTTATGAAATAACCGTCGCCGGCTATACCAACAACGTGGAAGTGGACTCCCATACCGTCAGCTTTACGGTGGATGGCACCCTCCCCAAGGTGACGGTGGTGGACTCTAACAACGGAAGGCGGCTGACGTTCACCTCCGATAAGCCCAACTCCACTTTCTACTGCTCGGATGACAATGTGACGTTTGTCCTGTGCACAAGCCCCTTGGAGCTGCCGAATAGGCCTGTCGGTCCAAACACCATTTACATTTACGCCGTTGACGAGCTGGGCCAAAAGGGAGAGACGGAGACGCACAACTGGGAGATTACCAGTCCGCTTCCGGGCACCCTGGTGCTGCACAAGCCCGAAAACGGCAAAACCTATGCAGGCACCACCTTCGACCATGCGTATGGCGATGTTGCTGCAGACATCAACGAAGTGAAATTCTGCATCGGCACAGGCTGCACACCCACAGAGTTGTGCGAGATTAGGGCCAACTTCACCTTCGTTTGCAAGTTTGGCCTCCTGGCGGATGGGACGCATGAAATAACCGTCACCGGCCAAGGTGTCACTGCTGTGGACAGCCATACCGTGAGCTTTGTCACTGACGCCACCCTCCCTGTTGTCACCGCGCAGGACTCCAACAACGGAAGGCGGCTGACGTTCACCTCCTCCAAGCCCAACTCTACTTTCTACTGCTCGGATGACAATGTGACGTTTGCCCTCTGCACAAGCCCCTTGGAGTTGCCCAACAGGCCTGTCGGTCCAAACACCATTTACATTTACGCCGTTGACGAGCTGGGCCAACAAGGAGAAACGCTGAAATATGACTGGGAGATTCCCGCAGAGGGAGGCATCGTCATACCCATCCGTCCCCTCCCCCACAAAATGATAGGCGGCGGCTGCTCTTCAACCTCCTCCGCCCCCTTGGCATTGCTGGCCCTGGCCCTCTGGGCTTTGGCTCGCCGACGCCAGCACGCATAAACCCGGCACCTGGGTTGCCAACAGCCCCGCCCACCTCCTCAGGTGGCCGGGGTTTTTGTTTGACCGGTTCCACTTTGACATGATCTCTTCGTTGGGCTCGTTTTTGCTCAGGTCATGCACTGAAGTGCACTCCCTGCCACCTCCCTTCCGTCAGAAAGCTCCACCGGAGCTTTCTCATCGCAAAAGCCTCGCCCGCCTCGACCTCATGTCAAATTGAAACCGGTCTGCTTGATGGAAAACCGCCCTATAAGCATGCCGCATAAAACACTGTTCAGCCTGCTTGAAAAATACTATGTGGGTTATGTGCGGCAACCTGTTGGGGCCTGGGCAATAAAAAGTTTTGCCAAGCCGTGGGCGCAAAAAAGCTTTGGGAGCCATGTCCATGAAGGCGAGAACATGCAAAGACGCCATGCTGCTGGCGCTGGCGCTGTCAGCGTGCAGCACGGAGGGCATATGCAAAATTGGCGAGGAAGCCACATGCCCTTCCGGTGCCTTTTGCTATGGCGGCGAGGGCGCCAAAGCGGGCGACAATGGCATATGCACCCAACTTTCTCCCCCCAAGCCTGGGCCCACCCCCGAGGAGGAGGAGGAGGAGCCTCCCCATGCCCATGTACGCCAAGCATGCAGCACACGCATGAGTGGACTTTCAGCCCATGCCGTGAGGGCGCCTTTGGCCGCCTCCGCCGGACAGTTGTTGTTTGCCACCAGCCTTGGCAACACCCCAGCCAACAGCAGCCTCTATGTATTTGACACCGCCGCCTGCACACCCTTGCACCATGTGCATACGGGTGCTGTGCAGGGCCCTATGGTTGTTTTGGGCAGCGGACTTGTCGCACTGGCCCTGGGCAGCGGAGGGCCCGAGGGCGAGGGAAGGAATACCCCGCGCCTTGCTTTGGTGGACGTAGCCAAAGCGGAGCCCGGCTTTGTCCACAGCAACAACATGGATTGTGCGCGCGGCCATAAAAACATTTCCCTCAACGCCCTGTTTGACAAGGGCCTTGCACTGGTAAACCTCGGCAGCCTCTCCGCGCCAGGCCATTGGCGCCTGGTAGCCCCTGCCAACGCAGGCAACACAGGCCGCCTGGTCGCCTATGCGCCTTATGCCACAAAGACAGAAGAGCGCTGCATGGCACGGGCAGACGAGGTTGAAATGAGCCGCCTCAACACTCCCTTCCTGCTGACACCGGTGCAAGGGTTTGGCAACCACGACGACGACCCTGAGGCCGAGGTATGGAGGGAGGAGTGGATGACTGTCCACGAGAAAAACTCCAAAGTGGTGGTGGGGACATGGGTATTGGATGACGGCTACGCAGAAAAACCCGAGGAGTGGGCCCTCATGGAGGTTTGGGAGACAAAGGCTTCCATAGCCTCGGGCATGGCCGCAGGAGGCCTGGACGCCACCGGAAGAGAGCAAATGTGGCTTAGCGGGCAAGGGTTGCACCGGGTATTTTGGAATGAGGCACCCGAGACGGTGTTGGATGTGCATTGGCCCACCAGCCCTGTCGCCGTGGACAGCGAAGGCCAAGCCTATGTCGTCGTCCAAACCGGCAACAGCTATGAGTTGCAGCGCTTTGCCAATGACATTGCCCAAGGGGCAGCCACCGAATGCTCCGTCGGCGACAACAGCCCCTGCAAAAATTGGCAAAGGTGCATGGGCCTGGAAAACCAGGCTGCCGGCTCCCCGGGCCGCTGCCAGGTGACACCCCTGGCGCGCGCACCCGCCTTCCATGAGGCCCCTGTCGGCTCCCCCTTGCTGGGAGAGCCCTCCGGTGACAACCCCGCAGAGGCCTACGTCGTCACCACCTCCGGCACCGTGTTGGCCTTCCATGCCGCCACCTTGGAGCTTTTGTGGACAGCAGCCCTCAAGCTGGACATTGCCCCTTCGGCGCAGCCTGTCCTCCTGGGGGAGAGGCTGTGGCTGGTAGGCGCCAACGGCGAAGTACGCAGCCTGCGCGTCGACAGCCAGGGCTTAAACCGCTCCGCACGGTGGCCCAAGGCTTTTCGAGACAATTGCAATACCAGCAGCCTGCTTTCTACCCCCAACACCTTGCCTGGCTGTTTTGAGTAGCAGGCGGCCTCCCCCCTCCCGGTTTCGGGAAGGGGGCACCCACCTCCAAACCTTAGCCCAGCCGCGAAAGCAACTGCTGGCGGATCAGCTCCAAAGTTTTGGGCATGCGCGGGCCAATGCTGTCAAAAAAGTCTTTCTGAGACTCCAGCTCCGCCTTCCACTCGTCGAGTTTAATGGCGCTGACTTCGCGCATGGCCTCGGGAGAAATGTCCAACCCCGAAAGCTCCAACTGGCCCTCCCGGGGCACCCAGCCAAACAAGGTTTCATCCGCGCTACACCTGCCTTGGCAGCGCTCCACCACCCACTTGAGCACGCGCATGTTTTCTCCGTAGCCCGGCCAGAGGAATTTGCCGTCGGCACCTTTGCGGAACCAGTTTACCTGGAAAATGCGCGGCGGAGCTTTCAGCTTGGCTTGCATGTTCAACCAGTGCTGAAAATAGTCGCCCACGTTGTAGCCGCAAAACGGCAGCATGGCCATCGGGTCCCTGCGCACCACGCCCACCTGGCCAATGGCCGCCGCGGTGGTTTCGGAGCCCAGCGTGGCGCCCATAAAAACACCGTGCGCCCAGTTGAAGGACTCCAGCACCAGCGGCGCCGTGTTGCTTCGGCGGCCGCCAAAAATAAGCGCGGAAATGGGCACGCCCTTCGGGTCATCCACATGCGTGGAAAGCACGGGGTTGTTTTTGGCCGGCGCCGTAAACCGGCTGTTGGGGTGCGCGGCCTTCTCCGTGGAGCCCTTCTTCCAGGGGCGGCCTTGCCAGTCCGTCAACTCCTCGGGCACCTCGCCGTCCATGCCTTCCCACCACACCGTGTTGTCTTTGGTGACGGCGACGTTGGTGAAAATGCTGTCCTTGTCCACGCAATGCATGGCGTTGGGGTTGGTGCTGAAGTTGGTGCCCGGGGCCACGCCGAAATAACCGTTTTCGGGGTTAACGGCCCACAGCCTCCCGTCCTCGCCTACGCGAAGCCACGCAATGTCGTCCCCCACTGTGGAAATTTTCCAACCGTTGAGTGCTTTGGGCGGAATCATCATCGCAAAATTGGTTTTGCCGCAGGCCGAGGGGAAAGCCGCTGCCACATAGGAGGTTTCTCCCTCGGGGCTTTCGACGCCGAGAATCAGCATATGCTCTGCCATCCACCCCTCCGTGCGCCCCAAATAGCTGCCAATGCGCAGCGCCAGGCACTTTTTGCCAAGCAGCGCGTTTCCGCCATAACCGGAGCCGAAGGACCAAATGGTGTTGTCCTCGGGGAAGTGGCAAATATAGCGGCGCTCCGGGTTAATGTCGCCGGTGCAATGCAGGCCGCGGTTGAAGTCGTTCTTGTCCCCGAGGAAGTCCAGCGCGGCCTTGCCCATGCGCGTCATAATGCGCATGTTGAGGGCCACATAGACGCTGTCCGTCAACTCAATGCCGACTTTGGAGTGCGGGGAGCCCAGCGGGCCCATAACATAGGGGATGACGTACATGTTGCGGCCCCTCATGGAGCCATTAAAGAGGGCTTTGAGTTTGGCATAGGCCTCGGCGGGGGCCATCCAATGGTTGGTAACGCCGGCATCCTCTTTGTTGTGGGAGCAGATGAAGGTGAGGTGCTCCACGCGCGCAACGTCATTGGGGTTGGAGCGGTGCAAATAGCAGCCGGGGTGTTTCTCCGGGTTGAGAGGCAGGAATATTTTCTTCGCAAGCGCCTCTTGAGTTAGCCGATCGTTTTCAAGCTCGGAGCCATCCAGCCAAACGACGGTGTCAGGTTGGCACAAGGCAACCATGTCGTTGACCCATTTGAGCAGATGCGGGTTGTTGGTGAGAGAAGTGGTGGTGGTCATCGCAAGAACAACTCCTTTTTCTTTTGACACAAAGGGGGAGGGAAACAGCAGGGCACAGCAGGCAAAGCACAGCAGGCACAGCAAAACGGGCAAAGCATACAACAGCAAAGTACCCATTATAATTGCTTCGCGGATGAAGAGAAATGAGAATTGTGCAGCTTGTGCGTGCAAGGCCTTCGGCCCCCTTGGCACTCAAAGCATGCCTTTGGAATACAAAGTGTGCCCCTCCGGGCAGGTGCCTACCTCCACCCCGGCCAAAAACAAAGGTTTTGCATGGCTTTTCCAACAACGCGGCCGAAGGCACCCTCCCTGGGTACACCCTCGAAAAAAGCGGGAGGGCACTTCCCTGCCTGTTAATTTTGTACATGAGGAATGTGGCAACACTCTCTGGGTTGCCTTCGCCTGCCGGCGAGGGTTTTGCGGACATGCCCGCCGTGGGCCAACTGGCCCAGCTTCCGCCGTTAAGTCTGCTCCACCGCCTTGGCATGGCCCATGCGAATGGCCATTTGCTTTTGGAGAGTGAAGGTGGACAGCTGGGCTTTGTATTCCAAAAGGGGAAACTGGCCGCCACCTCCTCCACATGGCCAGAAGACATGCCGGAGCGCTGGTTGTTGGCGGAGGACTTGCTTTCGCCCTTGGAAGTGGTGGCACCAGGCTTCCACATAGAAAGCTGGCTGCCCGCACAGCTGGCCCGGGGGAAAACGCAGAGGGCACGGCTTTTCCGTTGCTTGCAAAGCGCCGCCACGCACACCCTGGCGCGGGCCCTGGGTTGGACTCAAGGCAGCTATGCCTGGGAAGCAGCCTTGCCCGCACGCCTGATGCCGCTTTGGGACAAGGAAGAGGAGCCCGAGGAAAACCATTGGCATTGGTTGTTGCCAGCCGCGCGGGCTTTGCCGGAGGTTTTTTTGAGAGAGCGCCTTGCCGCCGTGTGGAGGCTGCCATGGCAGCCAGGGCCGCATGCCTGCGAGGCTGAAAGCCTGCCCTGGCAAGCGCAGGAGAGGGAGGCTGTGCGCCGCCTCAAGCTTTGCCACATTCCAGCCAAAGCTGTGCCTCATGCCGGCGAGTTGGGCATTTATGTCAACGTCGCCTTTGTCCTATGGCAGGCAGACATATGGAAGCCGGCCCCTCCTCTGCAGGGGGGGGGCATTTCAGAAACAGAGGCCTGGGAGGAAAAGCTAAAGGCCACACAAAAAGCATGGGAGGGAAAGGACGCCTTTTCCATATTGGGGCTTGGGCAGGAAGCCCAGGGCCCGGAAATAAAGCGCGCTTATTTCTCCTTGGTACGCCAATTCCACCCGGACAAACTGCCGCCCAAGGCCTCCCAAAGCACAAAGCAGGTGGCCGCAGAGTTGTTTGCGCAGCTGGGGGCCGCCTACCGCTGCTTAAGCAATGAGGAGGAGCGCGCCGCCTTGTTGCTGAAATTGGCTGACGCGACGCAAGAGGCCTCCCTGGGGTTGGAAGCGCTGCTTTCTGCAGAAAGCCTGTTTAAAAAAGCAGCGCGCATGGTGGCTTCCAGAAGGTTTGCACAAGCGTTGCCTTTGCTGGAAGCCGCGTTAAAACTCAACCCCATGGCGGCGGAGTGCTGGGCCCATTTGGGCTATGCCAAACGCTTCCTTCCAGGCCATGGCGAAAAGGCAGCCCTCGTGGACTTGGAGAAGGCAAAACAACTCAACCCCGCCTTGCCGGACACCTACTATTTTTTGGGCCGCCTGGCCAAACTCCGCAAAGAGGCAACGCAGGCCAAAGCGTTTTTTGAGGAGTGCTTGTCCTTGGAGCCCAAACACACGGAGGCGCAGCAGGAGTTGCTCCTTCTGGTGAAGCATGAAATGGCGTAGGCCGCTTTCACGAGGATGCCAGCAGGCTATGAAGAGCATGTCGACGGAAACCCAACCCTCCGCATGGCCATTGTGGATGGGCACGACAGCACCCGCCCCATATTGACAGCCCCGAGGACTTGCAAGGTTTGTGCGGTATCCTCTATCTCTGAATATCCCAACTCCCCTAGGAGAACTGGGGGGCTTGGGCTCCCCCGTGGAAAACTGTTCACTGGAAACCAAAAACTGCCTAGAATGTCCTCCTGGAATGTTTTCAGGGGCGTCAATAGGGAAGCCGAACAATTAACAGGGCAGCTTTCAAAAACATTTTGCCGCCATTACCAAGGCACCCGCTTTCTGCGGGCTTTCACCATGGGTTTCAACATGTGGACTTGCAGCGCAGGCATTTTTTCTCAACAGGGGCCCTCATGACGCATACCCACTCTCCTGTCAGCCCTCTGGAGGAAGCCGACGTTGCCACCATGGGCCAACAGAGGACTCGACTGCAAAAACCCCCTTTATACCAAGTGCTCATCCACAACGATCATTATACCACCATGGACTTTGTCATTCGGGTTTTGATGGACATTTTCCACAAACCCGAAAGTGAAGCGGTGGAAACCATGTGGAAAGTGCACTTGGAAGGCGTCGGCGTGGCCGGCATTTACCCCCGGGAAATTGCAGAAACCAAAATGACGCGCGCCCAAACCGAGGCCATGGCACATGAGTTTCCCTTGCGCTTGAGCATGCAGCCTGAGGAGACGCTTTAGCCATGTCGGCTCCCATTATTGCCCAGGAGTTGCAAGCCAGCATACGCAAGGCACGTGAGTTGGCCAAGTCCATGCAACATGAATACCTCACGCTGGAGCACCTGCTTTGGGGTTTGCTTTCCTCCAAAAGCTGCGCAAAAGCACTCAGCAGCTGCGGCGTCAAAATTTCCCGGCTTTCAGCGCGCCTCACCACCTTCCTTGCAGAGTCCGTCGAGCGGCTTCCTCCGGACTCCAAGTGTGAGCCGCAGCATACCATTTGCTTTGAGCGCGTCTTGCAGCGCGCCGCTTTGCACGCCATTTCCTCAAGCCAAAAATATATGGAGGCGACGGATGTTGTCATTGCCATGTTCCGAGAGAAGGACTCTCATGCCCTCTTTCTCCTCGAGGAAGAAGGCTTAACCCGCCTTGTCCTCCTCAACTATGTCTCCCATGGCATTTCTCCTGCTCCCCATATGCCCAACGAGGGCGAGGGCGAGGGCGAAGAAGACGAAGCAAGGCCTTCCCCCTCTCCCTTGGAAAGCTATTGCACGGACTTCATCGCCCTGGCCAAAGCCGGGCAGGTGGACCCTCTCATTGGGCGCAACGCCGAGCTGAAGCGGACCATGCAAGTGCTTTGCCGCCGAAAAAAAAACAACCCCGTCTATATTGGGGAGCCCGGCGTTGGGAAGACAGCCCTCGCCGAGGGACTGGCCAGAAAAATTGCCCAAGGCGACGTCCCAGAGGCCCTCAAAGAGGCGCCCTTCTTCTCTTTGGACATGGGCGCGCTGCTGGCGGGCACCAAATTCCGTGGGCAGTTTGAAGAGAGGCTTAAGGCCGTCATTGCCGCGCTTGTGGCCATGCCCAACGCCATTCTCTTTATTGACGACATCCACACCCTCGTGGGCGCCGGCTCCACCCAAAGCGGCACCATGGATGCGTCCAACTTGCTTAAACCCGCGCTGAGCCAAGGCAAGCTCCGCTGCATTGGCGCCACCACCTACCAGGAATACAAGCAGGCCTTTGAGCGCGACAAGGCCCTGGCCAGGCGCTTCCAAACCATTGAGGTGGCTGAGCCCTCCGTTGAAGAAACGGTCGCCATCCTCAAGGGCCTGCTCCCCCAATATGAAGCACACCACAACATTGCCTATGAGGGTGCGGCCATTGAAGCGGCAGCCAAGCTTTCGGCCACGCATATGAATGACAGGTTTTTGCCGGACAAAGCCATTGACGTCGTGGACGAAGCTGGCGCCAGAGAAAAACTCAAAACCCCCGCTGAGCGCGCCCCCGTTATTTCCGTGCAACATATGGAAGCCGTGGTGGCCGAAATGGCCAAAATTCCCCCGCAAACCGTCGCCCAGGACGAAGCACACAAATTGAGGGCGTTGGAGAGCACCCTCCGCAAAACCATTTTTGGGCAGGACGAGGCCATTTTGGCCCTCACCTCTTCCATTAAATTGTCGCGCTCTGGCCTTCGCGCCCCCAACAAGCCGGTGGGCTGTTTTTTGTTTTCCGGCCCCACCGGGGTGGGGAAGACAGAGTTGAGCAAACAACTGGCTCAGGCGTTGGGCGTTGAGTTTTTGCGCTTTGACATGTCGGAATACTCAGAGCGCCACACCGTCTCGAGGCTTATTGGTGCCCCCCCAGGCTATGTGGGGTTTGACCGGGGAGGGTTGCTGACGGACGCGGTACGCAAGCACCCGCATGCCGTGCTGGTGCTCGACGAAATAGAAAAGGCGCATGCAGACCTCTACAACCTGCTGCTGCAAGTGATGGACCACGCCACGCTGACGGACAACAACGGCCACAAAGCCGACTTTCGCAACGTAGCGCTCATTATGACCACCAATGCGGGCGCCCAGGAAGCGCAATACAAGTCCCTGGGCTTTGGGCAGCGCGGCGCGCACAATGCGCCACTGGCCAAAAAAGCCATTGAGCAAACTTTTTCGCCTGAGTTTAGAAACCGCTTGGATGCGTGGCTGGTGTTTTCTGCGCTGTCCATGGAGTCCATTCTAAAAATTGTCGACAAGGAGCTTTTGCAGCTGAATGCGAGGCTTGGCGACAAAAAAGTCAGCCTTCATTTGACGGAGCCTGCGCGCAGGTACCTTGCCGAAGTGGGCTACCAACCCGAGTTTGGCGCAAGGCCGCTGGCGCGCATTGTGGAGCAACAACTCAAACGCCCACTGGCGGAGGCCATTTTGTTTGGGGAACTCCAAAGCGGCGGAGAAGCCACCGCCGACATGGAAGAGGGCGGCACTGTCCTTCGTCTTCGCTTTCAACCGGGGGCCAACGCCTCTTCCCCTCCTTGAGGGGAAGCCTTTTCACCCCATGAGAGAGAACTGCCCCCCTTCGGGGAAGAGGGCCTTCGTTTTGGTTGAAAGTTAAACGGATGATTGATACAAATGTTTTATACAAATGACCAATGCTCCCAAGCCCTCTTGGGCCCTCTCTACGGAAGAAAAGATCATCGCTGCGGCCATGGAGGTGTTTATTGCGCATGGCTATCACGGCGCCCGCATGCGCGACATTGCGCAAAAGGCCAATACAAACCTCGCTTTGCTCAACTATTATTTCCGCTCCAAGGAAAACCTGTTCCAAACCGTTTGCTCAAACTTCATCGACAAAATCTACTCCAGGCTTGCGGACTCCTTCAAAACCAAAACCACCCTCGAAGAAAGCATTCAGTCGCTGGTCTGCGTTTATATAGACATGCTTCTTGAAAACGAAAGCTTGCCTCTTTTCTTGGTCAATATATTGGCTCAACACCCGGAGCTTCTTTTCCAAACATTTCAAAGAAAAAACTTTGTTCAAGACTTGTTTCCCAATTTTTTTCAGCAAATTGAAAACGAGGTTGCCAAAGGACGCATTCGAAATATCCAACCCTCCGAGTTGTTGCTCAATTGTTTGTCTCTTTGCATTTTCCCCTTCATTGCTGCCCCCACCTTCAAGTCTGTCTTTGCCATCCAAAGCGCTGCCTTCAGAGAGCTCATGGCCCAACGCAAAATACAGGTTGTACACTTCATTCTCAATGCCATTTTTATTTCGAATATATCGCCTCTCCAGCCAGGCCCTCACGGGTGCGAAGACTGCAGCAACCCCTTGACATAGCTCCAAAAAAACTATGAATGCTCTCTTTTTTGTCTTTGTTTTAGCCCATGAGGTTTTTCTGGCCGGCACCCCCGTTGAAGAAAAACCTTTTGAGGTAACTTTGGAGTTTTGTCAACAATCGGCAGCGCAACATTCAAAAATTCCATTGCAAAAACAAAGCCTCCGCGAAGCAAACCAAGCCCTCCTCTCTGCAGCTCAGACGCGCTATTTCCCCCGGCTGGACTTGAGTGCCCAAGCCTCCTGGCAGTCAGAGGTTACCTCGCTTCCTAGCATTTCGGGTTTCAACATCTCCCCCCTCGCGAAAGACCAATATAGGGTTTCTGTGGAGTTTCAACAGCTTTTATATGATGGACAGCGCGTGTCCTCACAAAAACACCTTCAAAATGCCGCACATGAAATTGAATTAAAACAAGCCGACATTGCTTTGTTTCAATTGAAAACACAGGTGCTTCACGCCTTTTTGGAAATATTGTTTCTGGAAGAACAACAAAACATTTTAAAAACCCTCAAAGCGGATTTGGAGCTTCAACAAAAAACATTGCAAACCCAGCTTGTGGCAGGCGTCGCTTTGAAAACCCATGTGGACAGCCTGGGTGTTGAAATTCTCAAAGCAGGACAAAATATTTTTAAAACTCAAACTGACAAACAGACGGCCATAAAAGTTTTGTCTGAAATGATAGGAAAAGAAATCCCCGAGGAGGCTGTCTTTGTCACTCCTGAGCGTGAGGACACATTTTTGGACACAAACGCCACCTTCCATCGCCCGGAGCTTCAGCTCTATCACTCAAAGCTCCTCCAAGGGGATGCTCAAAAAAAACAAATTGTTTCAACAGCATTGCCCCAATTGAGCCTCAATGCAAGCCTTGCCTATGGCCGTCCTGGGTTTAACTTTTTAAAAAACACATTCGACGTCTTTGGCATTGTTGGCGTCAGGCTTCATGTGCCACTCACGGAATGGTGGGCCATATCTCACCAAAAAAATGCCATTTCTCAAAAACAAAAAGCCATTCAAGCACAAAAAACAGAATTTGAATCCGCTCAACAACGGGAGTTGATTCGCCTCAAAGAAGCGCAAAAGAAATATGAAGCGCTTATTCTGAGTGATGATGAAATTATCCAAAAACGCAAGAGCATTTCGCAACGCACTGCACAAGCCTTGTCCAACGGCATTGTCACTCCCAATGACTATGTTTTGGACTTAAATGCTGAAAAACAAGCCATGCTGAACCAGCAACTTCATAAATTGCTGCGTCTTCAAGCCATTTTAACATTCGAACATGTTTTAGGCGGCGATTAAAATGACAACACACAGAGCTTTCATTTTTTGTCTTGCTGGTTGGTTCCTATGCACAGCTTGCAAAGGCAACCCAAACACTTCGGATGCCTATGGCAACTTTGAAGCGGTTGAAACGCTTGTTTCCGCAGAATTTAGCGGAAAACTCCTGAAGCTTTCTTTTGAAGAAGGCAGCCAACTGGAAGCAGGTGCCTTGGTGGGAGAAATTGACTCAAACCCCTTGAAACTCCAAAAAGAAGTCCTGGAAAAATCCATGGCGGCACTGAAGGTGGGCATGCCGGACATTCCTGTGCAGCTTGCCAGTTTGGAGCAACAATTGGCCACCGCCAAAAGAGAAGAGCTTCGCATTCTCCAATTGTTTCAAGCAGAAGCCGCCACCTCCCGGCAGAGGGATGACATTCAATCTCAACGTCAAGTGCTTGAGCGCCAAATTCATGCGCTCAAGTCAACCCTCAACATTCAAACACGCTCCATCCTTGCTCAAACGGAAACACTTCAAGCTCAAATTCTTCAAATAGAAAATGACATTGAAAAATGCAAAGTCATCAACCCTATTTCGGGAACGGTGTTAACAAAATATGTGGAGCCCAATGAATTTGTGACCGTTGGAAAACCCATCTATAAAATTGCCGACTTGACAAAAATGACTTTGAGAGCATTTGTTTCTGGAAATCAGCTTTCGCAAATTCAAATCGGCCAGACAGTGTCTGTGTTGATTGATGGGCCCAACAACTCATATAAAAACTATGTTGGAAAAATTGGTTGGGTTTCTGACAAAGCAGAATTTACTCCTAAAATTGTTCAAACAAAAGAACAGCGCGTCAACCTTGTGTATGCCATCAAAATCCAAGTGCCCAATGACGGTGCTCTCAAAATTGGAATGCCTGCCGAAGTGCGTTTTTCTCCCTCCCCCAAACCATAAAGGCCTCCCGCTTGGTTCACATTGAAAACCTCTGCAAACAATTTGGGGCCGTCCACGCGCTCTCCCATATTCATTTGCACATAAAACAAAACCAGTTGTTTGGCCTCATTGGTCCTGATGGCGCCGGAAAATCAACCTTGTTTGACATTTTGGCCACTTTGCAGCTCCCTTCTTCAGGCAAAGCCAGCCTCCATGGCTTCGACGTCCAAAGCAAAGCCAGCCAAGTCCGAAAAATAATTGGGTTTATGCCGGGGCAATTTTCGCTCTATCAAGACTTGTCCATATTGGAAAACATCCAATTTTTTTCAAAAGTATATGGCGTTCGTTTTGATGAGTCTTCTCCTCTCATTTACGACATATGGCAACAAATAGCCCCTTTCAAACACCGCCCCGCTGGAAAACTCTCTGGCGGAATGAAACAAAAACTCGCTCTTTGCTGCGCTTTGGCCCACAAACCCACCGTCTTGCTTTTGGATGAGCCCACCACAGGTGTGGACCCTGTTTCACGAAAAGAATTCTGGGAAATGCTTCAAAACCTAAAATCTCACAATGTGACAACTTTGGTTTCAACGCCTTATATGGATGAGGCCAATCTCTGTGAGCGCATCGCTCTCATCCAAAATGGAAAGCTTCTTGCCGTCGACGCGCCAGAGGCCATTGTGGCACAATTTACATTGAATTTGTTTGGAGTTCAGTCAGCCCGCCCAAACACTCTCATAAAACCACTTCGGCAATTTGAAAAAACACGACATTGTTTTGCTTTTGGAAAAACCCTTCACCTCACCTTGAAAGACTCCTCGACAACCGAAAACGACATTGTTGAATTCTTGAAAAAACACGGACACAGCCATGTCGATGTTTGGCGCATGAAACCGGGAATTGAAGACTGTTTTATTGAGTGGATGCATTCTGAAAACCATGAGCACTCCTAACATCCAAGCCTATAAACTTGCAAAAAATTTCGGGGGCTTTGTTGCCGTCAAAGACTTGAGTCTTGAAGTTCAACCCGGAGAAATATTTGGGTTTTTAGGGGCAAATGGCGCCGGGAAAACCACCGCAATGCGCATGCTGTGCGGCTTGCTAAAACCCAGCTTCGGCCATGCGACGGTTGCAGGGTTTAATGTTGCAACACAAACAGAGCAGGTCAAAAAAAACATTGGTTATATGAGTCAAAAGTTTTCTATGTACAACGACTTGACTTTGAAAGAAAACATTCAACTTTTTTCAGCCATTTATGGGCTTAGCTCTGCGCAAACCCGAGAGCGTATGAAACAACTGGCCATTCAATTTGGGCTTGAAGAAAAATTAAACAGCCTTGTTTCTGTGTTGCCTTTGGGCTGGAAGCAAAAGCTTGCTTTCTCACTTGCCGTTATCCACCGGCCACGCATTGTTTTTTTGGATGAGCCCACCAGCGGTGTGGACCCCATTATTCGAAGACAATTTTGGGAAATGATTGCGGACACAGCAAGCACGGGGACGACTGTTTTTGTGACGACACATTATATGGATGAGGCTGAATATTGCGACAGGGTTTCCATCATGGTGGAAGGTCAAATTCAAATTTTGGATGCACCTCAAAAAATCAGAGAACAATTTTCTGCGCAAACCATGGATGAGGTTTTTTCATTGCTTGCCCGCACCAAAACACAAAACCTATGAGTGCACTCGCCGCTTTTATAAAAAAAGAATTTTTGCATATTTTTCGAGACAAGCGAACGCTGCTTATTGTTTTTTGCATGCCCATCGCCTTGGTGATGATTTTTGGTGTGGTTATTTCCACTGAAATCCACAATGCAAAAATCGCCATTGTGGATTTGTCAGGCTGCATTCGCGCACAACAACTTGCTGAAAAAATAATGGCCTCCCACTATTTCAAAGTGGTTTCACACCTTCGCTCCAGCTCAAACCTCGAGGAAGTGTTTCAAGCCAAAAATGTGAAACTTGCCATTCTCATTCCTCACAATTTCAGCAAGGATTTAGAAAACAATGCTTCTGTCAACATTCAACTCATTGCGGATGGCTCAGATTTGAACATTGCCACGACACTTATCGGCAATGCAAGCAGCATCATTCAAACATTTGCACAAGAAAAATCAGCCGCCCAAGCCCCTGTGTCGCCCTTGCAGATTGCGACAAGAATGCATTATAACCCTGAGCAGAGAGATGTTTTCATGTTTGTCCCCGGCATCCTCGCCCTGGTGTTAATGATTGTGTCGGCGATGATGACATCCATCACCCTTGTGCGTGAAAAAGAATTGGGGACATGGCGTGTGCTTTCTTCAACGCCCCTTTCTTCTATGGTTATTATTGCTGGAAAACTCATTCCTTATTTCTTGCTGTCGTCCATCAACTCCTGTTTAATTTTGGTCCTGGCAACCTTTGTCTTTGGAATGCCTATCCACGGAAACCCCCTGGAGTTGCTTTGGGTGTGTTTTTTGTTTATCTTCACCTCCCTCTCGCTGGGGATTTTTATTTCTTCCGTCACCTCCACACAACAGGCGGCCATCCTCGCCTCCATGGTGGGGTTGTTTTTGCCGACGGTTTTTCTGTCAGGGTTTATATTTCCTATTGAAAATATGCCAGCTTGGCTTCAGCCCATTGCTCATGTTGTCCCTGCCAAATGGTTCATTGAAGCCATTAAACTCATCATGCTGAAAGGCGCAAAACTTCAACAGGTGCTCACACAAATATATGTCTTAACAGCAATGGCTGTCGTGTTGCTGGCCATCAGCATTCGTCGCTCACGAAAACAAGCAACTTAAAAGGCAAAGCAATGAGAATTGTCTTGGCGCTCCTCAAAAAAGAATTCCTTCAAATAGCTCGCAATTCCTTTATTTTGAGGTTGCTGCTGGTCATCCCCATTCTCCAATTGTGCATCCTTTCTCAAGTGGCCAATTTTGAAATGAAAAACCTAAGTCTCCTCCTTGTGGACTTGGACAACTCCTCTGCCTCAAAACGCATAGCTCAAAAATTCCAGGCCTCCAACTATTTCATTCTCAATGAAGTGAGCTATTCACAGACACCTGCTTTGCAGGCCATGGAAAACAACAAGGCTGACTTGGTGGTGGTGATTCCTGCTCATTTTGAGAAGGAATTGCGTTTGGGCCTTGCTCCCACAGTCTCTTTGGTGGCGGATGCCGTCAATGGCATGAAAGCCGGCCTTGCCTCCCATTATGCCTCCCATATATTGTTGGAGGCCACCCCGGAATTGGCGAAGCAGCTGCGCCTTCCGCTTTTCGCACAAAACCTTCCTGTCCAAACCACCTATTCCATTTGGTATAACCCCATTTGGGAATATAAAACGCTCATTCTCCCTGGACTTCTTGCCGTCTTGGTCACCCTGGTGTCGGGCCTGCTGGCTGCACTCAACATTGTGCGCGAAAAAGAAATGGGCACCATGGAGCAACTCAATGTTTCTCCCATCGCAAAATGGCAGTTTATCCTCGCGAAACTTCTGCCATTTTGGATAATTGGCCTCTTTGAAATAACGCTGGGGCTTCTCATCATTCGTTGGGTGTTTCACATTCCTTTGCTGGGCAATGTGGCTTTGCTGTATGCCTTTTGCGGAATATATATGGTGCTTATTTTGGCGCTGGGGCTTCTTATTTCTAACATTTCCCGCACCCAGTCCCAGGCCATGTTTGTGACGACTTTCTTCTTCATGGTGTTTATCCTCACCAGCGGCGTCTTCACTCCCGTCGAAAGCATGCCTGAATGGGCCCAAACCCTCAACAAAGCCAACCCCATTGCTTATTTTGTTGAAGTCTCCCGGCGAATTCTCCTCAAAGGCGCCTCCTTTGGACACCTCAAAGACGCCTTCTTCACCGTGGGCGCTTTTGCCGCCCTTGCTTTGGGTTTGGCCATCTGGCGCTACAAAAAAACCCATGCGGATAATTAACTCTTTCCCTTTCAAGCAATGGGCTCTTCATCCGTGTTGTCCAGCGTCGGAGGGAGTGCCGTTGCGGCCAAAGGCTTGGGCTTTAAAATGCGCCTGCGGAGGTTTTTGACAAACTCCTTGGCAGAGTGGTGGCCTTGGAGTTTGAGGAGGTGGTTTCGCGCGGCTACCTCAATAATGGTGCTCAAATTTCGGCCCGTGCGCACAGGCAAAGCAATTTCCGGCAGCAAAATGTCCAAAAGCCGCCGCGTCTTTTCTTCTGTCCCCAGGCGGTCAAAATGGCTGTCATTGCCCCACTCCTTCAGCTCTATCACCAAGTCAATCTTCTTGCGCAGCCGCACCGAGGAGACGCCAAACAAGTCCTTAATGTTAATAATTCCAAGGCCGCGAATTTCAATGTGGTGCATCAGCCGCTCGCTGACATGGCCATAGACGCTGCCCTCCCGGCGCCGCCTCAGGAGGACCATGTCGTCTGCAACCAGGCGGTGCCCCAAGGTTACCAAGTCCAACGCCAACTCACTCTTGCCTATGCCGCTTTCTCCCACCAGCAGAACGCCCACGCCATAAATGTCCAACAGCACCCCGTGTATGCTGCCGGTGGCCGAAAGCGCCTCCTCGAGGAAGGCCTGAATTTGCGTTATCAGCTGCGAGGAGGGCAGCGGCGTTTTAAACAGCGGAAGGCGGGCTTGGGAGCAGCCTTTGCGCAGCGAGGCAGGAATGGGCATGCCCTTGGTGGCGATGATGCAGGAGACGTCGGCTTTCCACAGTGTTTGGAGGGCTTTTTCCTGCTCCGCGGCGCTTAAGGTTTTCAAATAACTCAACTCCGTAGTGCCAAAAATTTGGACACGGGAGGGGTGCAACACTTCGTCCAAACCCGTCAACGCCAGGCCGGGCTTTTGAATGCGCGAGTCCGCAATGGGACGCCAGAGGCCGGACTTGCCGACAACCAAGGTGAGTTTCAACTCTTTGGCCTCTGGCTCCAAAAGGCGGGAAACGAGAATTTCTGTGGGTGCCATGGAGGAGAAGAATACTCAGAAGCCTCGCCTTCAGCGAAGTCAAGAATTCAGCTTTTTTCTGCAAAGCGGCCAGGGCCAAGGCCAGCAAATTGGACTTCGCCTCCAAAGTGGGAGACAAAGGGCACACATGGGTGAGTTGATAGACTTAACGTTGTTGCAGGAAGCCAGACGCCTGCTGAAGGCGCAGTTGGAAACCGAAGGGTTGGATTCTTTTTTGTCTCGAAACGGCAAGCTGTGGTTCCAAATTGCACCCGAGAGGGTAGAGGACATTCTCTTGCGCGCCACAAGCCATGTAGCCAAGGCACCTTCTGCCAAGGCCTTGGAGCTGGCACGCCGCGAGGTACGCAGGGAGTTAATTCGCCGCATTGCCTGCGCCATGGTGCAGACAGGGTTTTGAGGGCCGGCAGGCAATGCCCCGCTTCTCCCAACGCAGCGCTTTTGCCCCCAAGCCCAACACCTGGGCCCTGGCCTTGCAAAAAGCCCTGCGCCAGCGGCAGCGCCCCCTCCTGGCGCTAACGCAAACCAACCCCACCCTCGTGGGCCTAAGCCCTCGGGCAAGGCTTTTGCCTTCCCCCATTTACAGGCCCCATGCCCAGGGCCTGGCCCGTGCACGCAAAGCCCTCGCACAGGCCCTTGGCTACCCCGCGCTTGTTAAGCAGCTGTGTTTGACAAGCAGCAGCAGCGAGGCCTTGGGGGTGGCCCTCAAACTCCTCGCGGACGCCGGAGACGAGGTGTTGGTAGGGGCACCCGGCTACCCCTTGGTGGAGACGCTGGCAGGCTTTGAGGGCCTGCGGTGTGTGGCGCTGCCTTTGCGCCTGGAGGACGGCGCCTTTCGCTGGGACATTCCCTTGCTGGAGGAGCGGATTGGGCCGCGCACAAGGGCGGTGGTGTTAACAAGCCCGCAGGCGCCGACGGGGTGTTGCCTCTTGCGCGAGGAGGTGTTGGCCCTGGAGGCTTTTTGCGCGCAAAGGGGCCTTGCCCTCATTGTGGACCAGGTATTCGCCTTAAAACAGCACTGCCTGGCCGGCCACCCCTGGCAGTGCTTAACATTTTTGCTGGGCGGCCTTTCCAAGTGGCTGGGGTTGCCACAGCACAAGCTGGCTTGGACATGGGTGCTGGGCCCTGGGCCTTTGGTACAAGAGGCGCTCAGGCGCTGGCTTTGGGTCGCCGACGCCTATTTGTGTTTGTCCACACCCGTACAAAAAGCCTTGCCCTCCTGGTTGCCTCTGGCAGAAAGCTTCCACGCGCGCGTAGAGGCACGCTGCCAACACAACCACGCCTGTTTGGCAAAGCTTCGGCCCAAGGGCGCAGCGTGGAACCTCTTCCCACGCGAGGCGGGGTGGACAGCAGTGCTGCGGGTACCCAGGGAGCCCGAGGAAGAAAGCCTGGTGCTGCATTTGCTGAAAGCGGGCCTGGCGACATGGCCCGGCTATTTTTTCGACATGCCCATGCCGGGCTTTTTGGTGGTGTCCTTGTTGGCCCAGGAGGCGGCATTTGAGGAGGCCGCCTTCCGGCTGGTGCAGTTGTTGGCAGAGGTGTTGGGGCCCTAGACCGCTTCCACTTTGACATGATCTCTTCGTTGGACTCGTTTTTGCTCAGGTCATGCACTGAAGTGCACTCCCATCGCAAAAGCCTCGTCCGCCTCGACCTCATGTCAAATTGAAACCGGTCTGTGAAATCGAATCACTTCAACTCCGGCTGCACCTCCACAATGTGGATTTGTCCAAAGCCTTGAACAAGGTGCGTCCCCAACTCTCTGCCCAAGGCAATGTGGCCAGCAGAAGCAACCTCCTCATTAAACGTGGGGTCCATCTCCACCCAGGAGCCGACAAAAACCTCCGTCCACTGGTGCCAATAAAGTGCCGGTGTGGCCTCACCCATTTGAGGCGCGTAGACGAGGCCGTTGATGCGCCTTGCCGGAATGCCCAGGCTGCGCAGCAAGCTGACGGCCAAAAGCGAATGCTCCGTGCAGTCGCCTTCCATTTGCTTCAAAATATGCTGCGTGGTGTCAGCGGAGACGCCATAGCTTTTTTTCATATTTTGAAATACCCAGCGGTTAATTTTTTGGGCAGCGGCCCAGGCATTTTTTTCGTCGCCGACAATTTTTTTGGCCAAAGCGACAACGGAAGGCAGCTTGCTTTCAATTTGGGAGGTGGCCTCCAGGTTTTTTCCACCTTCCGGGTCCTTCAAGGGGAAGGCCTCCCGCGTAGGGTGGGGGAGGGCCGCTTCAACGCGCAGCTTTTGGAGGCCATTCTCTATGGGGCCAAATTTTTGACGCTCCGAGGCAAACACCAACTCCTGGGGGAAGTCCTTCAGCGTATAACTCCAAACACTCGGGGCCTGCAGGGCTTGGGCGGGCAAAGCCTTGGGCAGCACAACGCGCACGAGGTTGAATAAGTCCACCCTGTCCAAGCGCTTGGCGGTTTCCTCCGGCTCCAAAACAGCGCGCATGCCGGGGCCAAGCTCCACCTCGCGCAGCTTGCCTGCCTCGTCAAACCAATAAGAGGCGTTGAGTTCCCCACTCGGGGAAGTTTGGAGGACTTCCTGCATGCGGGAGTGTACGCCTCCTGCAAAGCGCATTTGGGTTTTGCCCATGCTGGTTTCTATGCGGTGGTTTTTAAACTGCACCCAATCCCACTGGTTGCCCTGGAGGGCTTTCTTTTGAAGAAAACTCAAAAACGGCAAGTTGGCGTCTTCCAGGGTTTGCACAAGGCTGTCCGCATTCAGCCTGTCACTGGGCATGCCTGGCCGCTCTCGGGTTACTTCAAAACGCGCCCCCTTTCTCTGGCCGGACAGCTTCTGGTCTCCCCCGTCTCCCCTCATGAGGACGGTGGTTTTCAGCAGCCTCCCCCGGGGTTTGGCTTCATACATGTCCACCTGGTGGACTTCTCTGGAAACCTCTTTGGCCCCTACCACAACGCGCAACACCATATGCACTTCCGAGGCCAGCTGCGTTTTGGCCTTGTCCACAAAGCGGCAGGAAGAGGACATATAGCCTACTTTTTGGTTGGCCAAAAAGACGCCGAAAAACTCAACCGTGGGCTTTTCACACTCGGCCAAATATTGAGTGAAAGCGCTTGTGGCGGTGGTTTCTTTTGCCAAGCCCACCGCGTTGAAAGCCAGGCCAAAAAACAGCAGCAGACATGCCAGAGGGTTTCGAGGAAGCATGGCCTTTGCCTAGCCCATTTGGCGAAGGACTGTGAAGAAATGTTGGCTGCTTTGTGTGCCTATGTTTTCATAGGCGTGGAAAAAATATACATTGCGCTCCAGGGGCTGTCTCTGAAGGAGGTGCCGCCCCAAGCAGCAGGCGCTTTGTACAGAAAGGGGCTTTATGGTTTGGAGAGTTGTGTTGCTGGCGTCGTCGCTGCCTGCCCTGGCCTTCGCACAACCCCCCTTGGAAGCGTGCAAAGAGGGCTGCGTCCAAACCCTCATGGCATGTTTAAGCCCTTGCGCAACGGCCCAGGCCCACAACTCGGAGGCCCATTTAGAGTGCATCCGCACATGCCGGCACCAACACCAGCCCTGCTTTAAAACCTGTGAAAAGGAGCCGCAGCCCATGCCTTAGGCCCCCTCCAAACGCAAGCGGCCCTTGGGGGCGTTGAATATTTCTCGAATACCACCGTATACACGTTATGGACTCAAAAACATTTTGGATAGCAGCCCCGCTTGCGCTGGCCTTTCTCGCTTTCACTTCGTCAGGCTGCACTGTGAGTGCCCATTCACCGCCCGTCATTATAGAGACGGACCTCTATGAGGAGTATTATGTGGAGCCGCCGCCGCGGGTTTATGTGCCGCCGCCAGCCCCACCGGTTTATGTGGCACCACCTCCACCACCCACAGTTTATGTGGCGCCGCCGCCGGTGTATGTGGCGCCGTCTCCGGTGTATATAACACCGCTGCCACCGGTGTATGTGACGCCACCACCGCCCAGGGTTTATATAACACCGCTGCCGCCACCACCCCCGCCACCACCACCGCGTGTTATTTATCCGACGCCGCCTCCACCGCCACCACCACCGCGGGTGTATCCTCCGGCACCGCAGCCACCACCTCCTCCTCGGGTGCATCCTCCAGCGCATCCGCCACAGCCGCCACCTCGAGTGCATCCTCCGGCGCCGCAGCCGCCACCACCACCTCGGGTGCATCCTCCGGCACCACAGCCGCCGCCTCCTCCGCGGGTGTATCCTCCGGCGCCGCAGCCGCCGCCTCCTCCGCGGGTGCAGCCACAACCGCCGCAGCCACCACCTCCGCGGGTGCATCCTTCGGCGCCGCAGCCGCCGCCTCCTCCGCGGGTGCATCCTTCGGCGCCGCAGCCGCCGCCTCCTCCGCGGGTGCAGCCACAACCGCCTCGGGCACAGCCGCCGTCGCAGCCACCGCCTCGGGTGCAGCAACAGCCGAGGCAGTCACCGCAGCCTTCGCAGCCTTCGGAGGCTCCGTCAACGCACAGGAGAAGGTGAAGAGAGCCACGCCTCGTAGGCGGCCAGGAGGGTTTGTCCCATGGCTTGCCAGCTGAAGGTGGAGGCCATGTGGAAGGCCTCTTCGGCCAGGCGCTGTTGCAAAGCCTCGTCCCCGGCCAGGCGCAGGCAGGCGTTGGCAAAACCCTCGGGGCTGTCCTCAATGAGGGCTGTTTTCTCGTGTGTTAATGCTATGCCCTCGCAGCCTATGCGCGTTGTCACCAGGGGCTTTTTCATGGCCATGGCCTCGGCAATTTTGAGGCGCGTGCCGCCGCCCATGCGCAGGGGCACCACATACACGCTGGCCTCCTCCATGTAGGGGCGTACGTCCTCCACCGTGCCTGTCACCCTCAGGCTTTGGCTTTGGCGCGCAAGCAAAAACGGCGGCGGGTTTTTGCCCACAATGGAAGCGCGCGCCTGGGGGTGCTTTTGCAAAATGCGCGGCCATATGTTGTCCAAAAACCAAAGCACGCCGTCATGGTTGGGGACATAGGCCATATGCCCGGTAAAAACAAAATGGAAGGGCTGGGGCTGTACCTGCTGGGAGGGGCGGAAATACTCCAAGTCCACCCCGTTGGGCACCACGGCGCCGCGCAGCCCAGGCAAGTGTTTGGCAAACAAAGCCAAGTCCCTCGTGGAAGTGGCCACAATGCCGTCATGCGCGCGGCAGGTGCGCAACTCGTCCGCGCGCAGCTTTTTGTACTCCGCCCAATAATGCAGCTTCCTCAACCCCCAAGCAGAAGCTGCATACATGCGGCGGAAGTTGTCCCACTCCACGTTATGCGCATCCAACACCTTGAGGGCGTGGGTGTGCAGCTTAAAGGGGCCCAAGTGGGAAAACTCGGTGTGCACAATGTCAAAGCGGCCGTCTGCAAGCAAAGCATGGAGTGCGCGCTCATAGCGGGGGCCCGTTACGGACTGTTGAAAAAAGCTGTGGCGGGAGAAGCAGGAGAAGAGTTGCCCCAGGCGGCGGTGGCGGTGTTTCCACCCAAAGGGGAGCGTATGCACCTCCTGGAGGGGGAGGGCCTCATGCAGCCTGCGCTTGTCCTCGGGGGTGCCATAACAAAGGGCGGTTACCTTATGGTGCAAGGCCACCTGTTTTAGCAGGTTAAAAGCGCGCAGGGCGCCGCCAAAGTCCGCCGGCACGGGGGAAAAAGGCAGGGCGAAGAGGACTTTCATGTTTCCTCTCCTTGCATATGCAACTCCAGCACAACCAGGGAGTAGGGCGGCAAGAGGAGGGTGTCCGTGGTGGCCTGGGTTTGCACAAGGCCCGCCTCGCCAAAGCGCGTTATAAATTGCCGCGCCTGCACCACGGGGCCGCAACGCTGCAAAGAGAGAGAAAGCGTTTGGGGGTTGGAGGCATGCAAATTCAGCAGCACCAGGGTAAGTTGGCTCCTTTGCGCGTTGGTGGAGGCAAAGGAGGAAACAAAAGCGGACACCTCCTGGGAGGTGTGGCTGGGCAAAAAATAGTCGAGGAAGCGGGCGCCATTGCCATCATAGTTTCGGAAGGCGCGAAAGCCCTGGGCGGCAGCGCTGCCTTTTTTGGGGAGGGGCCAGCTAAAGGCATGGTGGAGGCCCTCCTGGGCAAAGCGGCCCAGCGCCTCTGCCTGCGCAAGCCCGCCGGAGGGGTGGTTTTCGCCGCCAAAGTTATATTCGCCAATGGAGAGTTGGAGGCCCGGGTAATGCTCCTCCACCCACGCGCGCATGCGTGGAATCAGCTGAATGCTGTCCCTCACCCAGGACTCGTCTTTATAGTTTTCGTCCCACAGGGCGCGCGTCGCCCTCAGCCTCAGGGCGTTGGTTTTTTCGTCCACCTTGCCGCCCTGGGCATTCCATACCCCGGGGCCCTGCGGGTAGTGGTGCAAGTCCAACACATCCAACATCCTCTCCCCTGTGTTTTGTTGGTGCTCATACAGCTTTTGCAAATACCAAGGCACCAGCGGCACGTTGCCATGCGCGCGCCTGTCTGGTGCGAGGCGTTTGCCCCCTTCCGCCATGTCCTTGGCGGACCAGAAAAAATGCGTCCACCCCCACTCGCAGGGGCCTGCAACCACCGCCTCCGGGTCCACCTTGCGGAGGGCACGTATGAGGGCAATGGTTTTTTCCAACAAGTCGCTGTAGCCCAGCGGCTTGGGGTGCACATCGCGGTGCGTCTTGTGCCAGAGGTTGGGCTCATTGTCCAAAAAATAGAGGTGGACGGAGCGGCCATGGCCCTGGGCTATGTCGGCTTCTCGTATGGCCTGCACCCACTCACCCACCCTCTCCGGGGGTGCAGGCACGGAAGTTAACGAGGGGGGCCCGGGGCGAAGGGGCTTGCCGCGGGGGCTTAAGCCATTGCCAATGCGCGGGTGGTATTTCTCAAAGGCCTGTTGCCGGGGGAATAACTCGCGAGGGAAGCCAAAGGAGGTGGTGTCCTTGGCCACCCAGCCCAGCATGGGAAGGGTGAGGGCCGTATGCAGGCCCCATTGGCGTTGTTGGTGCAAAAAGTTTTTATAACTCCATTCAGGGTTGTGGGTGTAGTTGAGGTTCCTAAAATACCAGTCGGCAGCGGCATTCCAGGCGTTGCCGAGTTTCCAGTTATAGCGGCTGCTGGGGTTTCCTCCCCAGCGGCGTGCGGTGGCCCCCAAATAGAGGGCGGTGTCGTCCTCGGCCAGCTGGGGGTTAAAGGCTACGCCATAAATGCCCGGGGAAATGGGCCGCGCCTTAGCCTGGCAGTCCACCCTCAACCAGGAGGCCCCCGGGGCCTCCTTGGGGGCCGCGGGCCCCAAAGGCGGTTTTTTTTCAAGCGGCTTTTGAGGAGGGCTTGCATGCGGAGGCTTGCATGCGCACAATGCCAGGCCGGCGCCCAGCATAAAGCCCCAAAGCGCCGTTGTTGGCCTTCGCCTGTGCATTCGCCTTGGAAGGGTGGTTATGGAAAAAATAGGGTTGCTTTCCGTCATTGTTATGGCTGTTGTCCTGCCTATGTGGGCGGCAAAAACCCCCTCGCCCGGGTTGGCCTTGCGCAAGGCGGTGCTCAGCTTTTTTGCCTTCAACTTCTTTTATTGGATTGCAGTCCTCTTCGTCTATTTTTTCCTCATACAAGGGCGAAGCCCTGAGGCTGTCCTCTCCAAAACTGTCCACGGCTAGCCATGAGTTTCCTGGACGCCCTCCTGTGCCTGGCAGCAAGCGTGGCAGCCCTCCCTTGCCTCTATTTGGCGACGCTGGCTTTGCTTTCTGCACGCCCCTCCTCCACGCTGCCTGCGCCGCCTGCGCTGCGCTTTGACGTGGTGGTGCCTGCCTACAATGAGGCGGCGGGCATTGTACGCACGGTGGAAAACTTGCTGGCTCAAGCCTGGCCCAAGGCCTTATTCCGCGTCATTGTGGTGGCTGACAACTGCACGGACAGCACGGCAGCCTTGGCACAACAAGCAGGCGCCCTCGTTTGGGAGCGCCACAGCCAAACGCAGCGCGGCAAAGGCCATGCCCTGGAGTTTGCCTTTAACAAAAGCCTCGAAGAGGGTTTTGCAGACGCGGTGGTGGTGGTGGACGCAGACAGCCTCCTTTCCACCCACGCGCTGGAGGGTTTTGCCTCGCGCCTTGCGCAGGGGGCCATGGCCATTCAAGCGCACTATGGCGTCCTTGCGGCCCAACGCACCTGGCGCACACGCCTTATGCGCATAGCCTTGGCGGCTTTCCACGCTGTCCGCTCCCTGGGCAGGCAGCGCCTGGGCTTGTCCTGCGGCCTTCGCGGCAATGGCATGTGCTTGGCGGCGCCGCTGCTGCGGCAAGTCCCCCACCGCGCCTACTCGGTGGTGGAGGACGTGGAGTATGGCCTTATGCTAGGGCGCGCCGGCCACCGCGTGGTGTATGCCCCGGAGGTGGAGGTGCTGGGCGAAATGCCCGGCGAGGAAAAAGCCTCCCGCCTCCAGCGCCAACGCTGGGAGGGGGGGCGCCTCCTCCTGAGGAAGCGCTTCGGGCTTCCCCTGCTGTGGCAGGGCCTTCGCGAGAGAAAGCTTTGGCTTGTGGACTTGGCGGTGGACTTGCTTGTCCCCCCGCTCAGCTGGCTTGTGCTTTCCACTTCCCTGGGCCTGTCGCTCTCTATGTTGTTGGGTTTTGCCAGCGGCCATGCCCTGGCCTCCCCCTGGGTGTTTGGGGTGGGCCTTGGGGGCCTGCTCCTCCATGTGCTTCGCGGCTGGCAACTCTCCGGGGCAGGCCTCCAAGGCCTTGTGGACTTGGCCATGGCCCCCGGGTTTGTCCTATGGAAGCTGGGCCTGGCCTTGAGGGGAAAAACCCGGCCCCCGGAGGCGTGGGTGCGCACCCAGCGCGAAGCCGAAGAGGGCGGCCCCACTGTTTCCTCCGGAGTGTGGGGGGCCCTTGGGCATATTGCGCTGTGGTTTTTGCTTGCCGGCGGTGGCATTGCCGCAACCGCCGTGTCCGCGTTTTTGGGCAAGGGCAACATGCTGGCGGCGGCATTGCCGGTGCTGGCCTGCGCTGCGGGCCTGTTGCTGGTGCGCTTGCCTTTGCGCACCAGCAGCTTGTGCCTCCTGTTTCTCCTGCTGGTGGGTGACCACATTCCAGAGCGCCCCTTTGAGGGCCTCTGGGCTTCACCCCTGGCACCTTTGGGGCGCCTCCTCTTCCTCAACCTCTCTGCCAACACCGGCATTTCCTTCCTGCGCTTTTCCGTGGTGGACGCGGCTATCCTCATGCTGTTGCTTTGGGGCCTTGGGCGCAAGGCTTTGGGCATAAGGCCAGAGGGCTTGTCTTCGACGCCTTCTCTGGGTTGGCTCAACGCCCTCCTCGTGCTTCAGTTTTTTGCTGTTGTTGCCCTGGGCTTGTGGGGGCTTGCCAGGGGCGGCAACTTCAACGCCTCGTTGTGGCAGCTGCGGCAACTGCTGTTGTTTCCCCTCATGAGTGGTGTTTTTCTGCATGCCCTTTCCGGGGGCACACAGGAGTTGCGCCTCATTGCGCGCCTTTTGGTGGCGGCCGCCCTCGTTAAAGCGGCCACGGGCATGTATTTTGTGCACGCCATTGTCCGCCCCCTGGGGGTGGAGGTGGAGTTTACCACCTCGCACTCGGACACCTTGCTGTTTGTCCCCCTCCTGGCCATGGCGGTGGCCCTCGCCTATGAGAGGCCCCTCCTCAAAACCCTGTGGCACCTGCCGCTGTGGGTGCCCCTGGTGGCACTGGGCATGAGGTACAACGACCGGCGGCTGGCCTATGTCGCGCTGGCTGCCTCCTTGTGTGCCCTCCTGGCCATGCTGAGGCAAAGCCGCCTCAAACGTTGGACGCTGAAGGCGGCCGTGCTGCTTGCGCCGCTGGCTGCCGTGTACCTCTGGGGGGGTTGGAAGCAAAACCCCTTGGAGGCCCACGCGCTGTGGGGGCCGGCTTTGTTGGTAAAGTCTCTCGTGAAGGGGGACCCTTCCCAGGAGGGTGCGGACTACCGGGACATGGAAAACTTCAACCTGCTGTATACGTGGAGCGAAAACGCCTTCGTCCCCCTCGGGTTTGGACACCGCTTTGAGGAGCGCATTCCGCTGCCGGACATTTCCTTTGTCATGCCTGCTTACCAATACCACCCGCACAACAGCATTTTGTGGTTGTGGGCCATTGGCGGCCTCCTCGGGTTTTCCGCCCTCTTCTTGCCCCTCGTTGCTGTCATTTTCCTTGCTGCCCGCACCTACCCCCTGGCGCAAAACCCCATTGAGAGGACAGCCCTCCTGGCGGCCGTCTCCTTTGTTGTCAGCTACCTCCTGCAATGCTGGGGGGACATGGCTACCCTCTCCTATTTCGGCTCCATGGGGCTTGCCCTCTGCCTGGCCGTCGTCACCAAATTGGCTGTGCGCACAGGTGCCACCGGGTGCCGTCAAACACCACCTGGCCCTCCCTCTCCAGTTTAAAAAGCAAGGCCCGCAAACTCCCCTTCGCCAGGGTTTGCATTTGTGTGCCTAGGGCCCCATAAATGCCTTCGCACAGGGCCTCCTCTTCACTCTCTCCTTGGGCCATGAGGGCCAGCAATTGCCGCTCCCGTGCTGCGCGGTGGCGAAGGTAGCTTTCCAGCTTGGCCTGGGCGTCCACAATGCAAAGGCCATGCGCGGGGTAAATAACGCGAGGGCTCAGCCGAAGGAGGCGCTTAAGCTGGGCAACATAGGCGGCCATGTCTCCCTCCGGGGGGACAATGGAAATGGTGCCCTGGCCCGCTACCATGTCGCCGGCAAGCAGAATGCCTCTTCGCCTCTCCCACAGGCACAAGTGCCCCGCCGCATGCCCCGGCGTATGCAACACCTCCAGGTGCATGGGCATGGGGCCCTCCAGCACCAGCGTTTCTGCGTCCTCCAACAGGCGCTCCACGGGAAAGGGCAGCTGCTTGGCCGTCAACGCATGGCACGCAACGGGCAGCCCGCATTGCTGCTTTAGCCAGTGCGCGCTCTCTATGTGGTCTACATGCGGGTGCGTCAGGAAAATGCCCTTGGGGGTTTGGCCCAGGGCCTTTAACTCGGAGAGGGTGCGCAGGCATTGTGCCCGGCCTTCCTCTTCGCAAAAGCCGGGGTCCACCACCCACAAGTCGCCGGTGCCCAATATATAGGTGTTGGTGTGCTGGGCCGGCGGCAGGGTGTTGCTTTTGAGGGGCAACAAAAAAACGCCGCGCTGGTATTCCGGGTGCTGCGCAATGTGCGCCTCGCAAAAGGGTGGGTGCTCCAGCGCATAGCGCAGCTGCTGCATGGAGTGGAAGCCTGCAAGGCAACGCATAATGTGCAAGTTGGGCGGGTGCAGCAAAGCCTCGCCTTCTTCCCACAGGCGCAAGGCTTCTGCGGGGAGCACCCAGCGGCCCTCCTCGGCCTCCTCGGAGCGCACTTGGGGCGCAGCACCTTGGGGGCAAGGCAGCAAAAAAAACCGAGTATAAAACCGCACTGGAAAAAAGGCCGGCGTTATCCAAAGGCCTGCGGGCACCAGGGAGGAAGCGTCCAACTGCACACCCAGCCTCTGTACCTCTGTTGCAAACTCCGCCTTCCTCTGCATGAGTGCTTCTCTCAACTCCTCCAAAACCCGCGGGCCCAACGCTGAAACATTTTTCGCCAACAGCACGCCGGTTTCTTCAAACAACTCGCGCAAGGCTGCCACATAAAAACGGTGCAGGCCCTCCGCACTCCCCTCGGCGGGGGTTATCTCGTCGGCGGCGTCCACTTTGCCGCCGGGGAAGGCATAAAAGCCCCCGGCCATACGCAGGGCTTTGGCCCTCCTTAGCCAGAAGGTGTGCAAGGCCTCCTCTTCTGTTTTCAGCAAAATAACGGCCGAAGCCTCAATGAGGTTTGCTGGGGTGGCTTCCTTCTTCTGCATCAGCTTCTCCCAAGCACCTTCTTCGCCAAGGCATAGTGCTCCGGGTGTACATAAATGCGGTTTAAGTGCACCGCCTCCCAGTGGGCATAGAGGGGCGAGTACTCCGAGACGGAAATGCATTGTCCACTCTCGGAGTCCACCACATACAAGTCCAAAGGGCTGTTTTGGGGGTTGTGCCTGGAAAGCTGTGCTTTGGACTGCACCGGAAAATGCTCCACGCCCGCCTCTTCCAGCCGTTGGCACAAAGGCTCCAACGCCCAATGCTTGTCCCTCTCGGTAAAGTCCGCCACCAAGCGGAACGCTTGCCGGGAAACAATGCGCTTGGCCCAGGGGTTTTTGGAGTTTCTCAGTTGTGCAAGCAAGCTTATGTCGTCAAAGTGGAGGAAGCCCTCGGAGGAAAGCGGCACTTCAAACTCGTCACCGGCAGAGTGGCAATAGCGCACCAACATCTGCTCATAGGCCGTGGAGGTGCGGTGGTAATAAACGGAGAGGAACATATGCCACCGGCTTTGCAAAAAGTCCTCAAAGGCAAAGCTGGCCCTCTGCCCAATGGCTAGGCAGGCGCGGTTGTCCACAAAAGCCACTTCCATGTTGTGCAAAAGCCAGTCCAAGTCAAAGCGGCCATAGTTGACGCCCGTAAAAAACGAGTCCCTGGACAAATAGTCCATTCTGTCGGCGTCCAACTCGCCGGCAACCAGCGAGCAAAGCAGCGGTGCATAGTCCACACCCTCAAATACAAAAACATTGCCATGCGGCGGCGTCGCAAAACTCAAAAGGCCCGCCACGTCCTCCGGCTGCAACTCAAAGGCTTCCAGCGCGCGCGCAAGCACAGGCCTCAGCGAGGAGTTGAGCAGCAGCTTGAGAGAGAAGTCCTCGTGTTTGGCCTGGCCGTTGTTGGCACCTGGCAACCACTCGGGCAGTTGCAGGCAAGCACGCGGGGGCGCGGCTTTTTCAAGGCTGTGGGAGAAGGGCAAGTGCCCCACGTCATGCAGGAGGGCGGCTATGCGCAAAGCGGCTTCCATGCGGGCCAAAAGCTTCGGCGGCGCCGACAGTTTTTTGTGCAAGGAGGCCCAGAGGCGGGAGGCCAAAAACATGGCACCCAGGCTATGGGAGTGGCGGGTGTGCGTGGCGCCGGGGAAGGCCAACTCGCCAAAGCCCAGTTGTTTAATATGCCGAAGGCGTTGGAAGAGGGGGTGGTCCACCAGGGCCACTTCCCAGGCTTCCACGGAAAGGGTGCCATAAATAGGGTCGCGTATTCTCACGGGCGGCCATGGTTTTTGACAGCTTTTGGTGGTTTAGGCAACTGGGAGGACAAAAAGTGCATAGAGGCTGTGGCAGCTGTGTTAGCAAGCGGGGCATGAGTGTGGACTATAAAGCGACGTTGAATTTGCCAAAAACAGCCTTCCCTATGAAGGCAAACCTCGCAAGCATGGAGCCCAAAATGCTGGCCTTCTGGGAGGAGCGCCGCATTTATGAAAAACAGCTGCACAAAAACCAGGGCCGCCCCCCCTTTTGCCTGCATGACGGCCCTCCCTATGCCAATGGCGCACTGCATGCCGGGCATGCGCTGGACAAAATTTTGAAGGACATGGTGGTGAAATTCCACAACCTCGCGGGCTGGTTTGCGGACTATGTGCCCGGCTGGGACTGTCACGGCCTGCCCATTGAGCGCGCCGTGGAAAAACGCCTGGCCAACAAAAAAAAGCGCCGCGAGGCTTTGACGCGCGCCGAGTTTTTGGAAGCCTGCCGCGCCTATGCCCTGGAGTATGTGCACATTCAGCGCGAGGGCTTTCGCCGCATGGGCGTATTAGGCCGGTGGAGCGACGCCTATTTAACCTTGGAGTTTGCCTATGAGGCCGAGGAAATTCGCCAGCTGGCGGCCTTCGCCCAACAGGGGTTGCTCTACAGGAAGAAGAAGCCCGTGTTTTGGTGCATCCACGACAAAACCGCTTTGGCGGAGGCGGAAGTGGAGTATGCCGAGCATACCTCGCCCTCGGTTTATGTGGGCTTTGACGTCTCCACCCCCCGGGAGAGGCTGCCGTTTTCCTCCCGCCTCCCTGTACAGCTGGCCATATGGACAACCACCCCGTGGACTTTGCCGGCCAACCTCGCCATATGCCTCCACCCGGAGTTGGAATATGGCCTCTATGCCCTCGGGGAAAAACAAGTGCTGGTGGCCCAGGGCCTCTTGGCCTCCTTCCTCGCGGCTGTCGCCCCCGGGGAGTTGAAGCCGGAAGCCAAAGCCTCCCCCGGTGTTTTTCGCCAGGAGGACTTGGCCTTCCCCGAAAAATGGCAGGGGGGCCTCCAGGGAGAAAGCCTCTTGGGGCTGCGCTACCGCCATGCTTTTTTGGAGAGGGAGGGCACCGTCATTGTGGGCAAGCACGTCAGCTTGGAGGCGGGCACGGGCCTTGTGCATACGGCCCCGGGGCATGGGCAGGAGGACTTTGAAATGGGCCTGGAGTATGGCCTGGACATTTATAACCCGGTGCTGGACGACGGCCGCTTTGACGCCACTGTGGGCGAGCGCCTGCAGGGGCTGAAGGTGACGCAGGCCGACGAGGTGGTGGTGGACTGGCTGGTGGAGAAGGGGGCCTTGCTCAACAAGAAGGGGGAGGTGCTCAAACACAGCTACCCTCACTGCTGGCGCTGCCAGACGCCCCTCCTCTTCCGCGCTACCAACCAGTGGTTTATTGACATTGACGCCAACGGCCTTCGGCAAAAGGCCCTGCACCACATTGAAAACAGCATACGGTGGGTGCCCGCCTGGGGGAAGGAGCGCATCCGCGGCATGGTGGCTGGAAGGCCAGACTGGTGCATTAGCCGCCAGCGCACCTGGGGCGTGCCGGTGGTGGTGCCTTTGTGTGAGGACTGCCAAACGCCCGTCATTGACGAGGCCCTCATGCTGAAGGTGGCCGACATGGTGGAAAAAGAGGGCACCGCCCTGTGGTATTCCACACCCATGCAGCAACTCCTGCCCCAGGGCTACGCCTGCAAGGCTTGCCAGGGCAGGCGCTTTCAACCTGAAACCGACATTTTGGATGTGTGGTTTGACTCGGGCACCAGCTTCACCTCTCTCAAGCGCAAGGGGCTGCCCTTCCCCGCGCAGCTGTATATGGAAGGCAGCGACCAGCACCGCGGCTGGTTTCAGTCCTCTTTGCTCATTTCCGTGGCCACGCGTGGCGTGCCGCCCTATGAGACGTGCCTCACACACGGGTTTATTCTGGACGGCGAGGGCAAAAAAATGTCCAAAAGCCTGGGCAACGGCATTGAGCCGGACGAGGTTTTCAAAAAACACGGCGCGGAAATTCTGCGGCTGTGGGTGGCTTCCAGCGACTATAAGGACGACGTCCGCCTCTCCATGGGCGCCTTGGACAGCTTGTCCGAAAGCTA
>Ga0209737_10000229_pt1 | contig 50856 bp, 39 predicted proteins | sample TergutCu122P3_FD_187284 | JGI IMG/M metagenome (GOLD analysis project Ga0209737, IMG submission 187284) | Cubitermes ugandensis P3 segment gut microbial communities from Kakamega Forest, Kenya - Cu122 P3 (SPAdes) (version 2) | ecosystem: Host-associated > Arthropoda: Insects > Digestive system... | reverse complement strand
TACTTTCGAATGGTGTAGCAAAAATGCGGACAATATCAGTATTTTCAAATATGTATTTGCATATCATCCGTATTGCCGATGCTGTTATACCTTTACCCCAAAATGGTTCTGCAACAAAGTAAGCCAGTTCGCCAGTCAAACGATGAATGTTCTCCTTACGGAATACCGCTATACTGCCAATGGCTTTATCATCGTAAGTAATGGCGAAGGAATATGTTGCATTTTTGTCAGCCTTCATCATTGCAATTATGAAATCCTCTGCATCTTTTTCTGTGTAAGGGTAGGGAATGCCATCACGAAGGTTATCTAGGATGTTCTTGTTATTGATAGCCGCTGTTAAATCGCTGACATCTTCTATTCTCCAAGTTCTGAGTGATACCTGTTTATCAATAGAATCTGCCAAGTCATTCTTATCTGCTTCATTTTTCATAACTTAATACTTTCTACCTTCACGTAAATAAAAACGAAAGAATATACCAAAAACCCACTATCAGGAAATTACTAATACCGTGCATTACCATGGGGTATACAATACTCTTGCTTTTTTGATATGCCACCCCGTAAAAAATACCAAATACAAATGATATAATTAATTGTATTATATCGTAGTTTACAGAAAACGGATTTACTCGCCAACTTATATGGGCGATAGTAAAAAGTACCGCTGCAATAATCGTTTCCAGGGGAATTTGTAATTTATGTATTTTCACATCTTTGCTTGTCTTAAAATTGTAAGCAAGTATTGCGATTGGTAATGCCCTGAATAGAATTTCTTCTGATGTACCTGAAATTAATAGTTGAAATCCTAATGTACCTATCACATTTGTTGCGTTTAGAGGAAAATTGATTGCCGGTGTCAAACCGAAAATGTGACCAATTATTGCCGTAGCAACGGCATATATGAAAACGAAAATGGTAAAAATCAAGGTGTGTCTTAGACCTTCTTTTACATTTCCCAACCCAAAGCCGAAATCAAGGCATTTTACTTTTACACAAATTGCAATGAGTACCAATGCAATTATTGCCTGTACAACATGATGGACAGAAATCCAAGCAAATATATCGTACTTGTCTATTCTGTCATATGAGAATAAATTGGCAATAAATCCGCCTGTCCGGCTTGCTATTTCTTGAAAAATCCATAGGAGCAAAATTACTATTGGAATAAGAAAGAAGGGTTTATTTTTTTCCATTTTTACACCTTGCCTTTATTATAAAACGCTCTGTTATAAGTATAGGTACAATCATATCGAAAGTCAAATGCTTTATATTTTTAGAAACCTCTTGACCCTTACCATACGTCAGGCTTTATGCTAAAATAAAAATGTAAAGGAAGGTATCTTTATGCTTATGAAAATTGGAGATGTCACGAACAAATTTGGAATTTCCCACCGTTCCCTGCATTATTGGGAAAGCGTGGGTATACTAAAGAGCAGCCGGGCGGAAAATGATTATCGTTATTATGACGAAGAAAACTTACGCACAATCAAGCAAATTGTTTTACTTCGTAAGCTTCGGCTGTCCATTCCATCGATACAGGAAATATTTACTTCTATGGAATTATCGAAGATTATTTCTGTATTTACAGATCATATGGAAGAATCAAAAAAGGAAACTGAACAGTTGAATGCTCTCGGTGTTGTTCTACGGCAGCTTCTAAATATGTTGAAAGACCGTCAAGATATGGACAGCATATATAAATATCTTGATACGACCCACAGTACCGAATCGGAAGAATTGAAAAATGCTTTGAAGACTGTCATGTCTGAACCGATACCGGATATCACCATTGAAATGCCACCGGAAACGATAATTGATATGACCGGGATTGACCTTACGCTTTTACAGGTAACACCAGATGAGATTCCAGAGTTATCCGAAGTTATCAAATCTTGCTTTGGTAAAACTGATGAAGTGGATAAATTGCTTGATGATTTTGGTATTGAATATCATTTGGATTTGCCGGACTGTACCTTTGCATATAAATTCATGCAAAAAGGTAAATGTATCGGTATGGTAACCCTAGGTTTTGTTGGTTTGGAAGCTTTGCTCATCCGTAACATAGCATATAACGACCCTGATAATAACATTTATCTATTTGAATTATTAAAGCAAAAACATCCTGAAATCCTGTGCTGGAATATTTACTTCCCTAATGAAAACGAAAATGACATAGAACAATTCGGTTATGACTGGGAAGGGAAAAAACGTCAATTCGCAGAAGATAACGGGTTTATCTTTTATACGGATGCACGGTGGAAGCGTTATATCAAAATGCTAAAACCTCATGACGAAGTTTATAACAGCAGCCGTTATCGTTTCGCTTTGCTGGACGGTTCAATGGACGGTGTTTCATTCCGGTTCTTCGGCACTGACAGGTTGGATTGGTATGACGGCAAGATGACAAACTGGCGGATTACGGATTGTGATTTTGGTAATGCCATTATATATGACTGCTGGATGGGTAATAGCAAAGTTAATGAAACCAGCTTGGATAACAGTGATTTCCGTTATACCTGTTTTACCGGAAGCACTTTTAGTAACGGCGGGTTCGTTAATTGCAAGGTTGAAAATTGTGATATATCAGGTTTGACTATTGATGGGATTAATGTTGAAGAAGCATTAGAAGCGTATCGAATTTACAATAGTGATTCCACAATGCCGAAATCAATTTGATATTGCAAAAATATGACTTTTGCGTTATTCTTTTAGTAAGGTTGCAAGACAGCCAGTACAAAGGAGCAGGTACTATGAGCAAACGGCAAAAAATTAGAAGGTCATTACTTATTTTCATGTTTTTCTTTTTTCCAATAACGATTACCTGGCTTTCACCATATTTACCTTTGATTTACGCCCTTATTGGAGGTATTCTGGCAGGTGCTGTAATTATTTTCGCACTTCAATTTCTGGCATCGTTGTTTTTGGGTAGGATATTTTGCGGTTACATATGCTCTGCTGCCGGATTGCAAGAATGTTTAATGCGAGTGAGTGAAAAGAATATAAAAAGCCCCAAGTTAAGCCTTATTAAGTTTTTTATATGGGTACCATGGTTGATTACACTTATTGTCTTTTTTGTTTTGGTAGGTGGTTTGAAAAAAATAGACTTTTTTGCCGGCACTACTGACAACTGGATTTTCTTAAACGAACCTTATAGATTTGTGATTTATTTTGGTGTTGTGTTATTGATTGCCATTTTGCATCTTTCAGTAGGCAAACGTGCATTTTGCCACTGTGTCTGTTGGATGGCGCCCTTCATGATAATTGGTGTAAAAATATCTAAGCTGTTAAAGCTTCCAAGGCTTCGCTTGAAATGCCAAAGTGAAAGCTGCATAAATTGCAAGCAATGTTCAAAAAAATGCCCGATGAGTCTTGATGTAATGTCAATGGTAAAAACCGCAGACATGGATAACCCCGAATGTATTTTGTGTGGGGAATGTGTTGATGTTTGTGCTAAAAAAGTTATTGAATATACATTTAGGAATTAAATAGAGAATAACCGCTGTTTATATCAAACGGTGCAATAAGCAGTTTTTGAATTTGCTTTTCGTAAGTATCGAAAAACCATCCGTTTGCTTTCCCGCAATTTTCTATACTGTCAAATTCACAATAGGAAAAATATTTTACGCACTTTATTATTTTCGTCAACTCTCTTGGTGGATTTCCTCTCGAGACACCGTCAAAGGTATGAAATCGTTTCATATACTTAATACTAATACAGCCGGGTTGTTGCTTTTGCTCATTTGCGATAATTGCTATAAGCGATTCAAACTCATCGAGTTTGTCAGGTTTTACTTGAAATATTTTTACTTCCGAAAAATTCTTTTCCATGTTTTCTCACACTCCTAATAATCTGAATAACTAATCGCATAACTAACCAATGTGGACATAATAAATGTAATTATTCTATTAATAATTTAACATAGATTTCATCCGAATTCTACCCCAAGCCACAATGTTGAAAGTCAAATCATGTATTTTTCTTTCATTACATCTATATTCATCTCCCCTCCCGCGAGAAAGTTGAAGAAGTTCTAATAAAACTTTCAGAAGGAGGCGAGGTATTATTAGATTTCGCACCACACCCACCCCCGGATGATTGCGGTGGTTGTGCTATTGTCCAAGATAAGTACGGTTATAAATGGATTTTGGGTGCAGTTATTGGATTTGTCACACTTGCGATAAAATATTTACTGTCGGAGTTCATTTCACCTCTTGCTCCTGTCCAAACAAAAGAACCGTCGCCGCTTTCGACTCTCATTACGGTGCTGAAAACAAATTTATTACCGATAATTTTGTCTAAGTATTTATTCAATAACTTTTCGCTAATTATCATTGCTAAAGCCTCCCATTCATGTTCATTGCCTTTCTTAGATGGAAAGGTATGAAATTTCTAAAGTAACGGTGTCATGTAGATAGGTAGAAAAGTAATACCTTCAACTACTTTCAAATCGTTTGTGTGTAATACATAGGGAGTATGCAATTGACCCCCATATTTTGCCCGGAATTTTTTGAGTGAAGTCAAAGTATAATTCTTGGCCGATTTAACTTCAATCGGGGAAATGTTGTGCCGGTTGCTTATCTTACTCTTAGCAAGTAAAAAGTCTATTTCCATGCGCGACGCGGTATCATCACGTGATGGATTTGAATAAAAATATAGTTTGTGACCACTTGCGACCAGCATTTGTGCCACCACATTTTCCAAAACCATCCCCAAGTTCACTTCCAATTTATCAAGTAAAAGCTTCTTGTAAATTTCCTCACTCACAATGCTCTTTTCGTTAAATGCATGACTTACCAACAATCCGGTGTCGTTCATATAGCATTTAAGAAGTGTTCGGTCACGGTTCAGGTTGAGTCCGATATTGGGTTCGGTAGAATTATAACAATTATTAACAATCATTGCATCCGAGAGCCAGAAAAGAGCATTTTTATATTCCTCAAAGCGAGCACCTTCTTTAAGCGATGATAACTTAAAGTGCCGATTATGCTTCTTAAGCTGTGATGGTAGCTCATCATATATGGCTTCGAGCTTCATTTCATAACCTTTGCCATGCTTGCGGATATCATCACGGTAAAGACTTAGAATCCGCCGCTTTATTTCATCAATTTCAGTAAAACTTCGATTAGCTGTATATGACTCGACTACTTGGGGCATTCCGCCAATAATAAGGTATTGGCGAAACAAATCCATTGTTTTACGGTGAAGTGCTTGGCCGAGGGGTATCATGTTGTCAAAACAATGCCTAATTAGCTCCATCACTTTTTCATTGCCTAGCGCCCATAAGAATTCTTCAAAATCCATCGGATACATATTTATGTGGTCTTCTTCGGAAGGAATTAGGATATCTTTAACATTTTCCCTAATAGAAATGAGGGAGCCGGTTTCAATATAATCAAAACGGCCATCAGCCACAAGATATTTAACAGCACTCCTGGCACGCGGGAATAATTGCACTTCATCAAAGATAATCAAAGATTTTCGGGTATAGAGTTCGATATTATAAAAAGTGGACAGCTTCAAAAAAAAGCCATCCAAATCATTTAGATCATTGATAAAAATATCCTTAATCTGCTGGTTTGCCATATTGAAGTCAATCAAGATATATGATTCATATTCTGCCTGGGCAAATTCTTCGACAATATAACTTTTACCTACGCGTCGGGCACCTTGCACCAGCAACGCGCTTTTGCCGTTTTTATCCTTCCAATTAAGTAAATCATCGTATATTTTTCTTTTCATGGAAGCATCATAACACAAATCAAGTTTTTTCACAAGCCCAAAACTACACAAATCAAGTTTTTTTATAAGCCCAAAACAACACAAATCAAGATTTTCGCAATCATTATGTAAACCATAATCCTAGTAACCTGTGAGAAATTTCATACTAATGAAAAATTCCTCGGTAATGTAGGCATTAACATCCCATTTTGGATTACATTTTTCCTCATTTTTACTAGCTCTTTGATACATTCATTTTCTTCGGCGTTGGGATTCTTAAAAATAATAGATTGTCCGCAAACATCGCTACTCTTTTTCCCGAATATAGTTTTTAGCTTATAACTGCAATAGCTGCCGTGACACCTTTCGCCACAATATCTGCCATTTACTTTATTCGCTAAAATTATATCCTGCATTTCATCGGATAATTCGTTGCACCCATATTTACTGATAATAGGTTGGATCGTGATTATTTTCGCGTCAAAATCAAACCGGAAATAACATACAACACAGGCTTTGGCGGAAATTTTCCATGTTGTTTTGGAAGACCTTAACAGGTTTAATTTATTTTCCTTTAACCACGCTATTAAATCTAAAGAGTCTTTTTGCTCATCTCCTTTAAGAGTTTCAATAATTGTGTTTTCAATTGTCATTCTATCCCTCTTTTTTAATCACTCCCTTGGCAGTGTAGGCATCAATATCATTCATTGATTACATCTTCAATTACTTTTTTTGCCGTGATTGTTTCCTCCTGATTTGATTTATTCATAAAAAAGCAAATATCAATAATTATGTTTCCATCCTTGTCCTCTACCGAACGGACAGGGTGGTAACGCTCGAGCCACCATAAATCGTCCACGTCAAAACCGTCCAATAATCCGGTCTTTTCGTTATCTAAGTGAGCGGGTAGACTAATTTTCTTTTTATTTTATTTGCTTGGATTTATTTTCATCATTAATCCTAATCCGCCAAAATTATCGGAATAAAGGTTGCCGTCGCAGTCGACTTCGGTTATACGGTCAAAACCATTTTTTACCCAAAATCGCAAAGCTAATGCATTTCTCAACGAGCAATGTGTCCTAATGATTTTATATTTCGTGTCAGCCAATTTGCTTATCAACGCATCCATAATTTCAACACCGATGCCATTTGTTCTGTATAATTCTTTTATATAAATCACAGAAAGATAGGCGGTATCTTTTTGTTGGTATTCAAGATAAAATGAAAGCCAACCCACAAGTATATTATCTTTCCAAATGCAATATAAATGATAATTTTCCTTTATATATTCTTCGCTTGAAATGCCCGGAATAATATCACCCATAGTTAAACATTCTTTTAATGAACGATTTTTATCAGCAACGCATGGCAGGTCAAATCTAAAGTATTCATCACACTCTTTTTCGATTTCTTCTAAAGCGGGTAAATTGTTTTGATTAGCCAAAGTCAATAGTAGATTTTTTGTTTTTATCTGCTCCAAAAATATTCCCCCGTAATTTAATACTTCGTTTTTAGGATGGGTTCAAGGCGATGGAACTGTGCAAAGGTAAATCCGAATTTCTTAAATATAGTATAAAATATTTTTTTTTATCAGTCTATACTTTAGGTAAATATTTTTCTATAATTTTCCTAACATCAATCCTATTTACAAAAACAACTATGAAAGGTGGTTTTTATGTACAACATGAAATATCGGCATTGTAGAGTTATTGGGTCATCTTATGAGCTGGGATATGCTCTGGGCGAGCAGTTACGTAGTGATGATGAATTAATTAAGGGTATAACAACACCTCTTTTTGGGGGTGAGCCATTAACGGCAAAACAAGTGGATAAAACGGCACGACTATTCGAGAAGTATATACCGGGTATAAACGACGAGATCAAAGGGTTTTCAGACGCTGCCGGAGTTTCTTTCACGGATATGGTTATTTATTCTTCTTATCTTGATATTTCTGGTGGCTGTTCACATTTTGTTATTACCAGAAATAAAGATAACCAGAAAAGTATTATTCATGCCCGCAATTATGATTATAATTTTAGTGACCCGCTAATCATGATAACTATTAATCATGAAAGTAAATATGACAGTACCGGGTTTAGCTGTAAAATTTTTGGACGTTTTGATGGAATAAATGAGCATGGTTTGTGTGTAACCACATCAGCGGCAGATGTCAGGCATGAGAAACCCTTTGGAGATGGATACGTATTTCCTATGGTAGTACGAGCATTACTGGATACTTGTGCAAATGTATATGAAGCAAAAGAACTACTAATGGAAATTCCATATGCAGAATATCGTAACTTTATAATCTCCGACAAAACAAGTGCGGCTATGTTAGTTGAAGCTTCTCCTGTGAAAAAATCTTATAAACATATTGATGCAGATGATAACTATGGTTTTCTATGTTCTGCCGACCACTATATTCTTGATCAATGTGATGTTATAAGACCGGTTGAGCATTCTATTGTCAGGCAAAAGGTAATGGAGGAAAAACTTGCGAAAGAGATGATAAAAACACCGGATGATGTAAAAGAATTATTATCAAAACGATATCCCGAAGGTTTGTCATTTCCGTATTACGAAAGTGGGATGGGGACTTTATGGTCTGTTATTTATGACCCCCTTACAGCATCCCAATACACATGTTTTGGTTCACCGGAATCCGGGGTTTGGGAGTATGTTGACCAAAATTGTGTACCCGGATGTACTGAAAAAATTGTGCAACTATTTAATGAACAAGAAACGTTTAACTTATGGGGGTGATGATAAAAAACCATCCATAAAATAAACTTCTGTTTTTGTCAATGGACAAGTCCCGGTTTTATCTATCTGAATGCAATATTTACATAAATCACATTTCTTTGTACGCTCAAGTACAAAAGCTTGAAGTGGTTTATCCATTTTATCAAAAGCTTGTAAATATTGCTTCATTCCATTGGGAACACATAAACTTTAAGGCTCGATACTCATTTCTGCAAGCCGTCTAGCGTGAATTTCTGTTGTGTTAAATAAAGGAACAGTCGTGTGTTTTGGCTCGACTAACATACCAATTTCCGTGCATCCTAAAATCACTCCCTGAGCACCATGCTCGCTCAAATCGTCAATAATTCGTAAATATTCACGCCTTGATTCATCCCTAATTTTACCCAAGCAAAGTTCGTTATAAATAACATCATTAACAATCAATCTATCTTGCGCAGAAGGTACGATTACTTCGATGCCATTATCCACCATGACCTGTTTAATAAAATCCTGCTCCATCGTATATATCGTGCCAAGCAAACCCACTTTGTTAATCTCATTCTTCTTTAAGAAATTTGCCGTTTCAGTCGCAATATGAATGATTGGAATAGAAATCCCGCTTTGTATCTGCGGGGCGACCTTATGCATAGTGTTTGCGCAAATCGCTATGTAATCCGCCCCTGCCCGTTCCAAACCCTGAGCCGCCTCAGTGAGGACCTTTGCGCTTTTATCCCACTCACCATTTGCCTGATAGCGCTCAATTTCATCAAAGTTCACGCTATAAATAATGCATCGGGCAGAATGTAGTCCGCCTAATTTTTCCTTTATGGTTTCATTGAGCATCTTGTAGTAATGGGACGTGCTTTCCCAGCTCATGCCACCTATTAAACCGATTAGTTTCATTTACCCACCTCCACCTATCATTTTGAAAGCAATACACAGCACCGTAATAACACTTATCATACCACAGAATTAACTGAATGAAAATAGTCAATAATTTCATTATTTATCATATCCGGTATTTCATGATTGATGCCATGTCCGACATCAGGATAAAAACGGACGTTCATTTTATGTTTGATTAATGCTTCTTTGCCACCATATAGAGCAAATGGATCACTTTCTCCCACAAGAAAATACAGCTTGTCACGCATTTTATTAATTTCGTCAGTATTGAATTTCTTTATCTTGTGAAAACGCATCGCCATATTATTGAAGCCTTGTAATAGATATAGATAATGTTCCAGAATCAAGGCATTATCAATTAGCATTTCAATATTTTTCCCGGTTAACTTTTTCATTAGTTTAATAACATTTTTTTTAGTTGGGAACAGGGCTTCCGGCAAAAATACTCTTAGCATTGCAAAGTTTGTATTAGAATCATCGGCCATAACCGTACTCGCCATACATAATGCTTTTATGACTTTGTTATGTCGATTTAGGGTATATAACTGCGCTATGTATCCCCCCATACTTACCCCGGCTACATAAATCTTCTCAAGATCCAGAGCTATTAAAACTTCATCAAGCCATTTAACACAATCAAATGAGACACCATAATTCCCATTTGGTATACTTTTTCCCGGACCACCGATTGTATCAATGGCATAAAGCCTGAATTTTTCTGACAAAGCCTTTGCATTATATACCCACATGAGGGCAGATGTATCACCCACTCCGTGAAACAGCACCAAGGGTGGGTTACTGGTATCACCACAAGCTATTATGTGGGTTGAACCATAGGATGTATCAATATTCATTTCTTCGAATGGGACATCCCATGCTTTAAGTAATTCATCGTATGTATCAAGTATTCTTTTGGCGGCATTCGGACTTTTGTGTATCTTCATTATTGTACTCCCTTCCTTTGTTTGCATTTACCGTATTTTTCTATAAAATTATCAATATGCCTGTCTAGATGTTTGTTTGCCTCCTTTCTTACGGTTTCATTAATTTCCCCTGCGACAAGATAGCGGTGAAATAGAAAAACCGTAGGAGCATAATAATCCATTACCATGCTATCGATATTGGCTTTTTTCAAAAAGCCGACCCCAATTAACCAACCGAAGATTTTCTTCTGCTCAGTTAAAGCGTCATCGAACAAGACTTTATGGTACAACGCGGCGGCTTTGGGGTTCACATTCTGCTCGAAAATCAGCATTCGCAGGAATTTATTGATTTTTTCGTCAAGCAGGTAGTTATTAAATGAAAACTTACATACTTTAATAAAAGTATCTCTTGTAACCGAGGTCGATTTTGCCATTTCAACCGCGAATTTTTCGGGTATTGCATAACTCACGGCCAGAAAATCATCGCAAAGGGTATCAAAAATAGCCTGCTTGTTTTTGAAATGATAGTAAATCGTACTTTCTTTTATACCTACCTGCCCGCAAATATCCCTTATGGATACGGCTGAATAACCTCTTTTGGAAAAAAGATTTAGGGCTATTTCTAAAATGTGTCTTTTCGTGTTCATATTAAATTCCTTGCACTCTAACAGTTGTTAGGTAGATTATACCTAACAACTGTTAGAGTGTCAAGAGCCAAATATTATTATTTCAGCTATACACCACCTTCCCAGAATTTATCCGCCGGTATTTCATTCCGTCTCGCTACCAAACGGTTCCACTGCATATAACCCGATGCCGGATCATTTTTATCCAATTTATTGTCTTCCATTAATTTACCGGAAAATAGTTCACCCAATCCGCCGCCGTCGCCATCGAGGTCATCTGCCATTTCCACTTTAAACAGGGTTGTTTTTTCAAAATGACGGCGATGCCATTCAATCGATTTAAAGATATGGTTAAACGTAAACCAATCGTGTTTACGTCCTTCCGGAATTTTTCCGTCAAAATCATAAATTGGGCCGTAAAAAGCCAATCCGAATTGACCGTCCGCTTTTAATATATTGGCGATATATTCGCATAAGAAAATTTCTGATGCGCCATAGAAATTAAAAGAATTAATACAGACAATCGCATCAAAAAAATGGTCGGCAAAAGGTAAGTTATGGACATCAGCCTTGATCGGGAAAACAAGGTTTTGGACTCCGGCTTCACAAACTCGTTTCCAATTTTCGGATGCATTATTCCACAAATCAACGGCAAATACAGTAACACCAAATTCCTTTGCCAGAAAAATAGAACTAACCGCTTTACCGCAACCCATATCCATCACCCGCATACCCGGTTTTAACTCCATCACACGAGAAAGGGACTCTGCAAGCATTATGACATTTGAACCCATTGAGTTTTCTTTAGTCCATTCAAAATCATACTTTGCCATTAAAGGATATTTGGTTTTGATTAATGTTTTTAGTTGTTCATCACTTGTCATACATAAATATTAGCAGGAATTTATTCTTTTACCATGTATGGAGATATATCTTTTAATGAACGACTTAAACTTGACTTTAAGTTGGGGAAGCATGGATTACGTGGTTGTTCATGCCGTGCAATACTGATTGACTATTTCGATTAGCCGGTTTTCATTTTCGGATGCTACGTTTTCATTTAGTCTTGCGCCTGCGATGATAGGTAACCAAGCAAAAATGTCTGCTTGTGATAACCCGCTTTTTTCACAATATAAATGAATATATAAATCTGCCAGTTCCGGTATAAATTGCGAATAAAGTAAATAAGAACGGCAGACATCGGCTTTTATGTCTCCGGCACTTGAGTCAACCCAGTCGATAATCGTGATGCCCTTATCATTTAAAATTAAATTCAAAAAGTGAAAATCTCCATGGCAAAGTCTCGTTTCATATTGCATATTTTGCAGTTTATCTATCAAGATACTTTTCTGCCTCGTATTCAGGGATTTAGTGGAGCGGATGTTGTGGTTTAATTTATCTGCCATCAATCCAAAATTGTTAGCTTTTATTTTATGCATTTTTATCTGCACATCGACTGATAAGCTCATATAATATTCTGTTTTTGGCGTATCATTTTGGATAATAAAACCGATTGTTTCACCCGGAATATATTCCATGATAATCGCTTGTCTGTTATTTATTTTTGTCACCTCATAAATATGTGGCACTAAAAGTCCCTGGGCATAAGCATATCTTTGTTTGTTTGCTTCGTCTTCCGCTTCTGTACCGGGTAAAAATTCTTTGAAAAGTTTTATCAGCTTTCCTTCATGCAAATATATATCCGCTGTATTTCCGGAAGTTATTGGATTAGTCAAATTCATATAAAACCCTTTCTTATAAAGCGCGAACATAATCGATGAGTGGTTTAATGGTTGATTTATCCGAAAAATCAATCTTCTCACCGTATGTTTCCAGCATTAATTCATCTTCTTCCATGCGTTCCTCTTTAGGTATTTTTTTCACTTTAAATTTTACCATCATGGACATCATCGTTTTATCAATGAATCCTAGATTTTTATAATTAATACCGCCGCGTAAGTGAAATACTTTTATTTTTTGCAATAATTCCGGGGAGAAATTCAACGTCAAAATTTGCGAGTAATCGGTAGTATCCGGATTGGCAAGTCCCACTGTAAAGACAACCAGAGATTTACAAGGATTTTCAGTCACAAGTTTTACTCCGATGATTCCACTGGCATACAACCCACCACCATAGATTACAACATCATAATTTGATAGTTTGGAAGGCTCAACCTGCGATACCTCAAAAATATCCGCTTCTAGAGTTTCCGCTATCCACTGGGCATATTGTTTGGTTGTTCCATACTTTGATTTGTATATTACGCATATTTTACTCATCTTTTTCCATCCTTTCGACACGCTTGACGCCGTTATACAATTTCCTTACACACTCATAATATACGGCTATTTCTTCTTCATTAAAATCTTGAAACAATAAATCCATTACTTTGTTATGTGACTCTTGTGTTTTTACGTCGTAGTCTTCCACTTTTTTTTTGTCAAGAATAATGTTGGCAGCATTTGTTTTTGTACTGCTCTGGGTGATTTTCAAAAATCCCTTTTTTTCTAATGTTACTGCCAATTTCTTAATGTTTTGCCGGGAACAACCCAGCATTTTTCCCACCGCAGTTAATGTGGGTGGTTTTGGGAACACAGAAGTCATCGCCAGTAAAAGCCATTGTTTCATGGAAATCTCTTCTGTTAAATCGTCACAAACGGTTTGCAAACGGTTTTGGATAATAAAGATACTTGCGAATATTGCTTGCTTCTGTGTTTCTGTGCTAACGCTGAATTTATTAAATAAATCTTCGGCGGTCATTTTTCTCCTTTCAAAAACGGTAACATGTTACTATTGTATAGTATAGTAACATGTTACCGTTTTGTCAAGCTCTTTTATTTTTAAGTTAAGGGTTGGCAGACCGGACAGTAATAAATATTACCTCCCAAAAATGATTTTCGTTCTATCACACCACTACAACCGGGACAAGGATGGGGTAAGGTTGTTTTTGAAAGAATTGTCTTGTAACCTCCACTTTTTCCGAATAAGTCCTTTTCAGTATCGCGTCCGCCTTGTAGAAGCATCTCTTTCAAGGTAGATTTTATGCTGTTATATAATTTTTCTTTTTCTATTTGGGTTATTGAATCGAGCCTACGTTTAGGATGGATACCGGCATAAAATAAAATATCCTGTAGGACGCCGTTACCTAGTCCCGGAATTCTCTGCTCGGTCGCAAGAAAAGCTTTTGCACTCAAATTCTGCTTTGATGTTTGCCATAAATTATCGAAATAATTTTCATCAAACTCATCCATTAAAGGATTGGGGCGGTCTTTTCCGCAACTAACACAATTATTGCAAACGAAGCCCTCCAATCCTCCTTCTTCCTTCATCTTGAGACACAGCATACCACCCCACATTTGCACCGTGCAGCTCATATGGGATGAATCATCAAATTCAAGTAATAGTTGATGGGATTTGGGTAAAACCTCTCCTGGGGTATGATATTTGATGGGGGTACTGATTGCAAGAACCATATCTTCGCAAAAAATCCGGATTTTGTTACCGCAAATGCTTTCCGACATGCCTGCCATTGCCTTAGTTATTTTCTTCCCCGCCAATCTTTCGTTGTATGTAGCCGGGTCACCGGTATACCATGCAAACCCATGGGGGTGGGTATTGGCAGCGGCACTTTTGATGGTTTTGCCAATCAGGGTTTTATTGATTTGCTCTGCCAGTAGATATGCTTCGGGTATTTCGATCATGTATTTATCCTCCGTTTTTAGCATTTTTCACTTTCATCATAGCATAAAAATATGACAACAGTGTGTCATATTGTCAAGGGGATTTGTCACCATAACAGACCTTGTTCCGTCCACTTCCTTTTGCATTATATAAAGCCATATCAGCCCTCGAAATGAATTCTTCAAGAGTACTGTTGTCTCCATATACCCATGTGTTTACGCCAATGCTCACGGTTATTTTTGTTGCTTCTATGTCCGCGGCCGAAATATCCATATCTTGTACACTTTGGCGTATTTTTTCGGCTAAATCCATTGCGCCTATGGCATCAGTTCCTGATAACAATGCGATAAATTCTTCACCACCCCAGCGTGCGCCAAAGTCACCGGGGCGCTTTAATGCGTTGTTTAATGTATTAGCAAACGACTTAAGGGCTTTATCACCTTGTTGATGACCAAAAGAATCGTTGTATTTTTTGAAATTATCTAAATCCATTATTAAAATACTGATTGCTGTTTGATCCCGCGCTGCTCTTTTCCATTCCAAACTTAGGCGGTAATCAAAACTGCGCCTATTAGGCAAACCCGTTAACTGGTCAGTCAAACTGGCATTTTCGCTTAGTTGTTCGCTCTTGTGGACTTTTAGATAAGATACAAAAAACAGTACCGATATTATAGCAAACAATATCCCAATGACAATTATCGCAATAACAAGATGGTCGGCTGTGTTGCTTAAATCTTCAATAGAAGCATTTATGGTGTTTGGGCTAAGTTTTTCGGTTAATATCATATTACTAAAAGAAGTAAATTTTATCAAGATATTAATTTGCATAGCAATAATCAAACCCCAAAACAAAAATGAAAGAAATAAATAAGCATTTCCTTTTTTATAAGTCATATAAATAGTCTGCCACCATAAGTGGCAGACTATTTACTGAAAAAAATGGTAAAAAAACAAAAAGAAGTTTGCGCTCAGTTCAAGCCGCATGTTAAAAATGTAATACTGGACCTAAAGCAAATTGTTAATGATAGAAGGATTACCATATGATAAATTATACCAATGGTTCTATAAGTATTTTAATATATTCGGTTAAGAATGTCAAGAAAAATTTTCAAATTTTTTCTATTTTTTTGCAATTTATTTTTTATAACTTATTTTTGACGGCATTTTCTTAAAATCCCATTTAACGCCAATGTTATCCGCACCAAATCGCGCCTCCAAACTATCAAGCAGCAGACGGTCACAGCATACATTTTTACCTGGTGGAAGCTGTTTAATCTGCTTTGTATTTTCAATATATATATTTACGGAATCATTTCCATCCGAAGGGGCAAGCAGGGCGTACATTTCATCACATTGCTGCTCATATGTCTCTTTGTCGGGGAACTTGATATACAGTTTTTTTGGTACATCGGTAAAACTTGTAATCCGCTCGCAGATTAACTTTCCATCTTTATCCTCTTCAAGTGAAACGCGTCCCTCGACGAATATTTTATTGTCCTCGGCTAAATCGTTTGAGTATTTTTCATAATCATTGGGAAAAACGATGACTTCGCAAACCCCGGCAAGGTCTTCAATCATCAGGAAGCACATGACTTTGTCATTACGGGTGTACTTAATCGTTTTGTCGGCAATTATTCCGCCGATCACCGCCGACTTATTGTCACCAACTATCGTTGCCCCGGTTTCCGGATCCAGGTAAAAATCGGCACAGGTATTGGTAATGCAGGCACTCCACATTTCCTCATGTTCCTCAAGGGGATGCCCACTGATATAGATGCCAAGCACTTCTTTCTCAAAAGTCAGCTTCATTTCTTTATCATATTCACCTACATCCGGAAGGCGTAGTTCAAATTCTTCTTTTTGTTCCTCGGCGGCTATATCAAAGAGTGAAAGCTGACCAGCCATATTGCTTTTTTTGTTGCGTTGTATGTTGTCCACAATCTGGACATAAGCACTCATAAATTGCTTCCTCGTCCCCGGAAGGCTGTCAAGAGCACCGGCTTTGATAAAATTTTCCAGCGCTTTTTTGTTAATATCATGTTCCGTCATCCGCACGATGAAATCCTTAAGGTCAATAAACGGACCACGCTCATTCCGCTCTTTTACCAAGGCATGAATGACCGGATGCCCGACACTTTTAATTGCTGTCAGGGCATATCTAATCGACTTATCGGAAACCGAAAAACCTTCTTCGCCCTGATTTATATCAGGGGGTAAAAGTGCGATTCCCATATTTCGACAGGTCATGATATATTCCGCAACTTTACTTGGATTGTCGATAACCGAGGTCATCAATGCCGCCATAAATTCAACCGGATAATAATGCTTCAAATACGCTGTTTGATAAGAAACCACGGCATAACAAGCGGCATGAGATTTATTAAAAGCGTATTTGGCAAAGTCCATCATATCATCATAAATCTGCGCGGCAACTTTCTCATCAACACCATTTGATACACAGCCGGGGACACCTTCGGCGGGATTACCGTAGATGAAATTCTCCCGCTCCTTCCGCATTACATCACCCTTTTTTTTGCTCATTGCCCGGCGCAATAAGTCACTACGCCCCAAAGTATAACCACCCAAATCGCGGACGATTTGCATGACTTGTTCCTGATATACGATACAGCCATAGGTTGGTTCAAGTATTGGCTTTAGCTGGGGGCAGGAGTAAGTAATCGTTGCCGCCGAATTTTTGCCCCGGACGTAACGGGGGATAAAATCCATCGGACCTGGGCGGTACAAGGAAATTCCCGCGATGATATCTTCAAGGCTTTTCGGTTTCAAGTCCTTCATAAAGCTCTTCATCCCGGCACTTTCCAACTGGAAAACACCCTCAGTGCGGGCATTACCGATATCGGCAAAAACCGCTTGGTCGCCAAAATCGAGCGCATCAATGTCAATAAACTTTCCTGTGCCACGAGCGATTAAACAGACCGCACTTTGCAAAACCGTTAATGTCCGTAGTCCTAGGAAATCCATTTTGAGTAGACCTAATTCTTCGATTGTATTCATCGAAAACTGAGTTGTAATCGCCCCCTCCGACCCACGCGAAAGTGGGACAAATTCATCCGCCGGACGGCTGGTAATAACTACCCCGGCGGCATGGGTTGAAGCATGGCGGGGTAAACCTTCAAGGCGTTTCGCCATCGCTATCAGGAAACCGACTTGTTCATCTGTTTCGCTTAACTTCCGCAGTTCCGAATTTATTTCCAAAGCGCGGGTGAGAGTGATGTTTAATTCGCCGGGTACCATTTTGGCGATCGAATCAACAAAAGCATAGGGTAAATCCATCGCCCGCCCGACATCGCGGATAACCCCTTTGGCAGCCATCGTACCAAAAGTCGCGATTTGCACTACCCGGTCTTTGCCGTATTTTTGACTGACGTAGTCAATAACCTCTTCGCGGCGGACATAACAGAAATCAATATCTATATCAGGCATCGTAATCCGCTCCGGATTTAAGAAGCGCTCGAAAAGCAAATTATAAGGAATGGGATCAATATTGGTAATCCATAAGCAATAGGCAACGATACTTCCGGCGGCGGAACCACGCCCCGGTCCGACAATTATATCCTTTTCCCGGGCATACTTGATGAAGTCCCAGACAATCAGGAAATAATCACCATAACCCATTCCATTGATGACATCCAGTTCAAAATCAAGGCGCTCACGGTAGGTCTGTCCGGTAGTCCCGGCAGGTCGGTCGATGTCTTCACCATAACGTTTTACCAGACCATCGTAGCAAACTTTTTTCAAATAACCGATATTATCATAACCATCAGGGACTTCAAATGTCGGCATCTTTGGTACACCGAACTCGATTTCGATATTGCATCGGTCGGCGATAAGTTGGGTATTGGCAACCGCATCCTTGGCATAAGGAAAAAGTTTCAGCATTTCTTCTTCGCTTTTGACATAATACTGCCCACCTTCATAACGCATCCGGTCATCATCGGACAGTTTTTTGTTTGTCTGGATACAAAGTAAAACATCGTGGGCGGCTTCATCTTCGCGGTAGGTATAATGGACATCATTGGTTGCAACTAATGGGATGTCCAATTTTTTACTCATTCTAAGTAACTCGGTGGCTACGGTTTTCTGCTCCGGTATGCCGTGATCTTGTAATTCAAGGAAAAAGTTTCCCGCACCAAAACAATCGCGGTATTTTATGGCAGTTTTTTCCGCTTCATCTATCAATCCTTTGATTATGTATCGTTGGGTTTCCCCGGCAAGACAGCCGGAAAGGGCGATAATACCTTCGTGGTATTTGTGAAGAACTTCCATATCCACGCGGGGACGATAATAAAAACCGTCAGTAAAACCAAGACTGACGATTTTCATTAGATTGGCATAACCGGTATTGTTTTCTGCAAGCAATACCAAATGGTAATAACGGTCTTCACCACCGGTCAATTCTTTGTCAAAACGGGAGTTGGGGGCGACATAAACTTCACAACCAAGAATGGGGGTGATGCCGTGTTCTTTTGCTTCTTTGTAGAAGTCAATCACACCATACATCGTGCCGTGGTCAGTGATTGCGGCATGGGTTTGTCCCAAGTCTTTGACCCGGCGGACATATTCTTTTATTTTGTTTGAGCCGTCCAGCAGGCTGTATTCGGTGTGGACGTGGAGGTGGGTAAAAGGCATGGTTTTATTATATCATAAAAAACGATTTAGTCTACCTCCCGCAAGCGTTCCACCAATGTATTTTTACTTATGTTGCGATAACATATCTCCGGTGTCAACGTGCAAAATATAATGATAACAGCGAAAACAAAAGCTACCGGCAAAACCGGATATACGAAGTGGGGATAAAAATGTGGGTCCGGATTATTAACAAGTTTAAATAGTCCATACGCAAACCATGTTCCAAGCGTTGTTGAGGCGCCCAAAACCAAGAGCCAATAAATCATTCCCTCCCACCGGAGCATACGGCGCATTTGCTTTTTACCCATCCCAACACTTTCGATGATGGCAAATTCGCGTTTACGGCTGATGAGACCGACCGAGATAAGGTTGATAAAATTAAAGATACCAATCAATGCCAAAATACCGGAGATAACCGAGCCAAGCACAATCATAGTTAAACGTCCTTCTTCGATGGCATTGCAGGCTTCCAATGTCGAAGCCATCACCATTCCAAACTCTCTAGCCAGCTCAGAAGCTGCTTGATTTACTTGTTCATCCATACCTTTTTCAACATTTATCTCCAGACTGCTTACTCCTGCTTTGCCAGAAATACCTTCTAAAAACTTATTCGACATGATCAATTCCATTGCTCCTGTATTTAACTTGCTTTCTATAAAAATATTAAGTTCGATATACCCCGCTATTTGAGTAGTTACAGGAATGGCGGATTCCGAACCAAGGGTAAAGTGTAAATCCGTACCAACCGGGAAGCTGGTATAAAGCTTATCACCGATTACAGAATTGATATATCTTTTTTCAATAAGCACAATTTCGCCCCGTTCAAAAGCTTCGATATCGATAGGCTTATCCATTTTTTCGTTAAGTTCTTCCATATAAACCCTGTCTATGCCAATAATTCCAAGATAATTGCTAGTGAATCCCCTGTCTTTAATAAGAGCTTCGGTTATTTCCGCTGGATATTCAAAAGCGGCAATACCTAATGTCTGCTCCCTTATCTCGCTTATACCCGGTATGCCGGAAATCATTTCGATAAAATCCCTGTCTATTCCGACAACTCCCAAATCATCCATTACCTCATCGGAGTTGGCGATGCTTATATCGTGGTCATACCAAGATGATAAACCCCCATCTATATCTATACTATTAACAACCGCCATAACCCCGATAAATATGGCAATACCCAAAAATAAGCTGACCATAACAATAACGGCGCGTTTGCGTTCACGGAAAATATTTCGCCATGCCATCCGTGCGGGTCTGCCTTTTACGGAATAACGCGGTTTGAAGTTAATTTTTTGTTCACTTGTATAACGGACTGCTTCAATAGGAGAAACCCGTGCCGCTTTTTTTGCTGAAACGGATGCGCCAAGATAAACGGTCATTAATACGAAAAGGGAGCCACCGATAAAAATAAACGGTGAAAATGATATTATTGCCCCTGTCCTAAAATTCAGCATTGCGGGTACAGCAACAAATGATGTTACCAAAGCTAAAAAAATCCCTATTGGCATACCCAATAAATACATAATCAAGATTTGCCCGTTGACAATCCGGCGAAGCTGTTTCGGGGTAGTGCCTAAACTCTTAAGCAGACCGTAAAAGCGGACATCCTTTGAGACCGAAATATACATTACATTATAAATCAGCAGAAAACCGACGAACATAAAAAAGACAATGATAATCCCAAACGCAAGATACATTCCATTCACTATTGATTCGTTTTGATCTTCAAGTGCAGGGTGAACCCTGATATCCTTACCGTACTCCCGATTTAAATCCTTGGCTAAACGGTTGGCAAATTCGACCGCCCGGTTTTGCTGGGAAAAAATTACATTGACAATCATATTTTCATAATTTAATAAATCATGGCGTCTTGCGAAATTTTCTGAAACAAAAAACGGCGTAAAAATAGTACGCGGACCGGCACTGACATATTCCGTATAAATTGACGACAATGTGAAAGTCATCTCTTCTTTGGAACCTGCTATTTCAACCACCATCGGTATTTTCATCCCAAGATACGCATCTTCTATTCCCATCGCAAGAAGATGGGCGCGAGATAGCATTATTTCATCTTCTTGAACAGCGAAATGACCTTTTATTTCTGTAAATACCGGAGTCTGGAAATACTTGAAGCTTTCTTCGGTTAGGGCAAACAGGGGAATCCCATTTGTATCAAAACCAGGGGGAAAACCGACCCCGGCCGGATGGGTAATACTCAAGTGTTTGACATAATTAAGTAATTTTATTATCTCTAACTGGTTTTTGTCCACGTCTAATAATCCGGCGTGTGTCTTCATACCCTCCATCCGCAAAGGTGTTACCATCATGGTTTCATGAAAACTTATCCCTACACTTAAAACCGAAGTGATCATAAAAGTGGTCAGGATAATGGCGGTAATAATGAAAAAATTGCGCCGTTTGTCCGATTTCAAGGTACGTCTCGTGATTTTACGAATAATTGCTTTGTTATTATTCCCAAACATAAATATATTCTCCCGTCATTGCGGGCTTGACCCGCAATCTCATTTTCCATAATTACTTGGCACTATCTTATTTTTCCATCCTCAATCCGGACAATCCGGTCGGCAAGCTGGGCAATTTCCAAATTGTGGGTAATCATCACGATAGTCTGGTTAAATTTGCCACTGCTCCGTTTTATCAGTCCCATTACCTCCGAGCTTGTCTGGCTGTCGAGGTTACCTGTCGGCTCATCGGCGAGGATAATTGCCGGTTTACTTATCAGGGCACGGGCGATGGATACCCGCTGTTGCTGCCCACCCGAAAGTTGGTTGGGCATACTACGTAGTTTATCTTTAAGCCCCAGCATTTCAACTACTTCGTCCATATAACTGTTGTCTATAGCACTACCATCAAGTTCCACGGGTAAAGTTATGTTTTCAGCGACACTGAGAATCGGCACCAGATTATAGTTTTGGAAAACAAAACCAATATTCCGGCGGCGGAACAAGCTCAATTTTTCATCAACCATCTGTGATAATTCCATGTTCCGTACCTTGACCGTACCCGATGTCGGGGTATCAAGCCCACCGATTAAATGAAGTAAGGTTGATTTACCACTGCCCGAAGTCCCGACCACTGCAACGAATTCGCCATTTTCCACGGAAAAAGAAACACCGTCCAGTGCTTTTACCAGGTTTGGTTCAGTTCCATAATACTTCTTTAAGTCTGTTGTTTGTAAAATATTCGATTTCATAAATCTCCTCCTAAGTCATATAAGGCCTCGTCATTGCGGCCTCCGAGCCGCAATCTCCAAGTCGTTAAATAACATTAGTTGCCTCTCTAGTTGAAATTATAAAATTGAAATCTCACAGAAATCTCACGAAATTATTAATTATTTATTGGGGAGAAAAATTGAAAAAATTGAACCTGAACCCGGTTCAGAAGAGACCTTAAGATATCCACCCTGCAACGAAATAATCTCACGGGCAAGATAAAGACCAATACCTATCCCCTCGATATCATGATTATCTTCCTCGCGGTAAAAGCGCTTAAAAATATCCGTTTGGTGATTTTCAGGAATACCTTTTCCGGTATCTTTTATCTCTATTTTTGTCTGCAATTCCATAAAAACACAGGATATACTGATAAAACCACCCTCCGGCGTATATTTTACGGCATTATCAAGAATATTGAAAAGCGCTTCTGCCGTCCACTTACGGTCATGCAAAACTTTGATGTCTTCGGGACAATCAATATTGACACTGATATTTTTCTTTTCGGCGGAAAGTAAGATTCCACCCAATGCCAGCGCCAGTGTTTCATGAACGGAGTTTTCTTTGGGGGATAAAGTAATAATGCCTGTTTCCAGCCGTGACATTTTTATCATTGCCTGCATCAGAAAATCCAGTTTTTCAATCTGGCTGCTTGCTGATAGTAAAAACTCCCGCCGTTTTTCGTCCGGGATATCTTGCCAACATAATGTGGAGTTGAGCATTTTTAGATTGGTCACCGGGGTTTTAACTTGATGTGATATATCAGAAATCAATTCCTGCAATGCCACTTTTTCAACGGTAACGCGGCGGTTATTTTCCTGCATTGTTTCATACAACCTGACCAAATGGAAATTGATTTTGGATAACAGGGTTTCTTCTTCTTTTGTTACCGGAATAAGTGGGATGCCATTAATCATACCCTCAATATTGTCACATATTTCATTAGCAAAAGATGATACTTTTTTCCGTAAAATATATATGTAAATAAAACATCCGATACATAAAAGCGAGGTGAAAATTAGGCAACCAATTAGAATGACGTTCATCATTTTGCACCTCCTATCCACATATAACCCATTCCGTAAATGGTTTTGATATATTGCAAACCATCTTTTTCAATTTTGCCACGGATACGGCTGATGTTGGAAGTTAAGGCATGCTCGTCAACGAAGTTTTCGTCTATATCCCATATTTTGCTGAGTAATACCTGCCTGGTTAAAACTATTCCCGGATTTTTGACCAAGATATTTAACATCCGGTATTCCAGCGCGGTGAAAGTGACAGGATCCCCAGCAAAAGTTGCCGTCATCGCAGAAAAATCAAGATATAAATTACCATCGTCAAAAATATCGCTTTTGTTCTGGTCAGATAAACGGTTAAAAAGGGCAGCGACCTTTTTTTGAAATACGTTAACTGAAAAGGGTTTTGTCACATAGTCATCAGCACCAAGTGAAAAACCCTTTATCATATCATTTTCCATGTCATTTGCCGTAAGGAAAATAATTGCCGCATTTTTATGGTGGCTTTTTATTTCCCGGCACAAATCAAATCCGTTTCCGTCAGTTAGGTTGATGTCGAGGATATACAAATCATAACTTTGCTTTTCATATGAATCCCGCGCCGTAACTGCTGATAAAGCAGCATCAGCAGTATATCCGGCAAGGGTTAAATTGTAGCAAAGGGTTTTGCTTAACAGCTTATCATCTTCGACAACTAAAATGCGTTTCACGCTAATACTTTCCTCAATACTTCAACTTTGTCAAGTTTTTCCCATGGAAGATCGAGGTCGTTACGTCCGAAGTGGCCGTATGCGGAAGTCTGTTTGTAAATCGGACGGCGCAAATCGAGCATACTGATAATTCCAGCGGGACGAAGGTCAAAGTTTTCGCGGATAATCTCGACCAATTTTTCATCAGATAATTTTCCCGTTCCAAAAGTATCAACCATGATGGAAGTCGGGCGGGCGACACCAATAGCATATGAGAGCTGGATTTCACAGCGGTCGGCAAGTCCGGCGGCAACAATATTTTTCGCCACATAACGGGCGGCATAAGCGGCTGAGCGGTCAACCTTGGTGCAGTCCTTACCGGAGAAAGCACCACCACCATGGCGGGCATATCCACCGTAGGTATCAACGATGATTTTGCGTCCGGTCAAACCGGAGTCACCATGCGGGCCACCGATAACGAAACGTCCGGTTGGGTTGATAAAGAATTTAGTTTCGTCGTCAATAAGGTCAGATGGTAAAACCGGGTCAAAGACGTATTTCCTGATGTCGGTGTGAATCTGTTCCTGGGTCACATCAGGGTCATGTTGGGTTGAAAGAACCACCGCTTCAAGACGAAGTGGTTTGCCGTTTGCATCATACTCGATACTAACTTGGCTTTTGCCGTCAGGGCGGAGATATTTTAGTGTGCCGTTTTTACGGACTTCGGTAAGTTTGAGAGCAAGTTTGTGGGCAAGTGAAATCGCATAAGGCATATATTCTTCGGTTTCGTTGGTTGCATAACCAAACATCATACCTTGGTCACCAGCGCCGATTGCTTCGATGGCGGCGTCTAAGTTTTCTTGCTTTGCTTCAAGGGCTTTGTTGACACCCATCGCGATATCGCTGCTCTGCTCATCAATTGCAACCAGCACCGCACAGGTATTGCCGTCAAAACCATACTCGGATTTGTCGTAACCTATTCCGATGACCGTATCGCGGACGATTTTGGGGATGTCCACATAAGCGCTGGTTGTGATTTCACCCATTACTAAAACGAATCCGGTACAAGCGGCTGTTTCACAAGCCACCCTGCTCATCGGGTCTTTTGCCATCAACGCATCTAGAACAGCGTCAGAGATTGCGTCACACATTTTGTCGGGATGCCCTTCGGTTACTGATTCCGAAGTAAATAAATATTTGTCCATTTTTTCCTCCTTATGGAATATAATCGAGTGGGACGATAGTCCTACTAAAATAAGAAAATCCACTGAATAAGTGGACTTGAAAGTAAATCAAATCCTCTTATTGCTCGAAAGGCCCCAGCATCGTTCTGCGAACGCTGTACGGGCAAACTCGCTCAGGTAGGCACCTTCCTGGTTCTTGCAAAGCAAGAAATTTCGGGGTTGCCGTGGCTTCATCGGTCCTATGTACCTCCACCACTCTGAATAAGAGATTTATTTTATTATGGATTTCCGTTTACTGATACTATGCTACCACTACTTTGGGTGATTGTCAAATTAATTTTCAGCTCTAAATTCACTCATACTCTTCCTCCTTTCTCATACCTCCCATTATAAAACAATTTATATCACCTCTACACATCTATATCCCCTAGCAATTTTAAAATCTCAACTGATGCCGTATCCCCACCAAATTTATTAACTAATTTAAATTCAGATGCTAAACATCTGCCGGTATTTATTCTATATTTTACATTTACTTCATCAACATAAGCAGAAACTATTATTATCTTTTTTAGTAATAAAGGATAACGTGGTCTGATGAAATATTCAATGAAATATAAACTTGGCGAAACATCGATTTTTTCATCATAAGGCCTTCCGGCGTATTCTGCCAGTTTGTAAGCAGGTACTCTCAAATTGAAAATCAAGGCATAAAAATCCTTATGCCCAGGCTTATCATCTAACCATGATGAGACATAGGCCCAGTTAGCTGTTAGAAAAATATCATAACCATGAATTACCTCCAAGGCATCTACAAAGCCTAAAGCTGCGCCATCGTCTTCAACAAGTAAAACATTTTTTTTCATTAATTCATTCCTCCCATTTTCTTGGTATTTTTATGGTAAATACAACCTTATATGTAGGTTGTCACGAATTTCAACAAAAACTTCACCCACCGTCATGTAACCTTTTGGTATCGCTCTATGTTTTTCCATGCTTTTCTATCTCCATAAATATATTATACTTCATGAGCCAGGTTCACAAGCAAGACTTTTTTTCAAAGAATTTCTTCAGAAGATAATGCTTTTGTTTTTCATGAGCATTTCTACCGAAAAATCTTGTAGACATAAAACAACCCAGTATCTGTTACTGGGTTGCCAAAAGTTGTCATAAATCATGAGATAGGAGATTGCGGGTCGGAGCCCGCAATGACGAGTAAATGATAGCGAACGGGGAGTTACCCCGCTTTAAACCTTCTTACTTCCTCCGCTGTCAGCACCCTGCCATTCAGCCGTTGCCTTGCTTTTTCGATAAGCTCTTGGGTGCTTAAGAGTTTTACGCTGTGTAGGCTTCTGCCATTATCGAGAATCAAAACTCCTCTTTCCATTTCGCCGAGGAAACCGGGTAATATTGCCACGGTTTCGAGGGTGTCTGGTTTTAGCAGCAATGAGTATCTTTCATGTGATGTGGAAATATAGTCGGCAGTAATATAATCGCCAACTAATGATATATCCGCCATATAACCAGACATCATCAAAGTACGGATGTAAGTTCCATCCAGCGAATAAACCTTCGTATCACCGTGGAAGGGAGCGACAAAAACATATCCGCCGGTGAAATAAACTTCTGCCCGCCCATGAGCTGTAAAGTCAAATTGTTCCTTTATCTCCCCTTTTTTGTTAATTGTAAATACTTTTCCGTTTTCTCCATCGGAAACGGCAAAAGCATAATTTCCGTCACCGGTGTTATTTGCCCCGACCAGCTCCCCACATATGCTATTACCATCAAATACTACTTTGGCTCCGATTGTTTCGACCAATACATTACCCAACAAAATTGCTTGGCTGGTTAAGGCACTTGCTTGATTTATGCTTAAGACTTCACCCGTTGTAAGGTCATATAAGGTCACGTTGTTATTTTCATCTAAGACACAAACTCCTAGTTCGGTATAGATAACTGATTTTTCACCCGTTTTGCCGGAAGTTTCAAGTAATAGATTACCATTTACTCCGTTATAAAGCCGGAAGGCACTTTCATATAAAACCGCGATATTGCCGCTTTCAACATCATATTTTGTGTTTACCACTTGATAAGGGTCGGGAAATTCTACCTCTACGACAGTATTTCCTGCCAAATCATACAACCTCAATCCACTATATGAATAGAATACAATCCGGTCATTAATTTGATGGATTTTTGCTTCGGAGAAACGATAACTTTGGTCATAAGTAAACACCAAATTCCCCGCCGGTGGAGTATTTTTTAAGATACGTAAAGTATTGGCATCACGGCTTCCGGTCAGCGCAAATTGTTTGCCAAGATACAGAAAATGACAGACATAATCTGATTCATATATTTGCCCCTTTTCCATAAACCGGTATGTACCATTATTTTCACTAATAATAAACGCACTTCCCCTGACACTAAATGCTTCTATTCGGTTAGCCGCCGAAGCAGCATAAGATACATCACCAGTCCCGGCATCAATTGACATAATTTGATTGTCAAACGCGATATAAAATCCTTCCGTAGTTACATGGGGGATAAAGCGGGTTGTTTCTGATTCATAACGCCGGACTATCATATCATTTTTTGCATCATATACAGTTAATGCAGAATAATACGGTTCTTGTTCAACCACGCAAAATAGCAGGGTATCATGGTAAAATCCCCCGGCATAATGAATCGTTTTACCTTTTGGTTTCAACAGTTTTTCCCGTGTATTTACAATATCAAAAACCGATAATGAACCATCCGCAAAACTGACAGCCAGTTTTGTCCCATTATTATTTAACGCAAATAATGTATCATGCGGATTGATGAAACTATCTTCGACCGGAACATTCATCGAACGACCGGTGAAATCTATTAGTCCCATTTCATTTCCGTCAATACTGTAAAGGGTGGCGACTGTTTCGTCCTTATAAACAGCGGCGATAACGGATTTGTCATCGGATACCGATAAGAAAGTGGCTTTTTTTCCCTGCCACAAGCTCTCACTGTGTGCTACATTAAAAACTTCGATACCATTTCGTCCGGTAAAAACGAGGATATCATTTGATAGAAACTCTACATCCGCAAGGGCAGAACGGATTGTTGGCAAAGTCAAAACCTCCATGCCGGTCTCGGTATTATATATACCAAGCCCAAATGGATAGAGTGCCGCCGCATATTTTTCATCCGGGGACAATACTATTTTGCTTGGGGAAGATTGAAGGGAGATGGCTTTGTGTGCTTTGAATCCATCGGTCACATCATATAGGCCTAAGGCATTTGCCAAAGCCATCTCCGCTTCTGACATGAGAGGACGATTAGGTTTATTAAGGTTTTCGGGTAATGCCGATAACGCCAACAGTTTGGCGATATCCCTGTCCCCTGCGTTTAGCTGAAAAGCTGAATATTCAGAAAGCATGAGGGACTGGTTTTCCAATTTTAACTGCATCTGACGGTTTATTTGCATATACTGCCAGGTAGAAAAAGAACCAAATGAAAGTAAAAAGGCAAAAACCGCAGTAACTATTGTTGCAATCTGTTGTATCAATCTACGGCGATGCCGCCGCCGCAAATCATCATATCCACATCCGAGAAGGGGGGAGAGCATGCGTAGTTTTTCTTCTTTAAGAAGTTTTAGGCTACCTTTCCACGTTTCCGACCGGATATCGGCAGCAAGTGGTTCAACAAATATTGTCTCTCCGTCGATTTCACGCTCACGAAGACCGGGAGGGAAAGATTCATCTGGTTCACCGTCAATCAGCAAGGTAATAATCTTATCTTTACCGTGCATTTCACTGAATAAATCAACTTCCCGCATGACCCACATTGATTTACATGTCCGCCGTGAACATATCAGCAACATGAAAGCCGAGTTCTCCAATGCTTCGATGATGCTGTCCGATAGATTGGAAGAGGTAGGTAATTCTTCGCGGTCACGGAAAACCCTGGTCAGCTTTTTCTTGCCGATTCTCTTCGCGATAACATTGGGTATCCGGTAAGTTTCCAGCAATTTATGCAGTTTTTCCGCTACAAGCCCATCAAGCTCACCATGGCGGTAGCTGATAAAAGCATCGTATTTTTTGGGCGGACGATATGTTTCCAAAATTTTATGCAACTTTTCAACGACGGGACCATCGCTTTCGCCATTTTGATACTTGACAAAAGCTTCATATTTTTGTTTCATTACGTGAGTCTCCTTTTGTGTCTCAATCTCATGAACATAAAGGATGCCGTAGTTAGTGTCACTACTACCAAACCAACAAATATTGGCAACATATTGTTACCCGGGGTAGTTGTGAAAGTGGTAAGCGGTTGTGGCAACCCTGAAACCTGGTCAGATGGCAGTTCCGGGATGGTTACGTTTTGTGTTTCCGTAACATCGATATTTTGCGAAGCGACCAATGATGAAGGTTTGGTCAGGGTAAAAATAATTTCCACTGTTTCATTTGCAAACATCGCCATCAAAATATATGTACCGGCATCGAGTTGATTAAGGCGGGTTGTGGTGATTGTAATAATCGTACTACCGGAAACTGCAGTATAATCTTCATCAACTACCCATAATAAGCCATTCAAACTCAATCCCTCAAATTGCTCAAACGGTATCTCAAGATAAAGGGTCAAAGGTGTATTTCCATTATTTAAGTCAAAATAGAAACTGCCATCCGAATTAATGAAAAGACCGCTGGTTGCCACCCAACCATTACCATGTGCCAATGTTCCGGCGATTACTCCGGTTCCGGTGGTGCTTGACAATGCCAAGGGTTCTCCTCCATCGGCTGCTGGGATGGTTAATAAGGTTGGTATATGTTCCGGCTCATCCGGTGGTGTATTGGTATTGGATGTTTGACTGGGATCACTACTGCCATTACCGGAATTGTTTTTATTACCAGTATTATTTCCATTGTTATTGCCATTGTTATTGCCATTATTATTGCCGTTTCCAGTACCATTATTATTTTCTATAGGGCGTTCGGTTATTTCAAGATGAAATCTTTGGGCAACAATATCGATACCTGTCGATTCACCTTCTTGGGCAAATGCCACTACTGCAGTATAATCACCGTTATCCAACTCTTTGATAGTTTGTGCCATGATGGTAACGATGGTGCTGCCTTCTTCAACGGTAAATCCTTTAGTAATCCGAATATCGTTTAACCAAAGCCCCACAAATAATTCATGGTTTGCGCCTTGAATATATAGGACTTGGTTTTCCACTTCCGCATATCGCTCACGGATTACATATTTATCTTCTTCCTCTACCCAGTCACCGATAAAACCATCATCGGGATCCTCTTCAGGATTCACCCCAATGAAAATGTTAGGGTCAGTGCTGAATGTGGGTTCATCATAGTCCTCATACCATTCACAAAATTCTTCATTTTCGGTAAGCAGGTCTTTTAAACTAAAGAATACCGTTTCGTTTACAAAACATGAAATACGGAGGCAGACTCGCGTCCGTTGACCAATCGAAGGAACATGGTTTTCCCAATCATCCCAATCATGTTGCAAGGCAGTAATAGCCCGTATATCCGCTTTTGCATTGCAACCCGCTCTTTGACATTTGCGCGATTCTTCTCCGGCAACCAAACAAGTCGCAACTGTATCCGTTGTCCAAGCCGTTGTAAAACTATGTCCCAACTCATCAATATCTCTTCTTTCGATTGTATTACAATTAAGTCTCTGACAAATACGTGATTCCTCACCTTTGGTTATACAAGTTGGGGTTGTATCCCGTGTCCATATTGCCGGATAAATATGATTCAAAGCATTGATAGGTCGTATATCGGTTTTTGCATTACAATCCTGACATTTCCGTGATTCTTCTCCCGCGGTTGTACAGGTCGCCTCAGAATCTATTGTCCAAGCCGGGTCAAAAGTATGTCCCGGTCCTTGATTTAGTTCATATCCGCATACTGTACATTTTTGCGGTTCTAAACAAGTGACAGACCCTGCAGTATGGTTGGCAAAAAGATGGATCGCATCACAACCTGTGTAATTACACTTACGCCAGTGACCATCCGCATTTGTATCCCAAGTCGTCATATCCCAATCGTGTGTACAAACAGTTGAGGATGTGATTTTTAAAGTACCATTTGCATAGGTGATGGCATAGTTCGCCGTCACATCATTACCCGCGCCATCAAGTATTACTGCCGCGCTGGGAATATTATCTTCAGTACCTACGTTAGTAATTGTACCGGTTACGGTTGCAGTATAACTATGCCCGCTGACCAACCCGACTGACGATGTAATCTCACTGGAATTATTGGTCAATGGCGTACCATCATAGGGTTTACTGGCACTTCCTGCCGTTATCGTAATCGGGCGCCTTGTTACGGTAATGGTGCCGTTTACCAAATTAGCTGGTTTAAAAAATGCCGTCACATCGGTTGTGCCACTACGTAATCTATAACCTGTTATTGTATTTGCCGATTCACCAAACGCCGTTCGTGAGCCACTTATATAAACATCGAAACCGTTTACCCAATTAGGCAGTGATGAAAACATCGTATATCCGTTAATAGAGTGAACTGTTCCATCATACATCTTGCTTTGGCTTTTTGCAACAAAAGTGATGGCAGCATCATAAATTAAGTTCCATGAGATTTTGGTAGCATTCAAAGCCGGCATATTAACCCTTGTAACATCCCAGACCCACGGATCCGTGGCACCAAAGCCAAAACCCGCATCCGTCCAAGAAGTTTGTGTCACTGCTTCCAAGGTTGTGACAGTAGTACCTTCTACACGGGTAGCCCCAGCGGAAACTGCCGTAACCCTCATGCTTTCCCATGCAAATATATTTCCTACGGTGCCGTTATTCGATCCGATTATGCGACCGACATTATTTCTACCTTTTACACTATGATTTAATGCGAAACAACCTCTGATTGTGCTGTAATTATAGTTTTGTCCAACGATACCGCCAACAAAATCATTACCTTCCACATCGCCGGTATTGAAACTGAATTCTATTCTAGCAAGTTCATTAATGCTACCCCAATTCATTCCTGCTATCCCCCCGACACAATCAAAACCGGATACTTTTCCGGTATTATAGCAATTACTTATTAAGCTGTTCCTATTATTTAATCCAACCAAACCACCGACCTGTCTACCTTGCCCGGTGACGCTGCCGGTATTTCCACTATTACGGATTGTGCTGCTATTTATCCCAGCTAGACCTCCGGCATTGCTTGTAAAATAACCGTCATACATCATGCCATTAACACTAATACTACCGCTGTTAAAACAATTTTCGACTGTTGCGGTATTATTCCATCCCACAATCCCACCGGCAGTTCTTTTTTCGGCAGTGATATTACCGGAATTGTTACATCCAGTCACTAAACCCCGAAGATTAGAACCCGCAATACCACCGACACTCTCATTTGCGCTAATATTGCCGGTGTTATGACTGTTTTCAATAATAGCTTCTATTGTGGAAGAATAACTGGCATTGTCACCAGCTATACCACCGACACCTATATTTCCTTTGATATTGCCGTTATTACGGCTATTCCTTATCATGGAACCGTTATATCCGGCAATTCCGCCAACCACGTTATTACCTTCAACACTTCCTTCGTTTGTGCAATTATCGATTAAACCACTGTATACATATCCTGCTATGCTACCGACATAATGAAGTCCGATTATATTGTTGTCTTTCAAGGTCAAATTTTTTATAACCGCATCTTTTACATAACCAAATAAACCAACACTCTCAGTAGATGGCAGATTAATTTCCAAATTGCTGATTGTGAAACCGGCACCATCAAAATTCCCGCGGAAAGCATTTACTTCAGCACTACCGATTGGCATGAAGTCAGTGATGCCAGACATATCGATATTATTATCCAGTTGATAATATTTTACGGCATATTCAATCCCGTCGTCATCAATTGCCTGACGGTTAACCTCTTCTTGCAATAGAATTAACTGCTCCGGGGTACTGATTAAATAAGGATAAGCCGCAGAACCATCGGCATTACCACCACCAAATGTTACCGTGCCGGTTGCCATAAATGACATCGCTAAGTCAAAGCCCATAAAAAAGGAAAAGTCATTATCGAAATCATCACCAAAATAATCTTCTGAATCATCTTCCGGCACTATCTGGTTATCTGGGTCAAAATCATTTGCATCAATAGTATCTATATCAAAGGTATCTATGTTAAGAGTACCTAGGTCAAGGTCATCTATGTCAGATTCAAACTCATCCCCACAAATAAATCCGTCCCCATCATGATCGGAATATGAGTAGACCGGCAACCCCGTTTTAAATAAACTTAAGAATAAACACAGTGCCAGAAATAGTGACAAAATTTTATTAGCTTTCATTTACTTCTCCTTAACTTGAGTTGACACCCTACATTGCCACACCTAGTGCCAATGGTTTTACCGGGGTTCTATTTTCTTCCAGTAAAGGTGACAAAACTTCCGGATCATCTTCTGTGATAGTGATATTGAGTGTTTTCGATAAATCTATTTCTTTGCCGGGGACAAATTTGCCATTATATTTATCTATCAAACGCACTATCGGATGGAAGGGAACACCAATATTTTGTTCCTTAACGACCGCAAGTCTACCATTTGATAACTTTACCATTATACCATTAGGATAGATGGCAATACACTGGAAAAAACTGGCGCACAGCTCTGCATCAAGTTTGCTTGCCGCTTCTTTGGTCAGAATCTCGGCGGCTTTGCTTGGCGTAAAACTTTTGCGGTAACAACGATTTGCCGTCAAAGCATCATAGATATCCACTATCCCTGCGATTCTAACAGATAAACTTAGCTCATTACCCGGAACTTCACTATACCCTGATCCGTCGAGACGCTCATGGTGCTCTAAAGCTACCCGCCTGGATGCCTCGGTTAAAAGGGGATTCTGCTTTAGTATTTCGTAACCTTTGTTGGTGTGCATTTTAATATGCTCAAACTCCTCGCGGGTAAGGCTTGATTCTTTATATAGGATTTCTTGATTTAAAAGGATCTTTCCAATATCATGTAAAAGTAATCCTTGGGCAAGGTCACGTTGTGATACTTTGCTGATACCCATCCGGTTAGCAAGAACCAACCCGTAAACAGCCGTGCTTACTGAGTGTAATAGGGTTTCATCCTTGGAGCTTCCGATATCATGAAGGCTGACGATGATATTGGGCTGGCTCATGATTTCATCCATCATCGTGGTCGCCACTTCATAAATTTTCGTTGTGTCAATCCGCCCGGTATTATTGTTGAGTTGCTTAAAAACGCCAGTTAAAGCTTCTTTACATTGCTTTCTGGTTTTGTCGGAAATAGCATCATGGACTTCAATTCCTTCACTGATACTATCATCAACATAAACGTTGGTTATGTCAAGCTCCTCCAGTTTGTTTGTATATCTTTGTAGATTTGATGTTCCCTGCCTTAATAATAAAAGACCCTCGCTATAAATAGACTTTCCTAACTTCATTTCAGGGGTAAGTAATTCAATTGAGACTTTACGCATTTCCTATACCTCTTGGTTTTAATGATATTTTTTGCAAATTCATCATATCATACAAATTTCTACTTTTGTTCCTATAAATATTAGGAATTGGAGTTTATGTTCCTATTATTAGTGGGAATTCGAATTAATTTTGCCGATACATCATTTTCTATGGTATAATGAGATTGCGGGTCGAGCCCGCAATGACAAGGATTCGTCATTCAATGGTTAACCCGCAATGACAAAGACTCGACATTCAATGGGTAGCCCGCAATGACAGGGATTCGACATTCAATGGGTAACCCGCAATGACAGGGACTCGTCATTCTGTGCTTTGTAGGGCGGGGGCTTGCCCCCGCCGAACAGGAAGGGAGCTGCAACTTGGTAACCGGATTTGCATTCATTTTACTAACACTAGTTATCCTCATTTATATATCCAACCGCCGGAACAAAATCAACCGCTCCTTTGCATTTACCGGTATTCTATTTTGGCTCGGAATAATCAAGGAAGCCATAATGGACGACATTATCCCATGGCTTGATTCGATATATGGTTTACCAGGACTTTATAATTTATTTACACCCGTTTATTCGCTCTTAACATGGGTGCATTTCAATCTAGCAATGCCGGCGGCAATTGTTTCCGCCCTTTATTTTGCAAATCTTGAAGAGGATTATGCCCGCTACATAAGATGGCTAAAATATGCTGTTTACCTACCGGCATTTTTTCTTTCGTTTTTCTATCCACCTTTTGTTTTTGCAACTTTTATAAGTGACGATATAACCTTTTGGACGGTATATACGATATATAATATCATTCTCTGCGTCATTTTTTCCTATCTAATGATTATCGGGGTAAAAACTGCCGAGGGACGGTTAAGGGAGCAGAAAGCCCAAATCGTCTGGGTGCTTCTTCCACCCGTTATTTTTTGGACAATATCAGTTTTTCCGGTAAGAATTTTTCAAATCGAGAGTCTTTATAAACTCTGGCACGGTAACCTAATTATTGTTTCAATGAGTATTGTGATGTTTATTTTTCTTGCTTTCCGCGATGGGTTTATGGGGCTTAAACTTTCCGGTGATTTTTTCGCCTGGAATACCAATATGTTTTCAACCAAAATGGACACCGATTATACCGGGCATATTATCAAAAACCAGACTGCTAAAATGGAATTGTGTGTAAACTATTTAAAAGAAAATTATCCGGAGGCAGAAGCACCGGAAGAACTCGCAATACTCGCCCGCTCTGTCTCCACCCTCAAAACTTATGTCGAAAGAATTAAGCGGCATCTACAGACTATCAAATTGGTGGAGGAGCGTTGCCGGTTGCTTCATCTGATATCAGAGGCAATGCCGGTTTCGCTTAAGGATAATCCCAATATATCGGTAAATATTGAAGTCGATAAAGATGTATTCTGGCTTTGTGATAAGCGGCATATGATTGAGGTTTTTGCCAATATCCTGACGAATGCCGCCGAAGCAATCCGCGAAACCGGGGTAATCGATATAATCGGTGCTTATGACAAGTTTGGTTATCTTCTTTTAATTAACGACAATGGTTTCGGAATTGACGAGGATATGGTCGGTGAAATGTTCACCCCTTATTTTACGACCAAAAATACGCCGACGAATTTTGGAATTGGTTTAACCTATTGCAAAAATGTCATTCTGAAACATGGTGGGAATATAATGGCAACAAGCAAACGAGGTAAAGGAACGGCTTTCATTATCGAGATTCCTTTAAAACGCTTAGTCGCGGAGGATTAGGATGGATAAAAAAGTAAAGGTTCTGCTGGTAGAGGATGACAAGGATTTTGCCTATTTGATTCAAAAACTAATTACGCAGGATGAAAGGTTAAATCTGGTCGGTCATTCAGCAAATAAATCACTTGCCATCGATATGGCAAATGATTTAAAGCCCGATTTGGTCATTATGGATTTGAGCTTGTCATTCGGTGAGATGGACGGCATCGAGACCGCGAAAGAGATTACGCTTTCGACTGGTGCGAAGGTTTTGTTCCTTACTTCGTTTGAGCAGCCAAATGTCATTATCAAAGCAAGTAAGCAGGCTTTTGCGTCCGGTTATGTATTCAAAAGCCAATGCCAAGAGATAGCCGAGACAGTCTACCGGACAGCAACATCACATACCCCGCAGGAGGCATTTATCAGGGAATTGTTACTAAACGAACTTTCATCAGCCGAAAAAGATATTTTAAATTATATGTTAAAAGGTGAACGCGAAACTTCAATTCCATCCTCAAAGAAAACCATCGCTAATCAAAAAACGAGTATTTTCCGGAAGTTGGGGGTGAAAAACACCAACGAGCTTTTGATGATATTTAATCGGTAAGAATAAAAGCTGACAATCATCCAAACTGAATCCACTCCAAATCAATGTTACAACCCGGCAGGAAGACAACTGATATCGTCTGCTTGCCGGTTATCTGTTCTTTTAAGGCATATGTGGATTCGGTATATTCGGGTTCCCCCAGCGTCCCATTGGGACGGTTTTTTACCTCCAGCATTTCCCGCCTGCCATCTACCAGTATCTGGATAGAATTGCTTGCTTGAACTGAACGGGTGCTAAGGGTAATGCTTCCGGCACCTTTTTCCCCAAAGTCCATATCTTTGAAAACAATGCTGACATTATTTCCGATACCGGTTACTGCTTTGCCATTTATCGTAAAAGTATCACCACTGATACCATCATTTTCGGCGGCATTCAGACGGCTGAAGGCTTTTTCGTAATGCTTAAACACAAAACCTTTGACATGCAATTTTAAACGGAATACCAGACAAAACGTTTTTACCCCTTTAATAAATCGAGGTAGTTTGCAAGTAACCTCTTGGTAAGTATTCCATATCGATTCCAAATCATAATGATATGTCAAAAGATGCTCCGCGCCTTGCTCATCGGGCATTCCTTCCCATATCTCGAAATCAAAAGGGTCATTAGATAAATGAAAAATGGGAATCGTCACTTCATCAGAACCGAAGCCACCGAAATCAACATTGGCGAAACCAATATAACTTTCGCCATCGCGGGCAGATACAATACCACGTTCATTACCATTACCCAGTTTTACATTACTGCGGTTGGCAAGACCTCCGGCAACAAATCTGTATGGATTGATAAATGGTGAACCGTATCCCCTTAAAGTTAAAGGCATCTGCGATATCAAGGAAATGTTTTCACTGCCATTTTTTGCCGAACAACGTATCCATATTTTGCCATCACCTTTGGGTATAATCACGGTACTACGACCATCGACTGATACCGTAAAATCGGCGAGTGGGCTGTCAATTCCCGTAGCATCGGTGAGCCGCCAGCTTAAATCACTGTAGGTAGCATTTGAAGGATAGATTTTTGTTTTTATGGTTAAGTTTTCGACTATTAATTCGATTTTGCGGATAGGGATGTCATTTTCGTCAATAACAGCTGTTATTATTGGTTCTTCTGCACTATCTGCCCGGACTATCACCAACAACCGACCATTAAACATTCTCCGGTTATTGGTTTTATATTGGTCATAGTCAGTGGAATCGCCATTATCCATTCCAAGCAGGGTTCCACCGCTGACGGTGATTTTAACACGATTGTTCGCATTTTCAACTTCATTTCCATCTTTATCAAGCGCTGATATCGTGACATAACGTAATTCGCCAAATATTTCGGTATTAAGCTCCAGACTTACAGCATCACCAAATGAGCGGCGATATGTTTCAACGACTATTTTTCCCGCATCATCATACGCAACGGCACGTAACTCACCCGGCTCATATTTCACACTCCAATCGGCGTTTAAGCGGTTCGCCATAATGACCGAACCCAATGAGCGTCCGTTTAAGAATAATTCAGCGCGGTAGGTATTGGTCACCACCCGGACATCAATCGTTTGTCCCGGCGAGAAGTCCCAATAGGGATAAAGGTGAATCATCGGTTCTTTAGTCCATGCCGCTTTGTATACATAAAACGAATCCTTGGGAAAACCGGCGGTATCGATTTGCCCAAAGTAAGAGTTTTTCGTATGATACGGGGTCGGTTCACCGATATAGTCTTGTCCCGTCCAGATGAATTGACCGAGGGAAAAAGTGGCATTAAGATCGGTCAAAGCGCACCATTCCGGACTTTCCCCACCCCAACTGGTGGTTGAGTTACCAAGTGATGAGCATTGCAAATCATCATCGGAAAGAACCGCTTGTTTTAATGGGAAATGATATACTCCCCGGCTTTGGACATGGGAAGCCGTCTCACCACCATATATAATCCAATCTGGATGGGCGGCATGGTGTTCATCATACAACTCTTCGGCATAGTTGTAACCGATTAATTTGATTAAGTCGGCACATTTCTGAGTATTTTCCCAAGGCATATAGTTCGAACACAAGGTAACCGGGGCATGCCCATCGGGGTCATGTTTTTGCACTAAATCCATCAGGTATGTAAGTAATTCTCCACCCTTTTCATAAGAGGCATGAGTATCATATATTTCATTTCCGACACTCCACATGATAACCGAAGGACTGTTGCGGTCGCGTCTTATCCACGATGCCACGTCACGCTCAATCCATTCGTGAAAAAAGCGGGCGTAGTCAAATTCGGTTTTGGGTCTTTCCCACATATCTAGGATTTCGCTTTGGACCAGGAAACCCATTTCATCAACCAGCTCCATAAAGGCTTTTGCCGGAGGATTGTGGGAGGTGCGGATGGCGTTGACGCCCATTTTGCGCAGTAAAAGCAACTGACGGCGGATGGCATCGCGGTGGACTGCTGCCCCAAGCGTACCCAAATCATGGTGCATACAAACACCAAATATTTTCACATACCTTCCATTTAAGAAAAAGCCTTTGTCGGTATCATAAATAGTTTCCCGGAAGCCAAAGCGGGTATTGATAACGTCTGTTATTATTCTGTCAACGATTAGTTCTGAACGTAAGTTATACAAGTGGGGATGGTCGATATCCCAGGTTTTTAAGTCTTTGGATTGCTTATGTTCTGCTTCGTATTCGGTGTTATTACTTTCATTCTTTTTTGATTCATCACCAACTTCGAAAACCGTATGGCGGACTTCGTAAGGTCTGCCCCCTGTTTCTACCTCGGCGGTAACTTTATAATCCCACTTGCCGTCTTTTTTAAAGGTAGTTATATAGATACCATCGGATATGAAGTGATATTCATTTTTAATCTTAAGGGTAACATCACGGTAGATACCGGCACCGCTATACCAGCGTGAATTGGGTGATTGGTGGTTGATTTCCATTAGCAGGGTATTTTCGGTATCGCGTTTTATGTAGTTGGTGATATCATATTCAAAAGCGGTATAACCATACTTCCATTCGCCGACGAGGGTATCGTTTACATAGAATTTGGAATCCATGTATACACCATCAAAGTTGATGAAGAGGCGTTGGTTTTCATTAATTATATCGCCATCCAATTTCCTTAGGTAGCGGCCAATGCCATTTTTGTAGAGGTTATTGGTATCGTAAATCAGCCAGTCATGGGGTAATTCAACCGGGGAGAAGATGTCGTTATCAAGGGCAAATTGCCAGTTGTCGTTGAAGAGCTTGGTGATGGTTTCCATGTTTTCATACCTTTATGATTAATATTTGCTACATTTTATTATACAATGATTCAAAACTTTAAACTAGTGTGTTATAATGAGATTGTGGGTCAAGTTATAATGAGATTGCGGGTCAAGCCCGCAATGACGTGTAAATAATGAAATAATAGTAGGGCGGGGGCTTGCCCCCGCCGATGAATATGGAGTACATATGAACCGTATCCCCAAACATTTTATGATACTATCATTGTTATTCATCTTAATAACGACCGTTTTTATTGGCTGTGCCATCAAACAGGAGCAGTCTTTTGATATTAGTACCATAAACTCCTTCCGCGAAATCCCCGGAATTACTGAACAAGAAATCAAAGAAATAGAAGCCCTTCAAAATAAAATACCGGAGTTTTCTTATGGTTGCCTTTATTCAACCGAAGCGTTCCATAAACTGGATGGAAACCTCACCGGATTTGCCATCAGTTTTAGCCAAATACTTTCCCACCTTTTCGACATCCCATTTACACCCGCACTTTATGATTGGACTACCTTAAAAAACGGCATCGATGAAAAAGCCATCGACTTTTCAAGCGATTTTATCCCCACCCCCGAACGCCACCTTGTTTATCATATGTCCCACCCTGTCGCCCAACGCACCTTGGGGGTGTTTACATATGGTGATGAAATCCGCTTAGAATCCGAATTTTCTTTAAATGGTTTACGGATTGGTTTTCTTGAGGGTAGTGTGCATGCCAGGGTTGTCGCGGAAACATATCCGACGCTTGATTTCTCGGTTGTTAATGTCCAACATACCGATGAAGGCATTTCCCGGCTGAAATCCGGTGAAATTGACGCTTATGTCATGGAATCGGTAGAAAAAATAATTTTTGCCGAAGTACCGGAAATTAAGTTTTGGGAAGTTATACCACTGGTTTATAATCCGGTTTCACTTACTACCGCCAATCCTGACTTCAAAGTAATCATCGATGTTGTTGACAAATTTATTGCTGCCGGTGGTATTTATCATCTCCACGAATTATACATAACGGGCAATCTTAAATATGCCAAACATGTTCTTCATCTTTCCTTTACCGAACAGCAAAAAGCTTTTCTTTCAAACTTAGCTGCTACCGGAGCCAAAATTCCGGTGGCTTTGGAACATGATACATACCCGATTTGCTTCTATAATCATACCGACCGGGAGTTTCAAGGGATAGCCCCGGATATTCTAAGGCAAATAAGTTTATTGACCGGAATAGAATTCGAAGTGGTTACCGAAAGTGATACGCCTTTTCACCGGATGCTCGAAATGTTAAATACCGGTGAAGCCGCCTTGGTATCCGAGCTTTTGTATACCGACGACCGGGCTCCCCGTTTCTTATGGTCTGACCCTTATTATACATCTAGATTTGCTTTATTATCGCGAATCGAACTTCCTTTTCTGGAGATGTATCAAGTTGAAAGTTACCGGGTCGGAGTCAGCAAGGGAACTGCTTATGATGAGATGTACAATCTTTGGTTCCGTGGTAATTCCAATCTCATTTATTTTAATTCCCACATCGAAGCAATTAACGCATTGGAAAATGGCGAAATTGACTTGATAATGGCATCGGAAAAGACCATGATAATGCTGACCAATTGGTTGGAACTGAATGGTTACAAGGTAAATATCTTGTTTACTACTGCTGAAGCATCACATTTTGGTTTTGGTCTTGAGCACGAGGTCTTACGCTCAATAATCACCAGTGCCCAAAAGTATGTTGATGTTGAGCAAAGTGTCATCTATTGGTCAAGCCGTTACTTTGATTATAACCGGATCCTTGAACAACAACGTAATATTTATTCGCTTAACGTTTTAATTATTATCTTGACGACAGTCCTATTCGTGCTTGTCGCACTAATATATGTTATTACCAAAAACCGCGCCCTTATCAGACGGCAAAGTATGAACCTGGAAACCGCCCTCACCGATGCAAAAAGAGCTGACCAAGCGAAAACGAATTTCCTTGCGACCATCTCCCATGAAATGCGAACCCCGATGAATGCTGTAATCGGTATCGCCCAAATCGAACTCCAAAAAGGAAATCTGCCTTTAGAAACAGAAAACGCTTTTGAAAAAATACATAGCTCCGGTATTGGTTTGTTGGGTATCATAGATGATATTCTGGATCTTGTAAAAATCGAAACCGGAAAAATTGAGATATGCCCGATTGAATACAATTTGGCAGATATGATATATGATACTGTTCAATTAAATGTAGTCCGAATTGGGGCGAAAGCGATTGAGTTAAAGCTGGATATTGATGAAAATCTACCCCTGCGTTTGGTCGGTGATGAACTCCGTATAAAGCAGATACTCATTAATTTGCTTTCCAATGCGATTAAGTATACGGAGAAGGGTTATGTAAAGTTGACTGTAAACTATGAGATTGCGGGTCAAGCCCGCAATGACGTACAAACACACCCACTTTTACTAGCACGTCATTGCGGGCTTGACCCGCAATCTCATTACATCTACCTTAACTTCACCGTCGAAGATACCGGACAAGGGATGAAACCGGAGGACAAAGAACGCCTCTTTACCGAATATCTACGTTTTAATACCGAAGCCAACCGGACTGTTGAGGGAACCGGAATCGGTCTGACTATCACCCGCAAACTGGTCGAACTGATGGATGGGCAAATCACCATCGAAAGTGAGTATGGTAAAGGTTCGACCTTTAATATTTCGATAAAACAGCAAATTGCTTCCAGTGACAAAATCGGTTTGGAAACCGCCGAAAAACTTAAACAGTTTACGTACGAAAAAGACGGAACTGGGCAAGTATTTATAGTACATGATATCATGCCTTATGGCAAAGTATTGATTGTTGATGATGTTGATACGAACTTGTATGTTGCGGAAGGATTGCTTATCCCATATCAAATAAATGTTGAAACGGTGAACAGCGGTTTCAAAGCTCTTGAAAAAATTTACGATGGGGCCGTCTACGATATTATTTTCATGGACCATATGATGCCGGTAATGGATGGCATCGAAACCACCGTAAAAATCCGTGAACTCGGATATGATGGAACTATCATTGCCCTTACAGCCAATGCTTTGGTTGGCAATGATGAAATGTTTAAGCAAAACGGTTTTGATGGCTTCGTTTCAAAACCAATTGATATGCGTCATCTTGATGCTGTTTTGAATGAATTTATTCGGGACAAACATCCGGATGAGGCGGCGAAATATGCGGAGAACAAAAACGAGGGGGTACACATAACCTTCACAGAGGGGGGTGAATGTCTAAAAAGCACGGAGCCATCGCGAAGCGACGGGGTGAACAAGCTCCTCCAAATCTTCCGTCAAGATGCCGAGAAAGCGGTTGTTACCTTGCGTGATACATATACAAACAATGATATGAAACTGTTTACCACAACTGTTCATGCCATGAAGTCAGCGCTTGCGAATATCGGAGAAAAGGAGCTTTCTGAGTTGGCTGAGAAGTTGGAAAATGCCGGACGTTCCGGGGATAATAAGTATGTTTCTTCCACCATAGAAGCCTTTATTAGTAATCTTGAAGGTTTGATAACTAAGTTGAAACCAGCGGGAAATAGCAAAAAAGACAGTGATATTGTCGAGGACATATCACTACTTGAAAAGCAATGCAAAACTATTAAAGCGGCATGTGCCGATTACGATGATACAGCCGTTTATCAAGCTTTGGATTTATTAAATGAAAAAGAGTGGAAGGAGGAAAACGTTGCAAAACTTGATAAAATCCATCAAATGCTTTATTTTGACTCAGATTATGAGGGAGTAATGGAATTTGTGGATAAATTGTACCCCGATAATTGAAACAATACGGAGAATATATATGGAGATGCAAATAATAATACTCAGTTTAATCATAATACTGCTACTAGCAATAACAATCGTTATTATATTGCTTAACAAGAAAAAATCCCCACTCGACGAGGTCACCCTCTTGCTCAGTCAAGGAAATGATGAGCTACAGGAGACAGTTGCCCGCCAGCTAAGTGAAGGAGCGACTGAGCAGTTTAGACGTTTTGGGATGATACAAGACAGCGTAAATAAGACTTTACAAGCGAACCGCGAAGAAACGAATAAACAACTACGTGAGTTTGGCGAGCAAGTTGATGCCCGCTTAACATCAATACAACGGAGCAATAGCGAAAATATCGAAAAGGTTAACGCGATTCTCGAAGCAAAGATGAAATCCCTGCAGGACAGCAATGAAAAACGGCTCGACCAGATGCAGGCAGTGGTTGATGAAAAACTACAAAAAACCCTTGAAACCCGTCTCACCCAATCCTTCGAGCTGGTCAGCAAACAACTTGACAGCGTCCAACAAGGACTTGGCGAAATGAAGATACTCGCCGCTGATACGAAGAGTTTAAAAAATGCCTTGATAAATATCAAGGAGCGGGGTACATATGGCGAAGTCCGTTTGGAAAAATTGCTTTCCGATATCCTCGCCCCCAGCCAGTATGAAGCTAATGTTGAAATCGCTGACAATAAGCGGATTGAGTTTGTCATAAAACTTCCGGGTAATGGTGACGAGCCGCTCTTTTTACCAATTGATTCAAAATTTCCAATTGAGGATTATAACCGCCTTCTCGATGCTGATGATAAGGTGGCAATTGATGAAGCACGTAAATCTTTGACGCAGAAAATCCGCGTTTTTGCCAAAGATATTTATGATAAATATATCGTACCACCGAAGACTACTGATTTTGCCCTGATGTTCCTGCCTACCGAAGGGCTTTATGCCGAAGTCGTGCAAAATGCGGTTCTCTTTGAAGAGTTGCGGGATAAATACAAGGTAACTGCTGTCGGCGCGACCACTCTTTCGGCTTTCTTAAGCTCATTACAAATGGGTTTCAAAACCTTAGCCATCGAGCAGCGTTCACAGGAAGTCTGGGATACACTCCGGGCGGTTAAGTCAGAGTTTGTCAAATTCTCCGATATGCTCGACCGCGCCCACAAGCAAATCCAAACAGCCGACAAAACCTTAGAAGAAATCGTCGGCCGCCGGACCAAAGCAATCAACCGCCGCTTACGAAATGTCATTGAGTTAGGCGCCGATGATGATAAATCACTGTTAGAAGTAGAAGACTTTGATGACGAATTTGAATCGAACCATCCTACACTGTGATATGGACATGTTTTACGCTGCCGTCGAAATTCGGGACAATCCCGAACTAGCCGATAAACCTGTAATAATCGGAGCACTACCAAACGAACGCGGCGTTGTTTCCACCTGCAGTTATGAAGCACGAAAATATGGTGTCCGTTCGGCAATGAGTATCAAAGATGCCTATCGCCTTTGCCCACATGGAATCTATATGCACGGCAACATGCACAAATACGAAGAAGCATCCCGCCATATCCACGAAATCTGGACTGACTATTCGGACTTGATTGAATATATCTCCCTCGATGAAGGATTTATCGACATTACCGAGTCGCTCAAATTATTTGGCGGGGCTTCAAAAATCGGCCACGAAATCAAAAAAAGAATCAAAGAAAAAGTAAACCTGACTTGTTCGGTAGGTATCGGTTATACCTTGATGTCAGCCAAACTTGCCAGTGAGGAAAAAAAGCCGGACGGGTATTTTGAAATAATGTCGCCGGAAGCGTTACGGGAGCTGATTATCGACCGCAGTGTCAGGATTATATATGGTGTCGGGCCAAAAACTGCCGCCGAACTTTTCCGCCTCGGTATCCATACCGTCCGTGATATTTATGAGAATAGGGCTGCGGTTATCAGCGCCCTTGGTCAAAATCAAGGACAATATATCATTGATCTTGCTGACGGCATTGACGACCGAGTCGTTGCCGCTCCGTCCAAATCCCACTCATTAGGAAAGGAATATACTTTCCAAAAAGACATCACCGACATTGGTTATTTGAAGGATGTTTTACGCTTGATTGCCAAGGAGCTAAGCTTCCAGATTCAAGATAACAAGGTTTACTGTCGCACAGTCACGGTGAAAGTCACTTACATCGACATGAAAAAAATAACCCGCTCAAAAAGTGGTGAAGCTACCAACCGATCCGATGATATTTATTACACTGCCGCCGCTTTATTGGATAAAGTTGAGAAACGTCCTATTCGTCTGGTTGGAATTTCATTAAGTGGTTTTGAGGATGAAAATAATAAACAGATTTCATTTTTTGACCAAGTAAGCGAGACAAAAAATTCACGGCTTGATTCTGCTTTACATAAACTTAAATTGAAGTATGGGCTGGATATTATTAAGACGGGAAGTGAATTGGAATCGGAGAAGCGGTTGGATTGGGGGGATTACATCATGTAATTTATAACCGCCAGCACCCATAAATGTACCGGATAGAACACATAGAAAAAGTATTTACTAAACACTGTGTCGTACCCGCGTTTACCATTATACATAAAAATATAAGGAAAAACGATAAACCAAAGTGGCTCGCTAAAAGGTATCAAAAATGCTATAACGCCCGTTATTATATATCCGGAGTATTTATATATCGGTTTATCACGGAAGAAATAGGTCGATATCATAAAGGGAATAAGCACTGTACCCCATTCAGCAAATAAAAATCCAGCTATGAAGCATATCATGGCAAAAACGTACAACCCGCGTTTCTTTTGTTCTTTGCCCCACATAGATAATACAATGCCAAAAGCACCTAAAGACAAAGTAAATAAAACATTGGAATTTAGAAGCCTTTGATTTCCTAAAACCATTGTTAACATATAGTTACCAATAAATGTGACCGCCGAAAATAGGAATAACCTATTTAGATATCTTCTCAAGTTGCTTGTGTGTATTAAACCCTCAACTACCAAAAACGCAAACATTGGAGCGACACATCGGGAAATAGTGTTAAAATAAAAATCAATATCCGGCGAAAGCAAGTTGTCGACATGGCGCAAATGGTCGAGAACCATTAAAACCACCATAAATAATTTAATGTGCCAAACGTTTAGTATTTTAAATTTTTCCATTGTATTTTCCATTCATTTGCTAGAAGTGGCTTCTTTTAACAACTATTCTAGCAAATATTTAAAAGAATTGCTACTTGTTTGTCACCCCTGATACCGAATTCGCTCAACCAGCGATTCCTTCTTGATATTGCGGCTTAGTACAAATGATAAAACTAACTGCAATACTGTAATTAAAGCCACCATTAATGCAATTTCCAAGATTGGCAGACTATAAACATTAATTCCGATTGTCCCGATTTTTTTGCATTGCAGGAACAAATAATACCCTAGTGGAATACCAACTACATTCGCAACCAAAACCGTACCAATAGTAAAAAGCATACCTTCCAATTGTAAACAACGGTTTAATTGGACATTTGTCATTCCAATTGCTTGCAATACCCCAAACTCCTGCTTGCGCGTAATAACACTTGTTATGATTGTATTTGCCAAATTTAGGAAACTGATAATTCCAATTAATAAACAAAGCGAGTACCCTACTACAAGTAAAAATATAATCATATTTTCACTTTGAAATAAGGCTTCATCATAGGAATAAAATTCAATATGTTTAACACCCTGATTAATTTCGCGAAGCGCCGATTCAACCCGTGCTTTATCTGCTTCTGCGCAATCTACCCAAATCTGGGAGATATTAAGTGATGAGTTTTTATCCATCCCCAAGTTAATGTACGTATCTTCCGTCATGACAAATATACCATGTGAACCACTACTGAACGCACCTATAAGTACCGGATTCCATTCATACTCACTCATTCCATCGAATAACTTGAATGATTCCTGTTTTCCTATTTCCATATTGGAATAATTTAAATAACCACTCCATCCCAATATCAAAGCATTCTGTGCGGATACCTCATCGTAGGTAAATTCACCGATATCAATTCTTCCTTTGTCAAATTGCTCACGATTAATAATAGATATAGCAGTGCTTCGCCCTACTTCATTATCATCTTTTGCATATCGGTCACCATACAACACTTTATTGAATCCTACCTCTGTTACACCGGGAATATTTTTTACCTTGTTCAAAATATCCTCATTCAGGGGATTATGTGAAAGAATGTAATCCAGATTGTTTTCCGGATAAGCGATATCGTCAAGATAATAAGTCAGGGTAAGTTGAAATTCGCCTTTGGGTACCGTCTCCCGGGCGGCATATTCTACATCCATGTTGCCAACCAGGTTCGCCAATACAACAAAGATTACCCCCGAAAGACCCATCATGATAATCGAAGTAACCATCCGTTTCTTCTGGCTCCTGATATTTGCCATAATTAAGCCGAATAAATGAAGCTCCTTCCGTCCTTTACGAAGCCCGCTTTTTTCTGAACTTTCTTGATATTTCATCGCCACAACCGGGGAAATTCTGCCGACTATTTTCATCGGTTTACGTAAGGCAAGCAAAACTGTGATGAAGGCTATAAAAGCCATACCAAGCATTAGGGGCAGGGAAAAATATGTTACTTCAATCGTTACGGTATGGACTGTTTCAATCCAGGCAAATAATCCGGCAAAAAGTGAAACCATCAAGAAATGTCCCGCCAGCAGACCGGGCGGAATCCCGATTCCCGAAAGGATTACTCCTTCCAGCAAAACAATTTTGCGCATTTCCCGTTTCGTTGCGCCGATAGCTTTAATTTTTCCATATTCTTGGATTTTTTTGATGATACCGACATGAAAAATATTATAGATGACAATTACCGAAAAAATAATAATCAACAAAGCAACTACAATGCACCCAATCAGCATTTCCGGGTCAACAGCAACTACCCACCAAAGATAGTAATAATTCGGCGAAACTCCGCGTTCATCGATACCACATTTAACCGCAAGGTCTTCCATAATTTCTTTTGCATTTCCGGCATTTACATTCACCGATTCATCCATCCGGAAGAAAGCTTGGTACCACCGTTCATTACTTGCAATCTTATTTAGATAATGCTCTTTTGAAACCAGCGCCATTGAGTCTAAGCTACCGTCATTTCGCTCTGTCAAGATACCACTGACGATAAACTCTGCCGGTTCAAAGGGTGATTTCAGATTTACACGGTATGACAAGTTTATTCTTTGACCCACTTCTACATTTCTTAATCCTAACAAGGCAAAAAATGTTTTCGAGCCAGCAATTTCATTTTCCTTAACCGGAAAATAACCTTCGTTTAAATCACGATAATATCCAAACATGTCAAGCGCCATATCGCCATAATAATAAAGCATAAGTGATTTTTCAGCTTCAACCAAACCCAATATTCCCCTGAGCCCGATTTCGGTAAATTCACTCCGCCTTTCCATCTCACGGATATTGGTTTCATTAACACCGGAAAAAGTCCCAAAATAATCGCCATACCACTCAATTGCATTTGCTTTGCCGATTCTCGTAAAACCCAAACCAAAGGTTGCAATCGCCATAAGTAGTAATGTGGACATAAAAATAGATAAAGTTATAAGAATGCTCCGGGTTTTGTCTGCTTTTAAGTTGCTAAGTGCAAGGTTGTGGATTGTAGTCATGCTTTCACCGCCTTCCCGTCCTCCATTACGATAATCCGGTCGGCATTCTGGGCGATGTCTTCGTCATGGCTGACTACAACTAGGGTCTGCCCATATTTTCGCGCGGAGGCTTGCAAAAGACCCAGGACTTCCGCGCCCATTTTTGAATCGAGATTGCCGGTTGGTTCATCGGCGAATATAACGTCCGGTTTGCTTGCTAATGCTCTGGCAATAGCCACTCTTTGTTGTTGTCCGCCGGATAAAGTATTGGGAAGATTATGGATTTTTTTATCTAACCCTAAAGTTGTAATAATATCCTTAACGAAATCTTCATCTATTTTTTGCTTATCAAGTCCGAGTGGTAGGACAATATTTTCCCAGACATTTATCGAGGAAACTAGGTTAAATGCCTGAAAAACAAAACCAAGTTTTCGTCTGCGAAATATTGCCAAACTATCATCTTTTAGGGTAAAAATATCTTGGTCTTTTACAAAAACCTTTCCGCTGGTGGGATAGTCAAGACCACCCAATAAGTGGAGCAAGGTACTTTTGCCTGAACCGGATTTGCCGACAATGGCAACGAATTCACCTCTGCTTACAGTTAACGTGACGTCGTCAACCGCCCGGACTTCATTGTCACCTTTGCCATATATTTTGCTGAGATTTTCAGTTCTTAAGATTGCTTCCATAAGTTTACCTGTTCCTTTCACGACTTACCATTCGACACAATTAAAGTATAGCCGATGATTCTTACAATCCGCTTTCTAAATTGAAAATAATACTTACAGTTTTGTAAGGGAAGAGCAAAGCATAAACAAGCTAATTATACGGAATCTGGATTACAAAAAGACTGCCAACTTGATCGACTGGTGTTTGGATTGTGATAAATCCTTGATGTCGTAATAGAATTTCACGGGTCAGATAAAGACCAACCCCCGACCCATGAAATTCTATTACG